>Ga0105046_10002423_pt1 | contig 29432 bp, 15 predicted proteins | sample MAT03_FD_78385 | JGI IMG/M metagenome (GOLD analysis project Ga0105046, IMG submission 78385) | Freshwater microbial communities from Lake Fryxell liftoff mats and glacier meltwater in Antarctica - MAT-03 (megahit assembly) | ecosystem: Environmental > Aquatic > Freshwater > Ice > Liftoff... | reverse complement strand
CCGGAGAAATCGTTTGCGAGGTGCCGACGTTGATGCCAGATCCGGATTCATCATTTTGATGGCGACGACTCGGTGCAGCTTTTCATCAAAGGCTTTGGCGACGATCCCAAATGCTCCGCGACCGAGGATGGCTTCGATCTCATAATGGGCGAGCCGACCCAGCCAGCCGGGCCGCGTGGCTGGCTGCAGATACTTCTTCAGTTCCGCTTCTCCCGTGGCGGCTGCGGATGTGTGTTCATCGTCATCGTCACCGGGAGCATGGCTGACGAGCGTCATGTCCGTGGCTGTTTCCCGAGCGGCAGCGGGTGTTTCCAGAAACTGGCTGGATTGCTGATGAGAACTGAGCAATGCTTCCACCTCAGCTCGCAGTTTTGCGTTGCCGCTACAGGCCTGATCCAGATAGGCCATGCGTTTCGTGAGGTCTGCGATTTCAATGGCCGTGAGAAAGATCGTGCGTTCGGTCATGTTTCGGCCACTCTAAAACGAGGTCTGGTTGGTGGACATCTGAATTCTGACGAATGGCAGCCGTTGGACAACGTAGACGACTCCCGAATACATGGCGATGTTTGGCTGCGGGTTGCGCCAAAATTCCGGAAAGATTTTTGAGAGTGATGAAAAACAGTGAATTTTCTGGGGGTAAAGGTGGGCCGTTAAAAAACAACGGCCCGCTGCAAGGCTAAGCTCACGAAACCACACTTACGACAGCTTCGACAGGCCCTTTTAGAAGGAAAGGCATTCGATGCAGAAAAATGACTTGCTGTCTTTTTGCCGCACATTTTTTGCCGACGATTACGTCCAATGTACAATTCATCTTAGCCCGAGCGGAGCATTGTTAAAAATCCGGGGTTGACGCCGTTATTTGATTGCGCCTCAGCGTCGGCAGCAACTTTCCTGATGATCCCGCGTATCTTCTGGAGGATGGCCTGCACGTCTTTGGGGAAGCCTGCGATGTATTCGTCGCTGGTGTTTGCGGGCACGGTGTCTGATTTCAGGCTGAGATTCCAAAGTAGTGCTTTGTCAGGCTTTTAAGGCGAGCGGCAGATTTCTGGTTACCGTTGAAAACCGGGGGCTAGCGCCCTGCGGCTGATAAAATCAGCCGCCACGCGCTAGCGTCCGGTTGTTCGGCCTGGTAGTTCCTGATCTGCCGTATCTGAAACAGTACGCGGTTTGGAGGTTACGTGCCACGGACGTTGCCGAATTGTTCGATGTGGAGGCGTGACGAAAACCGGAAGCCGTGTTCGGTTGCCAGCGGACGAAGCCAGATGGATCGTTCAGCAAGTTGTTCGCGCGTTCTCGCCTGCGGCATCAGCCAAACGATGCCGGGATCAATTCCGCTGAAATTGGATAGCCATTCGCGCACTTCCGCCACGTCCTGCGGCTGATCGATCACGAACTTCAGGATGCAACTGTAACGCGACAGCAGCGATCGGATGACTTCCGGGCGAAACCGGGCCTGTTCGTGGCGGTCATGCCACACAGGATCGTCGGGAACGGAATTGCTCATTTTAGGGCTGATCGCCATGAGATCACAGACCACTGGTTGGTCAACTGTCCCGGCTGTTTCGACCGTGATCCGTTTTCCCAGTTCGCGACATCGCTGCGCCAACGGGACCAGATCCGGCAGCAGCATTGGTTCCCCGCCGGTCAGGACGACATCCGGCGCTGGAGAATCCGCGACACGCCACGAAAGTTCGTCGAGTAAAAAAGCAGTGCCTTCGGGCTTCCACGACGTGTATGGCGTATCACAGAACCAGCAGCGCAGGTTACAGCCGGAAGTCCGGATGAACAGGGACTGCGTCCCTGCCCACGGCCCTTCTCCCTGAATCGATTCAAAAATTTCGGCTATCTGCACGATTGAGACATTGACAGAGGCTAACGCGAATGTCGCCAAATGGCGGGGAAACGCCGCAGCATACCCACCGGATCGAAGTGATGCCGATCATTCGTTTTTCTTCTCGACCCCTTTCTCGACCTTTTGTGCGGCGTCCTTATCTTCAATCTCGTCCTGTTCGTCGTCTTTTGGAAATTTGGATTCGTGAATCCGCTTGATTTCTTCGCCGGGATTGGCGAGAGGGCGTTTCCCGATCAACTTCTTCGTCTCCGGCGGCTCGCACGTTTTGGAGTTACATGCCTGGACCTTCACTTCGACTTCCAGTTCCGCTTCTTTCGCCGTTTCGTCGGCCGCAATTTCCAGCAGAGCATAAATGATGACTCTTTCACCGTACACATGCGACGGTTCATCCTGACCTTCGACCTCAAGCAGTTCATGCTTCGGATACTTCACCCGAGTCATCTTGATCTTTTGTTTGCTCGTGATCTTCACTTCGGTCGGAATCGTGAAATCCGGATTCGACGGGTTTGCGTTAATATGCCAGCCGTCGGCAATCGTCAGTTCAATCGCCATCAGGCACTCACCGCCGCGTTCCAGTTTGTCGAAATAGGGGTAGATCTTCACCTTCACGGGACTCTCTTTTCCCTGTCTGAACGGCTGCGGGGTGACCGGATCCGGCAGTACAGGCTTGAACGCCTGCTGCACGCTTTCTGCTCCGGTCTGCTGTGGTACTTCTTCCTTTGGCTGCTCTGCGTCGTCTCCGGCGACAGAGACGCAGATCGCATCTCCGAAGCGGGCTGTGACACTGGCATCCCGTGTCTCGTCAGTGAACCCGCGCAATGTGTTTCTGACCGGTGCATCAAGCAGACCGGTGGCCCCCTTTGCTTCCACGGCCTGCAACTCCAACAGGTCCTGCAATGCCATCCCCAGTCCGGCGCAGGAAACGGGTGCGGCATCCAGCGCGCCACTGAATCGCTTGAGCGTCGATTCGGCAATGCTGCGGAACTGAGGATCATGATCACGCAACGCCAGCAGGTTGCGAATTGTAATACTGTTGCCCGACGGCGAGACAGAATCGTATGGCGAACTTGTCCGCGCGAACAATTTCTCGTGGTCGTGCGCTGTAAAATAGAATGTCGATTGAGCTGCGTCGTAGAATAGTGCAATCTGCAGTGCTGTGATTTCATTGGCCGCGGTCAGCCAGCGTGCGTCTTTTGTGGCCACATGCAACGTCCGTAGCGCCGAGGCAAGGCAGGCGTAGTCGTCCAGATAGCCGCGCGGTCCCGGCGTTTCGTTTCGCCACGAACGCAGCAGATGACCTTCGCTGTCGCGCAAATGTGTCAGCAGAAAATCAGCGGCTTTCGACGCCAGTTGCAGGTCATGTTCGCGACCGGGCAATTGACCACTCGTCGCCAGTCCCTGAATCATCAGCGCGTTCCATTCAGTGAGCACTTTATCGTCCAGCAGCGGACTCGGCCGCATGGAGCGAACCTGCAATAACTGATTCCGCATGTCCGCCAGGCGTGTTTCCGTGGAAACGGCGTCTGTGGACTGCTGTGCTGCCAGTTCCGCCACGGTGATCGGCAGAAACAGGACTCGGCCATGTTCAAACGACTGTGATTCGTGAAATCCATATGCTGTCATGAATAATTCTGCGTCGTCCGGTTTCAGTGTCTCACGAATCTGTGCTTCCGTCCAGACATAGGATTCGCCTTCAATCGCATTCGTCTCTGCATCCAGCGCGGAACAGAAACCGCCGCCCGGCAACGTCATTTCGCGTTCAAGGAACACCACCAGCTCTTCGATCACCTGCCGATAGAGCGGATTGTCTGTCAGCAGCGCGGCCTGCGCATAGGCTTCCAGTAACTGCGCCTGGTCGTACAGCATTTTCTCGAAGTGAGGCACATTCCAGCGACGATCGGTACTGTAGCGATGAAATCCTCCTCCCAGATGATCGCGGATGCCGCCTTTCGCCATGGCGGTAAGAGAATGATCGACGATTTTCAAGAGTTCGGGACGCGGATTTTCTGCGTGCAGTCCCAGTAGAAACTGTAGTCGTGGCGCGTTCGGAAATCGAGGACCGTCGGGCCTGCGCTCATTGAAATCCACGCCACCATAGTCAGGATCGTAACGGCCTTCGATGCCAGTCACGACCGCTTCCAGCAACTCGCGAGTGAGCTCCTTAGGCTCGGCGAGAACCATCGGACCGGAGAGACGACGCACTTCACGGGCGATCATTGCGGCGGAACCGGAGACAGCTTCCTGCTTGTCTGTCCAGAGTTCCGTAATACGATTGGCGACCGTCAGGAATCCGGTGCGTCCATCAGGTGAATCTTCCGGCGGCAAGTAGGTCGCTCCGGCAATTGGATCTCCTTCCGGTGTCAGAAACATTGACAGCGGCCAGCCACCACCACCGCCCGCACCGGTTGCCTGCTGATAAACGATCAGGCTCGTCATGTAAATGTCATCGACGTCCGGACGTTCTTCACGATCCACTTTGACACATACAAAATGTTCGTTCATGTAGTCCGCGATTTTCCGGTTCGAAAATACCTGCCGCTCCATGACATGGCACCAATAGCAACTGCTGTATCCCACAGACAAAAACACAGGCTTGTTTTCGGCTCGAGCTTTTTCAAAAGCCTCAGGTCCCCACGGATACCAGTCCACAGGATTATGTGCGTGCATCAGGAGATATGGGCTGGATTCACGGGCCAGACGGTTTGCCGGCACGGATTCCGTTCCGTTCTCCGCCTTGCCGTTGTGATCTTGATCCGAGGCATTTGGCACGGATTTCTCCGTCGTTAAAGGAGTGGTTGGACTACTTTTTTCATCTGAAACAGCTGCCTGAACCGCGTTTGACGCGCCGGGGAACGAACCGCACAGCGAACCGAGCGAAACCTGCAATACAAGTGCCGTTGCGGAGAACGCAAACCTTTTTGAACTCATAAAAATCTCGTCTGATAGTCTTTGTTGACGTTGCGAATCTGATTCTCGCCGTCAATCGGCGATGACAATATTCGCTTGGCGGATTCTACGCACTGTCACCCCAGATATGAACTCCGGCATTCTCTGCCACTCTCAATGAATGGTAAATCAAGTGTCCTGCAAAGAATAGCGAACTTCAGTTCAGGGCTGGCGATGTGAAATATGGCCTCCAACGTCTTTTCAGCGAGAATTCAGATGAACTGGAAACCCGGTCTCCATCCTGAATTCTGATCAGAGTTCTGCCGGATGCAAGCAATGGGCCAATAAGCTTGGTCGCGCTCCGTGACGCGGATTTTGGGATTTGGTCAACCATTCACGATCACAAGGCCGAAAACAGAGAAGTCGGACTGCGCAGCGGAAAACGACCGGTATGGTCAGTGCGGGCGTCCGGCGGACCGACGTTCACGAAGTGATTCGCAGCTTCCACCCATCGGACGCGGTCGAATGCTTTTCGGATGTTCCGGATGGATGGACCCATGGAATCGCCGATCATTGCCACATTGCCGCGCGGACATCGCATGGACAGACGTTTCGGCGTTGTCTTTGACATTGCTCCGGAATTCTCTGACGACCTTACCCGGGTCGATGGTGTGCGTACGCGCGAAGCAGTGCTTCTGAATCAGCTTGGCATCTATTTTTGGGGTCAAATGGCGCTCTGGCGGCACCGCGAGATGTCGGCGATCGCAGACGAACTTCAGATCCCTGTCGGTCGCATGATTGATGAAGCATGGACGGAACAGGCGAAAGCTTTGTGCTCCGTTGTGGCACCTCGCCAATCGTCAACCCTGCCCGCGTCAGCTCTCCGAACCACGTCATTGTTGATCGTCGCGTTGTTGATTGGATTCTTCACGGTGTATTCGCTGGGACGACATCGTAATCAGTCGCTGACCGGAATTCTGTCAGCCGACATTACCACGATCCGTGTTCCTGCCGCTTCACGGTTAACGAGTGTCCAGATCAAAGCAGGCGAAGAGGTTTTCTCTGGTCAGCCCTTACTGACACTGGAGAAACTTGAACACCTGGCAATCATTGAATCGCAGGAGCACCTGGTACGCGACCTTGAACGAGAAGTCAAACGCGTCGAAGCGCAGGCGGCGATTGAGCTGGAATGGCGGACTCGCGACCTGAATCGCGAGCTTTCCAATGTACGTCAGCGCGTGGCTTTGAGAGAACTTGACGGCCGGACTGCCAGTCGCATTCCTGACGGCATTCCAAACCGCGCGCAGAATGGAGTGCCGGTCCGCAGCGTTTCTTCCAGCAATGCTGGTCAGTTGGATGCCACCCCTCGTCGTCGAGCCGGTGGAACTATTTTCTTCAGTGGAGCCAGCGGCCAGTCGTCGGCGGCATTGGAGCCCGCACGCGTTCCTGATGTTCCGGAACCACTGCGGATGGCTCAGATACAACACAATTGCCTCGTATCGGATTCCGAAGCGATTTCCGCGGCTGATCCGGAACTGCAGACGCTGCGTGCGGAACAGTCGCGCCTTGAAGCCGTCCGCACCACATTGCCCGCCACCGTCAAAGAAGCTGTGGGAGCGACAACGATTCAGGCTCAGTATGCGGAGGCCACCAAACAGTTGGAGTCCATGAAAACAGTGAGTCGTGAAGTCAATGTCAAGTCTCCGGTGTACGGTACCGTCGGGCAAGTGCATTACCGTGAAGGTGATGACATGCAGGCGGGTGAAGTGATGCTCCGCATCCTGCACACCGATCGGCGTTACATCGTTGCGAATTTGCCGACGCGACGAGTCCACGAAATGCGACCGGGGCAGGAAGTCGAGCTGCAATTTCCAGGCAATGAAGAATTCCGAGGCCAGGTTGTGGACATTCCGATGGTCGCTGACCAGACCGGACAAAATGGTGATACTCTGGCAGCCATCCGTATTGAACAAGTGGGGCGTCTGTGGCCTAACGTGCCGGTTGGTTCTCAGATCGACGTGATTTCGTCGCGCTGAAAACATAGGCGACGTCGCTCCGCGACTCGCAATCCTGTTCTCACACTCCCGAAAACAACGCCGCATCACGGTACATACAAGTCGCGCGCCATTGCACGTTCGCAGCGTACCGACGGGCTGACTCTGCACCGCTCGCATACAGCGAGCCGAGCCGAAAACGTCAGATGTTTGGACAACTCGCTGAGTTGCCAGTACGCTTCCGCCGTTGCAGAATCAGATCTACGATGCTGCGTGTCCAGGATTCCCCTGCTTTCGGTGCCTCATTGATGTTCATAACTTTCCCATCCGTTGACGAACAGCTTCAGATCATTACCCGCGGCATCGAAAAAATCGTGCCTCAGGACGAACTCCGCAGAAAGCTGCAGCACAGCATCGACACGGGCACACCGCTGCGAATCAAGTACGGGATCGACCCGACCGGTATCGACGTTCATCTTGGACACACCGTGCCGCTTCGCAAAATGAGGCAGTTTCAGGAGCTGGGGCATCAGGCCGTCATTATCATCGGCAACTACACGGCTCTGGTCGGCGATCCCAGTGGACGTGATGAAGCGCGCAGCAAACGGCTGACCGAAGCCGAAGTTGAAACCAACGCCACGACGTATCTGACTCAGGTTGGCAAAGTCGTCGATATGTCTCGCGCTGAAGTGCATCGAAACGGTGACTGGTTCAGTAAGATGTCATTCGCGAACGTCCTGTCGCTGTGTGGGCGCGTCACGGTTGCGCAGTTGCTCACGCGAGAAGACTTCGCCAAACGATACCGCGAAGAGAAGGCGATTTTCCTTCACGAATGTCTCTATCCCGTGATGCAGGCATGGGACAGTGTCAAGATCCGTTCCGACGTAGAACTGGGCGGCACGGAACAGCTCTACAGTTTCATGCTGGCGCGCGACCTGCAGGCTCAGGAAAACCTCAATCAGCAGATTGCGGTAATGTCGCCGATCCTGGTGGGGCTCGACGGAGTCCGGCGTATGGGCAAGAGTCTCGACAACTACATCGGCATCAGCGAATCGCCGTACGACATGATGAAAAAATTCATGCAGTTGCCCGACGGAGTGATGAAAATGTACTTTGAACTGCTGACTGAGGTGTCTCTGGACGAAGTGGATCGCCTGCTTGCCGGACACCTGAAGGAGGTCAAGGTGACACTCGCAAAACTCGTGATCGCGCAGTACCACTCGGATGCAGACGCCGCTGCGTCCGCCGCCCGCTGGCAATCCGAAATCGGCGGCGAAGCATTACCCACCGATATTCCGGAAGTCGGGCTCGATGCGAAGCTGCTCACCGACGGCAATCTCACCGCAGTGAAACTTCTCACGGCACTCAATCTGTGCCCCAGCAATGGCGAAGCCAGACGCCTCATTCAGGGCGGCGGCGCAAAACTCGGTGAAGAGAAATTGACGATCACGGCTCACGATCAGCAGATTGCGGTGACCGACGGTCTGCTCGTCTGGGCTGGCAAGAAAAAATACTGCCGCGTCAGGCTTGCCTGAATGAACCAGTGTCGATGTCAAATGCCAGGCTCGTATTGTTCCGGTGCATGGGTTGAGTTAGCTGCTCTTTTTGTCCTGGTAAACGACTTTGCCATTTTTTGCAGCCCAGGCAATCGAGAACCCCACATGCGAGATCGCATTGCGACTTCGGTCAAGTTGTCGTACTGTCTCGGCAACGACATACTCTGGCGACAGCGCGTAAATTATCTTTGCCCGGATCTGATTTGCCTTGTAGAACACTGCGAAATAAACCATTTTGTTCCGCTCAGACTTTTTCAAGTTGGCGCAGGCGCCTCTTTGCAGCAGCGACGAAATCAGGGTTTTGTTCAAAGCCAATAAAATTTCGCTCGAGAGACTTGCACGCTACCAGAGTGGTTCCAACCCCACAGAATGGGTCCAGCACCAAGTCCCCGATGTTTGAGCTTGCTTTGACCAATCGTTCAATCAGCTTCAGTGGCTTCTGAATCGTATTGAGAACATCCCGTGATACAAGTTCTTTGGACTTGTAAGTGAGTTGCTTGATGTCACCCCAGACATCGCCTGGGTTCTTCCCATCATCGTTGAACTTGGTTTTTCCGAAAACTCCGTTGGTTACCGACGGAACTTTCTCGCACCGCAGCCGATGCTCAAGTTCGACAAGTTGCGGAACGCGGATGTCATCAAGATTGAACGTCGATGCCTTCCGCCCCTTGGTGAAATAGCAAATAATGTCGTAGTTGTTCGTATAGTTGATGCGTCCTTGTGCCAATCGACTTGGTTGATACCAAACGATCCGTGCCTTGAGGGTGAGGTGCTGGCGGTAGTCGATGTAGTCGATGCAATCGTGTTTGCCAAACAAGTAAAGTGTCCCCCCCTGATTTCAGCACTCGGGAGAACCGTTCGATCAACTGCAGGTTGTACTCCTGAATGCTCGCAATCCGATCTCATTCATTTGTGGTGACGCCGTACGGACCATCACAAACAATTAAGTCCACAGAAGAATTCGGGACTCGATCGAGCAGTTCATGAGAGTCGCCAGTGTAGAGTGTATTTGCTTCCATCCGATTATTTCTCTGCTTTTCTCTGGCAGCTGACGAATTTTTGAATTGCGATCGATGCGGCGGCAGGGATGCGGAGGCGTAGACGTGAGTTGAACTTTTATGCTTTCGTGGATTCCTGATAGCTTAGCGGAATCAATCAGATCTGGCGTGGAACTTCGGAGTTTATCGGGTGAGGTGGAGCTTGTCACTTCGATGTCCCCGTCTGTTCGGATTTCGTGGGCGCTTGTACCGGTTCAACGCAGCGAAGTTGCGTGGGCGGCGTCAGTGAAGTGGTCGAGCGAGACAACCCGCAGCATCATGCTGTGGTTGATTGCAATTTCCCGATGGTGTGTTTCGCGGCGCTGCGCACACCTTACACGGCGGCATCTGTCTCACAGATGGCTATGCATTTATTGAGGCAATTGGCTCGCATTTGGATTGAAGGTTGACTCTTGTACGTCTGTCAGATCTAATGCTTTCAGTCGCGGTCGGCGGTTCCTTAACCGTCCCCTCCCAATGCTGCGGCGTCCCTCCCCAAATTGGATGACAACAGATGAAAACATCAGTTGTGATCGTGTTGCAGGTATTGATTGCTGTGGGCTCCGCTCAAAACAGCGCAGCTCACGCTGACGAATCGCTGCGTGCGGTGATTGATCAGCATTTGAAACCCGTGTCCGGGCTGGTTTCGGCACAATGTTCGGACGCCGAATTCCTGCGTCGCGTCTCGCTGGACCTGTATGGCATGCCGCCGACTGCTGACGAGGCGCGAGCTTTTCTTGCAGAGCCCGCTGCCAATAAACGCGAACAACTTGTCGAGAAATTGCTGGCATCCCCGCACTATACTCGACATCTTGCGTCCGCGCTGGATTTGATGCTGATGGAACGCCGGGCGAATACGCACGTGACTGCCGATGAATGGCAGGCATGGTTGCTGAAATCCGTGCGCGAAAACAAACCGTGGAATGTGCTCGCCCGCGAAATCCTGACGGCGGACGGAGACGATCTGAATCAACGACCGGCAGCACGCTTCACCCTGGATCGTGCGTCAGAACCCAATTTGCTGACTCATGACATCAGCCGCATTTTCTTCGGGCGCGATATGCAGTGTGCGCAGTGTCATGATCATCCGATTGTCGCCGACTATCTGCAGTCTGACTATCACGGACTTCTCGCGTATGTCGCCCCTGGATATGCGTTTGTACGAAAAGAAGGCGACAAACAGATCACGCTGCAGGCGGAACGAGCTGGCAGCGATCTGTCATTTGAATCTGTGTTTGTGAAAGGCACGCAGCACCGAACTGGAGCGAGAATGCCGGACGACACCGCGATTGATGAACCCTTCTTTCTGCCGGGAGACGAATATCAGGTTGCACCAGCGGACAACGTGAAGTCTGTGCCTAAATTCAGTCGGCGAGCAAAGTTGGCAGAACTCGCCACGAATGGAACGAACCAGGCATTCAATCAGAACATTGCCAATCGATTGTGGGCTCATATGTTCGGTCGCGGACTTGTGCATCCACTGGATCTGCATCATCCCGACAATCCGGCGACTGACCCGGAATTGCTGCAACTTCTGGGCGAACGCTTCGCTGCGATGAACTACAACATTCAGACCTTCCTTCGTGAAATCGCTTTGAGCGAAACGTACCAGCGCTCATTCGACGTCCCGGCGAATCTGGCTTCCGTGGCAGTACAGGCAACGGCACAGTCAGCGGAGTTAAAGCTGCAGCTCTCACCGCTCGAACAAGCGGCAAAGGAATCGGCGGATGTTTATACCAGGGCGCTTGAGGTATGGCATCAAGCCGAGGCGGCAACATTGCCTGCCGCCGGAGAACTGGATGCTGCCAGAAACGTTTATGCCGAAGCGAAAAAGAAGGCGGACGAAGCGCGCAAGGCCCTTGTTGACGTCACCGCGCAACAGCAAATCAAACAGAACATTGCCACCACATTGCAACAGGCGGCCGTCGCCACACGGCAGGCAGCCGATGCACTGCCAGACGATAAAGAACTGCCAGACGCTGCGCAGAAACTCCTGACAAGATCCGAACAACTGACGACTGAAGCGACAGCCCTGGTAAAAACCATTGAAGAGAAAACGACGGCACTCAAACCGCTGACCGAGGCGTTGGATGCGGTAAAGCCTCCGATCGATGTCGCTTCGGAGAAACTTGCCCCCTTGAAAACGGCGATGATGCAGGCGGAGCAGGCAATGCTACCCGCGCGGCGCAAGGCGGCAACGGACTCTCAGATGCTGGCAGCCCGCGATCAGCAACTCCGTACGGCTCAGAGTTTGTCGCAGCTTCCCGAACGCAATCACGCGATCATTGTGGCAACGGAGGTGGCAACGGCACGCGAAACAGAACTGACCGTCGCGCACCAACAAATCACGGAATATGCGACGATTGTTGCACAGCATGAGGCGAATTTGAACGCTGCCACGGAGTCGATGGCAACCGCAACAAATGCGGTCAGCGTCGCGACTGCGGAGCACACCCGGCAAAATGACCTGGGCAGCGCAATTACGGCAACGCTGGGATCGGCTGAGGCTGCTCTGCAGAAGGCTGGTGACGACGCTGTACTTGCCGAAGTGCTTAAAAAACTTAAGGAACGAGTCGATATTGCAAAGTCGGCGGTGGATGAAGCGCAGTCGCAGGTGGACACCGCCGCGACTGCGATGAGTGCAGCGACAGAACTGCTCGCATCCGCGCAAAAATCCATGAGTGAATCCGGCACTGAACAGGCACGCCGTCAGCTGATGATGAGTGCGGCAACCAATGCCATATCCGCCGCGAAAACCGAACTTGCAGGTAAACATGCAGAAATGAATTCGTCTGTGTCAGAACTTGAAAATCGCCTGATCAGTAATTTCACGGCAGCTTCGCTGAAGCCGCTGACTCCTGAACAACTCTGCTGGAGCGTCTTTCGAGTCACCGGCGTTTACGATCGCTACTGGCAGGCGGAAGTCACAGAGCTTGACAAAACCAGCCCTCTGACCGACGAACAAAAGCAGGATGCTGCTGTGGTGGCGAACCGAAACATCGAACTTGAACAGAAGACATACGATAAACTGAAGAGCCATGTCGGCACATATGTGACGTTCTATGGCGCGGCTGCGGGGCAGCCACAGGGCGATTTCTTTTCGACCGCAGATCAGGCGCTGTTTACTGCCAACGGCGGGTCAGTCAACACCTGGGTTGTGCCTGCTGCAGACAATGTGACGGAGCGCGTTGTCAGGCAGGTTGACGCGCGCGTGGCTGCTGCAGAAATTTATCTGGGCATTCTCACGCGCATGCCCACGGAAGATGAAATCACGGAAGTCACCGACTATCTGAACAGCCGAGCTATCGACAGAAACGCGGCGGCTCAGGAACTTGTCTGGGCTGTTTTGAATTCAGCGGAATTTCGATTCAATCATTAGTTGGACAGCACCAGTTTTGGTGGAAACCGAGCGTTTTTGCAACCCGAAGCGTGAGCGAGGGATTGTACCTAACTCCTTTCCCCGCTTACGCTTCGGGTTACTATTTCGGAAGAAGTGGCGCTGTCCAATGGGTCAGGCACTCGATCAGGTCATCGTGTCACACAGGAATATCTGGAGAACATCGTCATGAAGATCAATTATGCGTGCCGTTCAGCTGAGCACGGAATAGCTCGGCGACAGTTTCTTGGCTCAATGGCGGCGACCAGCGCCGGGATGATGGCGGGCGGGCTGGGGGTCTTTTCCAGCCCTGCGATTGCCGAGCAATTGCGATCGGAGCAGAAACGCATCGTCGTGTTTAACATGCACGGCGGGCTGAGTCAGCTGGAGAGTTGGGATCCCAAACCCGGAACTGACACCGGCGGACCGTTCCTCTCGATTCCGACATCCGTCCCCGGCATCCACTTGAGTGAGCTGCTTCCGCAGACAGCTCAACAGATGCACCATCTGTGTCTGGTCCGCGGAGTCAATACGAGCGAAGACGATCATGGCAAGGGAGCCTATATGATGCTGACGGGACGTCGTCAGACTCCTGCCGGCAACTTTCCTCAACTTGGTGCTGTTGCCGCAAAAGCACTGACACCCGCCGACAGTGCGCTGCCAGGCCACATTCTGATTACTCCCGGTGGCAGCGGCGGACGCGGGAATGATTCAGCCTATCTGGGGCCAAAGTATTCAAGCATCTATCTGGGCAATGGGAACCCGCCGCAGAATACGACACGGCCGGAAAACATGGCGGAAACCTCAGACGCCGCGCGGCAGGATTTTCGACGCAAAGTGAACGAACGATTCCTGAATCGTCGCCGAACCGCTGTGACAGAAGCGTTCGCGTATTCCTACGAACAGGCCGAGCAGTTGATGCGGCAACGCGACGTATTCGACGTGACAAAGGAGCCGGCAACGGATCTCGAACGCTATGGTACTCACGACTTCGGACGCCACTGTCTGCTGGCCCGCCGACTGCTGGAACAGGGAATCACTTGTGTGCAGTTGTCGCATTCGAATTACGACACGCACAATGAGAATTTCAACTTCCACATTGAGCAGATGGGAGAGTTCGATCGATCATTCTCGTGCTTTGTCGCCGACATTGCCGCACGCGGAATGCTCGACAGCACGCTGATTGTGGTGTTGTCGGAATTCGGGCGGACTCCCAATATCAACCAGTACTACGGACGCGATCACTGGTCACGCGCATGGTCGGTGTGCCTTGCCGGATGCCGCATTCCACGCGGTGTCGTCTACGGAAAGACAAATGCAAACGGGACGGCGGTCGAGGACGGACAGGTTGATCACGGGGCACTGTTTCATACGTACCTTCAGGCTGCCGGAGTGGATTCGACGGGATCATTTGATATCGACGGTCGCGACATGCCGATCGCCGATCCATCGACGGCTGCGGTTTCACAGTTATTGACATGATGCGAATACAGGGGCTGATTTTATGGCTATTCCCGAAGGATTCGATCCAAAACTTGCGCATACGGTTTCGCAGTGGCCGCATGATCGGCCATTGAATGCGTGTCGATTTGACTCCGCCGGCCGATTTGTCTTCTGTGGCTCAGAAGACGCTGCCGTCGAACGATTCAATCTGGTCGATGGCGTTCGTACAATCATCAACGGCGGTCATCAGACATGGGTGTGTGCGATCGCCTGTTCAAAGGATGGAGTTCATGCCATCAGCGGTGGATGCGATGGTAAAATTACATGGTGGGAATCGGCAGCGGCAGAGCCCAAACCAATTCGCAGCATTGATGCTCACAAAGGCTGGATCCGATCGCTCGACGTCAGCCCGGATGGCACGCTGCTGGTCAGCGGAGGCAATGACAATGTCGTGCGGCTGTGGAACATCAACGACGGCAGTCTCGTGCGTGAATTCAGCGGGCACCCGCGACATGTGTATTGCGTGACTTTTCATCCGCAGGGCGAGTTTATCCTCAGCGGTGACCTCACTGGCGGACTCAAGCAATGGGAAGTTGCGACGGGGAAAGAAGTAAGAACGTTTGATGCCACGCCACTGCATTCGTACAACGGCGGGCAGCAGGTGGACTTTGGGGGCATTCGAGCGATCGCTGTCAGTCCCGACGGTAAATGGCTGGTCGCCGGTGGTCTGCACAAGGCGACAAACCCGCTGGGTGCCGTCCATGAACCGCTCGTGCTGTTATTCGACTGGCAGACACAGAAGCTGGAAAAACAACTGATCGCCGAAGGCATTACTCAGGGAGTCATCTGGCGCTTGAAGTGGCTGGGCGACGGGTCAATCATGGGACTCAGTGGAGGTGGCAGCGGCGGATTTCTGGTATTCTGGAAACCGGAGACAGAGAAGGATTATCACCGGTTCCAGCTTCCCGGCCTCGCCCGCGACATGGACCTTCACCCTGATGGACTTCAGGTTGCCACCGCGCATTACGACCGCCACCTGCGAATCTCGCGACTCGCCGCCAAGACAACTTAGGCTTCAATCAGTCCTTCTCGAATTGCCCAGCGGCAAAGATCAACACGGTCAGTGGCTCCGATGACGCGCATGATGCGGTACTTGTGGCTTTCAACGGCTTTCTGGGAAATCGACAGAGCTTCAGCCACTTCAGAGACGCGGCGACCTTCGGCGATGTTCAGCAGGACGTCCCATTGGCGATCGGTGAGCTTCTGCATCTGAGCACTTGCGACGCATCGAAAATTGCCGTCTCTCATCAGTTGCAGTCGGGCATTCATGTGCTCGGACAGCACTGCCGTTCCTGCTGCAATCTGGCTCAGCTGTTCGCTGATCTTTTTCACCGCATCCGCGCGTGACAGCATCCCGGTGACCCTGTTGTTGGCGATCAAATCCAGTTGGCGGTCGGTGAGCCCATCTGCGAAAACTGCGATTCTTGTTTCACCAAGCCGTACGGCAAGGTCGGAGAAGATATCCCGCAACCCCGCAACGATCAGGCGTTCACCAATCAGCACAACCTGCGGACGTTGACTACGGATAGTCTGCAGCAGTTCCGACGAAGTTGAGACTGCAGTGACGTTTCGAAACCCTCCATAGGCTTTCAGACACCATGCCATTGATTCAGCGTTGACTCGACTATTGTCGGCGATGACAGCATCTGTCGCCTCGCTTTGCGGGAGTTCTGTCTGAAACGTTCGACGTTCGACGGGTGTTTGCATGATGAGCTTGATCCTTCAGTGCTCTGCATCGGGAATTCTGGTTAACACGATTGGCTGATCATTGTTCTGCATCCTTGCGGAACGATGTCCAGGTGCGAGGGTTGTAACAGGCATTCGAATGTTTTTCAGATAGGGATTGCCCACAGGGGGACATACCCCATTACGGATGAGTGTTTCTCTGCATGAAGAATGCTTTGTCGCGGAGATGACGTCGAACATCGACACCAGCGGCGCGAGCGGAGTCTTCACCTGAATCAATGTCACTGAACGCTCACCTGAGGATGACGATCGACGCCTGCAGCGCGGCTATTCATTGATGAAGTTCGGAGCGGGCAAGTCTTCATCGTCCGCTGCATCATCCTGAAGGTCGGCGTTCTCATCCGCTAAGTCTTCAAGCGTCAGCAGGTCGTCGGATTCGAGGTCGTCCAGCGCCAGTTCCAGCGCGTCGGCATCTTCCGTGGGATCGAGCATCTGATCGTCGGTGAGTTCCGTCAGCTCCAGCGGCTCGCCTTCGTCCTGACGTGACTCGCTGCCAAAATCGTCATTGGCTTCGTTACGACCGCGCAGGATCAAACGAATGGGGACTTCCTGAAACGGGGTCACTTCACGCAGAAACCCGAGCAGATAACGTTTCCATGACTCGTCAAGCAGCGCGGGTTCGTTGCACTTGAGCACAATCGTGGGTGGCGCGCCGGCGACCTGCGACGCGAAGAAAATCTTGGGGCGACGGTTGGATCGAATCGGCGGTGGATTCCTGTCGATCGCCTGCCGGACGGCTTTGTTCAGTCGTCCAGTGCTGATTCGGGCATTGGCCTGCTTGTACACCGACCTTGCCAGATTCAACAGTTTGCGGACGTTTTTTCCGTCTTTCGCGGTGATGATCGCGATCGGAACATGTCGCATGGAAACGAACGCGGTGGTCAGGTATTTCGACCATTTGTCGGTTGTCATCTCCTGTTCCAGAGCGCAGTCCCACTTATTAATGACGAAGATGCAGGGCTTATAATGTTCACTGATTTCTTCGACCAGTTGCTTATCGACCTTTGAAATCGTCTCCGTCGCATCGAAAAACATCAGCACCAGATCCGCGCGACGAATGCTCCGCTGGGCGCGGACAAGTCCGTAAAACTCGATGTCGTTCGCGAGGCTCTTTTTTTTGCGAACACCGGGCGTGTCGATCGCGACAAACGCTTTGCCATCGACTTCGAAACGAATGTCGATGCTGTCTCGAGTCGTGCCTGCGATTTCGCTGACGATCACACGCTCACTTTGTGCCAGTTGATTGATAAACGTGCTCTTGCCTACATTTCTGCGTCCCACGACTGCGATTCGCATATCGGCGGGTTTGAGCAGTTGATCGCCTTCGGCAGTTTCTGTGGCTGCGGCTGCGGGAAGTAATTCGACAATCTTTTCTACAAGTTCATAGCGATTTCGATTCGCTTTAACGCTGGTCGTGATGATGGGCACGTCACAGAGCTGCAGATATGACGCAGCTTCAAGGTCCAGTTTGGTTGAATCGCATTTGTTGACGACCAGCAGCGTTGGCTTGTTCATGCGCCGCAGCCGGTCGGCAACTTGTTCGTCCAGCGGCGTGAGTCCGGCTTTGGCATCGACCACAAACAGCATCAGGTCGCATTCGTCAAGTCCGATCTGGATCTGACGCTCGATGTCTGCCGATAGATCGTCGCTGTCCACGATACCGATGCCGCCGGTATCGACCAGTTCGAAGTAACGCTCATGCTTGTGCATGATCCATGTAACGCGGTCGCGGGTGACCCCGGCGGTCGGATCAACAACGGAAATCAGTCGCTCCGCCAGCCAGTTCAGCAGCGAGCTTTTTCCGACGTTGGGACGACCGACGATCGCCACTTTCGGAATTCCCATGACGCTGTACCTTCAGTTCTGACAAGCTCAAATGATGCACATTCACCGTGTTTGTTTCAGGACAAGGTATCCTGGTGCCGTGGCAGGTTCATTCCATCACCGGTCAATCCTTTCGATTTTCCGGAGAACGCGGCAGTTTTGAGCGTGTTTTCTCCGCAGACGTCGCGCAGCCGGCCCGCGTTTCGACAGACTCCCATCCGGAATCAAGGCCGCAGGGCGGTCACCATCATTCGTCCGGGATGGCATCACCACACGGTTGCCGGAGAAATCTCAGTCGGCGGAGCGACTGAGGTACAAAAGAAAACGAAATTGCCAGGCATCAACTTCGCTGTAAACCGACTACAATGACCAGAGCCGTGGCAATGTTGTGTTCCAACGCTTTTCAGATGAGTCAGTGAATGCGTCCTCCGATTCTTGATCGCGAAGAATACATCGAACAGGCATATTTCTTTCGTGTGTATCGCGAACGGTTGCAGGAGAACGTACCGTCTCAGGAGATCCTGCAAACCATTCAGGAGGAAATCCTGGCAACCACGCGGTTGCCGATGGCGATCGATTTCCTGCGGACGGAGATCCTGCACAGCGGTCGCATCAGTGACGCCATGTATCGATTGCCCCACTATTTTGCTCCGTTTCAGACATTTGTCATGCAGCGTGCGGAAGATGATGAATCCCGCTTCGAACAGGTCATTGCGTTGAAGATTCTGGAGAGTGAAGCCGCCTATCGTGCCCGTACCCCAACGCCCTCCGGTATGTTCGTGTACCAGTTTGAGTGCATCGCGCGAAACCGCCTTGGTTACACCGAAGGTCTGAGAGCGATGGCGCAGGACCCGTTGTACTCTGACGACTGGACGCAATGGATCATGCGTCTGAGTAACGAACTGGGCAGTAAGGAACTGTCTGAGGTTGTTTATCTGGCATCCCGGCATTTCCACAATCGTCGCACGACACGCGGCACACAGAAGACGGTCGAGTTGGAAGTGGACGCCACGCCAGTCCCGAACATGCTGTTCGGTGATCAGGAAGGCCGCATTGCCAGGGCGAACATCGGTCGCGATCCTTTGTACTTCTTCGCTGCGTTGCAACGTCAATTGGACTACCCGGCGGTGCCTCGATCTCAGCGTACAGACGACACTCAGAAACTGCCTTCATTTCTGGAGGCACGCCTCATTAAACTGGAACAGCGCCTGAAAATCGTGGAAATGGAATCCAAAGGCGGCATCGACCTGAAACAGTTCTACGTGAAGCCTGGCGACAACGAAGTGGTGTGAGGTCCCCCCCTGGATCAGCAGCCTGCGCTTGCTTTGCCTCAGGATCGCTCACTTCGTATCGGACAGCTATTTATCGAGCGATCCTGACCTGCCCTGCGGAAGAATGACTCCCCCAATATCGTACTACGGTTGCGGGGCAAAGGTGACTATTTCAGCAGCGTCAGCGGCGTTCCAGACGCGGACGGATCCATCTTCTCCGCCGGAAACCACAAGTGTGCCATCGGGTGTCGTGGCAGCGCGATAGACGTAATCGGTGCTGCCTTTGAATTCCCGCGCTGGCTGGCCGTTGCTGGCCGTGTGAAAGAACACTCGCTTATCGCCGCTGCTGCTCACGAACAGATCCTGCAGACCGACAAACTGTAGCGACGTCACCTGTCGCGTGTGGGTGGCAATTGTCCGAGCCTGCTCACCTGTCTCTGCATTCCAGACTTTGATCGCATTGTCCGCACCAGCACTGGCCAGCTCCGTGCCGTCACCCTTCCATGAGACATCCATGACATGATGCGTGTGCCCTTCAAACGCGCGCACAAATTCGCCGGTAGCGACGTTGAACACTTTCACAAACTTGTCGGCGGCGGCCGATGCCAGAAACTTGCCATCAGCAGAGAATTCAAGCCCGTACACGGTGTCGCTGTGCGCATCCGGAAACTCTCGCACCAGCGTCGCATCGGCGACGTTCCAGATTGTGAGCTGACCGGAACGAGACGCCTCACCGCCACCTGCCGCAAGCAAACTGCCGTCCGGTGAGAACGCCAATGAAACGACTCGATCGACAAAGACCGATTCGCCACCGTCCTCGGATCCACCGAGAACCGCCGTTATTTGCCATTCGGGAAACGCGGAACGTGCGACCATTCGGCCATCAGCAGTGGCGATCAGAGCGGTCGTGGCTGAGGTTTTTATGCTGGATGCAGTTAAACCGGGTTGTGTACCGGGCAGCACGTCGATTGCCACGCCATCGACGGCATTCCAGACTCGAAGTGTGCCGGAAGCATCGGCGGTGACCACGTACCGTCCGTCGCCGATCACTCCGCCAAATGCCGACACGACTGCCGTTGCAGCCGGAGCTTTACGTTCTTCCACGACAGTATTTGCCGCGGTGGCTTCTGCAGTTGCGGCTTCGTGCTGTTGCTTTCGTTCGACACCGCGCTGTTCGGCTCGCACGATCGCCTGAGTCGCAAAATCGACCGATTTCTTAGCGATGTTGAGTTCCGAATCTGCTTTCGTGAGGGCGTCCTTCGCAGCAGCCTCCACTTTTTCGGCTTCCGTGACGGCTGTCTTCAGAGCTTCATCATCCGTCTTCGCTGCCAGTGTCGTCTTTGCAGCGGCGGTTGCGGCGACGGCAACATCATATTTTGTTTTGGCCTCCGCTTGTGGCGGTGTAAATTTTTCGACTTCTGCTTTAGCTTTGGTGTCCGCATCCTTCTGAGCGACCACTTCTTTGTCGTTTTCGTCGATTTGTCCTTTGAGCACGTTGACGCGAGCATCCAGAATCGCTTTTCTCTGTTCGGCATGCTTGAGATGCCGCTGGGCGCTCAGGTCAGCCGTCAGGACCGCGATCTGCTTCGCATCCTTCGGTGACCACAGTAAAGCCGTACTGTCGGCCAGAATAAAGACGGCTCGATCAGTGGCTGAATTGACATCGAGTGCCGCAATGTCAGCCGGTAGATCAAAGCGGTTCACTTGAGTCGCATCCTCCACTTTCCAGTTCTGCACGGTGCGTGTTCCGGCGACTGTGAGGAGCACGGAGCCGTGTCCGCTGATTCTGAGAATCGGGCCAGCGTCTGATTTTATCTCCGCGGCGAGTGCGACAACTCCGGTGTCAACTGCAATCGTGAGCAATCGAACGCTGCCGTCGGCCAGTAATGCGGCGATCTTGCCACCGGTAAGTTCACCGCTGAGCGCCGTGATGGCCGCAGGCAAGGGCTCGGATCTTTGGGCGATCTGCAGGTCGGAATTGCGAACAACGACGATTTTTGCATCAGCAGTGGCTGCGACAATCCATTTTGGTTCCGCCTGGAAAATGCTGAGTGCAGAAACCGCCTGACCCTCGAGCGGCACGGTTCCGCGTTCCACACCTGTGAGCGAATTTGCGACGACGAGCCCTTTCGTTGCGCTGGCCATGGCGACTTCCAGGCCATCCGCCGTTGAAGTCCATGCCTGCACATCTGCGGGTACGGACCACGCACCTGAATTACTGTTCACGTTCCGTCGCCAAAGTTTGACATTGCGATAGCCAGACGTCGCGATCATCGGCTCCGTCGGATGAAACGCAATCGCGTGAACATAGTCACGATGAGCCATTCCGGCGGGACCGGCACTGGTGGAGGAAACAATCGCGGGATCAATCAGGGAACCGACGACATCCCTGCGTGCCATGTCGTAAATGCTCACATGATTGGCGCGTCCGGCGGCAATGAAACGTCCGGCGTTGTCAATATCCAGTGAATAAACTCCCTGCAAACGCGGGTTGATGGGTTGCCAGTTCATGGCTTTGCTCGTAGTCACAGCGCCGGCTTTGGCACCTTCAATAATCCATTGGCGCAGGATTCCGAGTTGATTTGGATTGAGTTCTTTCGCCTGTCGATCGTTGGGCACCGGCGGCATGACGGGTTCTTCACCACGACTCGCGAGTTTCAGGAGAAGGCTATCGTCTGGTTTTTCCGGAACGACTGCCGGTCCGGTGCCACCGCCCTTTAGAATGGCGGCAATGTTTTCGAGGATCAGATCCCCTTCAGAGACGGTGACATTGTGACACGCGATGCAGTTGGCTTCCAGGATCGGATAGACATCGCGTTCAAATTCGACCGGACGCCCCAGGGCGACTGCCTCGGCGACGATTGGTTTCGGTTCGTCGGCAACTGCCGCAGAACAGCAAATCAAAGTGGCAAGGCTGGCAAGTAGTGTTGATTTGATCATCGGGCTCATTTTCTTTGTCTGAATTCGCAGTGTTGCACACGGCGGGTCCTGTCGATCGTGCAATCCGCCATAAGTCCTATACGTCCCATAAGTCCTATGGGAATCATCTGTCGGACAAGGATGTCCGACCTGGCTAAAGAACTATTCAACGACCTTCAATGCCACCGGAACATCGGTTGACGCCATGCGCCCATTAAAATCCCCTGTAGCGCGGATCACGATATTTGCCAGATCACCGACGGTGGCATCAGCGGCGGCAGTGATTGTGAGTGTGCCTTCCGCCTGATCGGCGGCAACGTCAACGGCTTCCGCCGTGAGTCCGGTAACACTTTCCGGCAGCACGAGTGTCAGTTTCAGATTTGCAGCGAAGTTGTTCTTCCGGGCGATTGTCACCTTCACCGGCACCGAGGCACCTCGTTTGATCGCCCCCGCATCCGGAACAGCGGCGGTGAGTTTCGCCGGAGCTGCATGAATCGTGACCACCAGTGGTTCCGAGATCACGCGCACGTTGATATCGTTCGGTTTTGATGCTTCTTCGGCTTTCTTCAACACCTCGTCCGCTGCGGCCTTCGCTTGCGTTGCAGTTTCCACGGCTTTCTGAGCGACCGTCAGCGCGGCCTGCGATGATTCGACTTCTTTCGTCTTGTTGACAACTTCCGTTTCCGCAACTGCTTTTTCTCTTGCCCTGGTGGCTTCCATTTCCTTTGTCGCAACGACCTGCTTTGCGCGTTCCGCCGCACTACTGTTCAGTGTATCCAGCTTCTTTGCCGCTTCATCGGCTGCTGCCGAGGCTTCTTTGACGGCCAATATCGCCACGTTGATTTCATCGACTGAACTGTTCACCGTTGTATTGACTGTTGCCAATCTCGACTGGACCGCAGCGAGTGCTTCGATCGAGGTTTGCTGCTCCGCTACTGCCTTCGCAAAGTCGTCTCGCAACTTTTGCTGTTGGGCCGCATACGCTGCGAGTTCAGCAGTGATTGTCGTCACCTGCTCCGTCAGTGAGACGACCTTCTGCTGCGCGTCTTTGAATCCTGTGTCGGCTGCCGCGACGGCGGTTTGTTGGGCAGCAACCGTCGCTTCGGCTTCAGTGACTTTCGCTTTGGCGCGATCCGCCTGCCACGGATTTCGGCGATATGGCACGGCCGCCGTGCCTTGCACCAGGATGGTGCTGGTTGACGGCGGTGCATTTTCCTTGAAGTAGATTCGTGCAACAATGCGTGTATGTAAGGGTTCGATCGCCACATTTGGAGCATCAACTTCGCCGGGGATACCGTAGAAACTCAGGTCGACCTTGCCGTCAAAGCCGTTACGTCTTTCAATGCGAACCGGGACCATCAACTGCTGATCCTGGCTGAACTCAGCGTTCATCGCATCGACCAGAATCGCAAATGGTTGTTCATCTTTCATCACGCCGACGACAAGTGATTCCGTGAGACGGGCCTTGCGCGGCAATCCGTTAATGGGATCGTGAATCAATGTCGCGACCTGAGCCGCACGTTTGATGGCGGTGTCAGCATTGCCGCTCTGCCCGACGATACTGATAGGTGCAATCTGTTCCGCTGCGTCAATCGCGGCAGTCAACACGAGCTGTGCAGTGGTCAGTCCTGGCCCGATCACGGATGGACGGCAAGTGATACCTGCGGGAAGATTCTCCGCCATCAATTGAATGGCATCGGTATGTCCATCGCGGCGATACGCATACACGGCCAGTTCGTAGCTTGCGCCTTTGCGGAGACTTACCGCGCCGCTGGTGACCGGGACTTTTCCGTCGGCAGACGGAAACGCATCAAATACGACAAGCCTGAAGTCGGCTTTCGGAGGTCTCACAGAAAGTCGATAACTGAGTCTTGGATCACCTCGAGTGTCGCTGTAGCGGTCACGCAATCGAATGCGATACGTGCCATCTTCCGGCACATCCAGACGGAAAGATGGATCATCGCTGAGTGTCGGAAGATCTGCTCCGCCGGGATTCTGTTTGTCATCATCTTCCGTGGCGAGGCGGTTGTACGTCAGGGTTCCGTCCGCGTTCGTGATGACTCGCTCGATCAACAGCAGCGGATCGGTGATGGAACCCAATCGTTGGGCGAACACTTCCGCGACCCACGCTTCGCCCTTTTTTGCATCGAAGCGGAAAATGTCCTCGTCAGATCGTTCGGCAAATGCTCCTGTCGCTTCGAACGGAAGCATCGCTGGTTGATCAGGAGTTTCCGCCGCTTCGGAAATTGATGCACGATCAGCCCGGCCAATTCGAACAAGATTACCAGCGACCGAATTCCACCAGAATGAATCTGTAAAGGCGGCCGTCGGAGCAGCACCGACAGGATTGTGGTCGATACCTGGGGCGATCATCATTTGTTGTTGAAATACAGGTTGCCCGTTCAACCTGATTTCCGTCGGGAGCCCATTCGGCAGGTGGCGTCCGTAGACGGTCACGGAAGTTGGCTCATTCGTGACAACGAATGCAGGACTCACCCAATCCACCAGCGGGCGGGAATCGAGCGACAGACGATACACAAACTGATCTCCGCCGCCGTAAACCGCATCCTGAACGCGGAGAACCAGATCTTCGTCCTGAGCAGCAGTAAACACAAGCGAAGCTTCCTGCGAGAGAATCCGGCGAGATTCTGCAAGGCGACGACCGGACACATTAAACAGTTGCATCACTGGCTGCAGCGGTGAATCGATTTTCTCCGCTTCGGAGCGCGCGACCAGAGTCTGACCTGCCTTGACGGAGACTCGATAGTAATCAACATCGGTAGCACCGTCGGCGCGGGCGTTGATGATGGTTTCCATGGTCACCGGCGTCGCTTGAGCCGGCGTGTTGTTCGGTTCGACTTCAGAAACTTCCGGCAGCGAATCCACGCGGAATATGCGCGGATTGCTGATACCGAACAGGCCGCGAACACGGACGTCGTAAAGTCCCGCCTGAACGTCAGCGGCGACGGTGACCGTGAACGTATTTGCCACCGGACTGCCGTTCGCGTCCAGTTTCGGCACAGCGGTGAGCCCGGGATGAGCGAAGACCATCTGGTCAAGCTCGTCGAGATCCGTGCCGCCACCAACTGTCAGGTCAACAGTGGTGCCTTGTTGTCCGCCCGGCGGGAACACGGACGTGATGCGAGTTTGCGGAAGTTGTGCGAATGCCTGTTGTCCTGTGATTGTCACAACAACGGCCAAAAGAAATCGAATCCCGGTCATGGAGCTGACTCCTGGGGAATGTTATGAGGCAGGGAGGGTGGAGGGCGGGAAAGATTTGTTGCTGGTTGTTGCAGTGAGCGTCAATGATTGAACTGAAACTCTTTCGTGTTGATCAGCGCCCAGACGATGTCTTCATAACCGCCACGAACGTTTGCTTCGTGGCTTTTGATATATCCTGTCGCAATTTCCAGTTCCTCGACGTTGGGTTCACGAGCGAACACCCAGCGATAGAGTTCTTTCACGCGATCTTCATTCGCTCGTTCGGTTTCGGCGGCAAACCGTGCCGTGCGAGCCCCATCGCGGGAGATTTTGTCCTGAATCTCTTTACCATTCAGGAGATGCAGACTCTGAGCCAGATTCGCGTCCATGCTGCGTTCGCATTCACAGGCAGTGTCACCCTTTGGCTGTCCGAAGACCTGCAGAAAGTAGGTCGAATTCGATGCATCCGTCAGCTGCAGAGCTTTTGTCCCGGCGGGCATGCCGCCAAATCCTTCCGCCGTGTCGGTCACCTGATGAAACGCATCATACAACACTTCGGCACTCAGACGACGCGGATAGTACCGCGAGAAATTCTGCTTGTCGTTGCCATTAAACTCATTCGGCAGTGCGCTCAGCTGATACGTTCGCGACCTGCAAATCGTGCGCACGAGATCTTTCAGGTCAAATCCAGACTGAATGAAGTGCGATGCCAGCGCGTCCAGCAGTTCCGGATTCGAAGGAGGATTCGTGGCTCGCATATCATCTTCCGGTTCCACAATGCCGCGACTGAAGAAATGCTTCCAGTAACGGTTCACCAGCGATTTTGCAAAGAACGGATTCTGTGGATCACTCATCCAGTCCGCCAGCTTAACGCGCGGATCACTGTCGGCCGGTATGTCGTATGCAGGCGTGCCAAGGCCCGTTGGTTTAAGAGCCTTACCCGAACGCGGATTGCTGGCTGTGGCCACGCCTTCGTTATGAAACACTCGGCGATCCCTGAGAGCCGCCGATGCATTCGGGATCGTTTTCTTGCCAACCTGACCGTAAAACGCCGCCATACCGTAGTAATCATCCTGACTCCATTTCTCGAATGGATGATGGTGGCAACGCGCACACTGGATCCGCAGGCCAAGAAACAACTGGGCTGTGTCTTCGACCTGCTCTTCGGTACTGTCCACATCGCGATACCACGTGACGGCAGGATTGATCTGCGGGTCGCCCGACGCCGTGACGATTTCGCGCACGAACTGATCGTAAGGCGTGTTGTCGTACATTTTGTCCCACAGCCATTGATGAAAGAGCATCGTACCGGGAGTGTCTTCGCCGTTCTCCTTGTGGTTTCGCAGGACGAAGTTCCACTTGTTGGCGAATTGATCCGCATAGGCCGCACTGTCCAGCAAGCGATCGATCAGGCGATCTCGTTTATCAGCCGCAGCATCGGAAAGAAATGTTCGCACTTCTTCATCGGATGGCAATGTACCGGCAATGTCCAGTGACACACGGCGCAGAAACGTTGAGTCATCACAGATTTCCGATGCCGGAATGCCAAGCTGTTTAAGTTTGCCGAAGACTGCCGTGTCCACCAGATTGACAGGTTCCGGCATCTTTGACGTGTCAGCACCCAAAGGAACGGTGGCTCGAAAGGTGGCAACCTGTCCCTGATAACGAGCCATAATGGCAACCTGGCCCGACAGATCCAGCGTACTCACGAGACCTGTTGTTGAGCATTCGGCCATCTCCGCTTCATTCGGCTCAAACAACGCCATCCGCGTGACATCTTCGCTGGTGCCATCGCTGTAGGTCGCGATCACGGCAATCTGTTGTTGCGACTTCTGTGTCATCGTACGCGTCTCAGGCACACAGCGAATGCCGACGACGTATGGGTCGGTGTCGGCACCGTATGGCATGCCCTGTTCGATCCATTGTACCAACAGATTGTATTCGTTACTGCTGGTTTCCATCCGCTTGCCGCCGCCGTGTGGACTGCGTCCTATCGCTTTCATGAGCAACAGACTTTCGCCGGGGATCGCAGGGAAAATGCGGCGACCACGGGATTCTTTACGGAGAAATTCGAAATCGTCGGCGGGATAGAATCCCAGCAGCGACAGTTTGAACCCGTTCTGGCCACCGGACTTGCCATGACAGCCGCCCCCGTTGCAGCCTAACTTTGTGAAGATCGGTACGATCTGGTTTTGAAAACTGATCGGCAAAGGCTCAGCAAATCCGCTGACCTTCAGCTGGACAGTCGCCGTCTTGTCGCCGACCGTTGCGGTCACGGTGATGTCGCCGTCGGCCGATGGGATCGCCATCCCGGTGGAGTCGATCAGCAGCACGCCTGGATCGGACACAACCCACGCGGCATCCCGCGTGACGTCCGTTTGTTTGCCACCGTCGTCGGTTGCGGTGACGATCAATTGCTGTCGCGCGTCACGGCTGCGAATGGCGATCATTTCGCCTTCGCCCAACGGACTCAATTCAATCCGCACATCGGCAGCGACTGCAGATGAACCAGGGGGACACAGCGCAGCGAAGAAGAAAATCAACGCAGCAGAATACTGAGCGAACTTCATGTGGTCACTCCTGCAAGTAGGGTGGGCATCGACATCGTGTCGATCTGTGGTGATCGTGTTCAGAGAAACGTGTGTGAAACGGAAGGGGATTCCGTCGCTTCTGAACGGTTGGTACTGATGCAGCGTATTTTGTCCGCGGCGGGTGTCAAGCATCGAATGCAGAAACAGGCGATCAGCACCCCAAATTCAGCCAGATCCTGCGGAATTGCCGTTGACACTCGGGAAATTTGCTGGCATTCAGCGCGCGACTGGCCGTTGCGATTCCGAGTGATCGGAATGGTGCCTTCAGCTCAATCCCGGTGGCTGGTGCTTTGTCATGCTCAAAACAGGGGTCAGCGACGGTCTTAAATTGGATCAAGTAGCAGCATCAAAATCGTGCAATCTTGAATTCATTATCCGGGAAGGCGTGAATGAACAGTGGCGGTTGTCTTGCCAGAGTAGTTGGGGGGCAGCCCCCAAACCTCCGAGATTTTTTGAGGCATGGCGCCGGTGTTCAATCTGAATTTCTTTTGGAGTGATTTTCTGGTTTTGGAGTGATGCAGTTGTCAGGATTGCGGTGTTCAACAAAACAGACGGAAGCTCTGCGGAGACGCATGTCTGCCGACAGGCAGGCAACTTTCTGAGGGATATTCGAATCGCCGGTGCGTCAATCGATGCATCGAGCACGTGTGGTGATCGGTCATGTGTCGGTGACCAATGTTTCCGTGCGGTTTCTGAAACAATGAGCATCGCGGTAGCGGTCGAGCCGCAAGATGTATCAATTGGATTATACAGGTGCCATACACTTGAAATGAATACACTCTCCCATCGCGAACCATAAGTGGCGAACTCGGATCAGTTGAATTCGGTTGAGGCGGACCAGGGGGCCGGATTAAGGGGCCATCCAAAGTATTGTTCTGGAACTGCTGGACTGGACCGGTCGTCAGGTGCAGCCGGGCAAAAGGGGGGTCGGGGGCGAGGAAAGTCCGGCCGATTCTGGATCGCCTGAACCTGTCTCCGAAACTGTGGCTGCAAACGATCTCAGGTTTCGCCAAACGCCGTTCCGCCAACAGCGTCACTCCTGCGTCACGCTTCAACGCCGCGGCAAAGATTCCGCTCAGGCCGATCACGTCGGATCGGTAGCCTGAAACAGAATGCTCATCATGCAAAACGCACGACCGTTGTCTTGTGAACTCCTCACGCCGTATTTTTTCAATACGTTAGTGGCCCCTGCGTCATTGCTCTACCGTGCGGATCTGCTTTCCGTAGGCGCCTCACTCCGTTTCCGTTATTCATCACCAACCCACATGACAGCATTTCACGCTTTCGAAATCTCCGAGATTCACGCTTTGCTCGCATTTACTGTTTTGACTTGATCACACGGAGAGCCGCCTTAGCCCACAATGTAACATGATGATCGGAATCTTTTGCAGCCGCCTCAAGGGCAGTAGTCGATGTATCGGACGGCAAATCGATTCGTGCCATTGCATAGGCTGCCTCTCTGCGGACAGCAATGCTGACGTCGCTGAGCAATTTCTGCAATTCCGGCTCACAGACCTGACCGTGAGGACCGATCTCACCGATTGCGTTGGCCGCGAACGCCCGAATTCCCGCACTGTCTGAGCTGAGCAGAATTCGTAACGGGGCAACCGCATCGCCAAGTTCAATTTGCGAAAGCGCCGAAGCAATCGCTGCGCAGAATGTGCAGTACTCGCTGT
>Ga0105046_10002422_pt1 | contig 29439 bp, 16 predicted proteins | sample MAT03_FD_78385 | JGI IMG/M metagenome (GOLD analysis project Ga0105046, IMG submission 78385) | Freshwater microbial communities from Lake Fryxell liftoff mats and glacier meltwater in Antarctica - MAT-03 (megahit assembly) | ecosystem: Environmental > Aquatic > Freshwater > Ice > Liftoff... | reverse complement strand
TTGCCCGACGCGAGGATCACGGCGCGCTCGATCGTGTTCTCGAGCTCGCGGACGTTGCCCGGCCACGGTCGGCCGACGAGGTGCGCGATCGCCGCGTCGGACAGCTCCACGCGGGGGCGCTCGGCGCGCAGCGCGGCCTGGTCGGCGAAGTGGCGCGCGAGCAGCGGGATATCGGCGGCGCGATGGCGCAGCGCCGGCACCTCGAGCGTGATCACGGCGAGCCGGTAGAACAGGTCCTCGCGGAACGTGCCCTGCTTCACGCACTCATCGAGGGTTCGGTTGGTGGCGGCCACCACGCGCGCGTCGACCCGCAGCGCGGTGGTGCCCCCGACCGGCTTCACCTCGCCGTCCTGCAGCGCGCGCAGGAGCTTCGGTTGCAGCTCGATCGGGAGCTCGCCGATCTCGTCGAGGAACAGCGTTCCCCCGTCGGCCGCGAGGAACAGCCCGCGCTTCGCGGTGTCGGCGCCGGTGAAGGCGCCGCGGGTGTGGCCGAACAGCTCGCTCTCCAGCAGTTGCTCGGGGATCGCAGCGCAGTTGACCGCGACGAACGGCGCCGAGGCGCGCTGGCTGCGGGCGTGCATCGCCGCGGCGATCGTGGTCTTGCCGGTGCCGGTCTCGCCGGTGAGCAGGACCGGGACGTCGACGTCGGCGACCCGGGCGACCACGTCGAACACGGCGCGCATCGCCGTGCTGCGGCCGATGAGGCCCCCGGGCGCGGCGTCGTTGAGGCGCCGACGCAGCTCTCCGGTCTCGCGGCGCAGGCGGCGGTCGTCGAGCGCGCGGCGCAGGAACAGCGCGAGCTCATCGACGCCGAACGGCTTGGTCAAGTAGTGGTACGCGCCGCGCCGGATCGCCTCGACCGCGGTGTCGATCGCCCCGTATGCGGTCATGACGATCGCCGGGAGCTGCGGGACGAGCTCCTGCGCCTGGACCATAAGCGACACGCCGTCGCCACGCTCGAGCCGCAGGTCGGTGACCAGAGCGTCGATCTCCTGGGCCTCGAGCACGGCCAGCGCAGCGGCGGCGTCGCGCACGACGTGCACCGTGAAGCCGTGGCGGCGAAGCTGCTCGCCGAGCGCGTCGCCCCACTCGGGCTCGTCGTCGACGAGGAGCACGCGCGGGCGCACGACCTTATGTTCGCTGGTCATGCTGGTGATGCTCATGGGACCTCCCGGGGTAGGCGTAACGTGGCGACCGCGCCGCGAGGCGAGCGGGCTGCGAGGGTGACCGACCCGCGGCTCATGCGGGCGATCTCGTTGGTGAGTGCGAGCCCGAGGCCGGTGCCGTGCGCCTTGCGCGAGAAGAACGGCTTGAGCAGGCGCTCGCGGTCCTCCTCGCGTACGCCCTCGCCCTCGTCGAGCACCTCGAACACCACGTCTGCGCCCTCGTGGCGCACACGTAACGTGACGACGCCGCCCCGCGGGGACGCGTCACAGGCGTTGACGAGCAGGTTGACCAGCGCGTGTTCGATGAGCAGGGCGTTGACCCGCACGTCGGGCACCTCGGGTGCGATCTCCACCTGCAGGTCGACCTCGGCGGCCTCGAAGCGATGTGCGATCAGGTCGCGCACGGCCTGGGCCAGCGTCGCGGGGGCCACCCGTGCCTGCTCGGGCATGCTGCCGCGGGCGACCCGGAGGAACCCCTCGACGACGTCACGCAGGCGATCGACCTGCCCGAGGATCGTGCGGGCGTCCTGCTCCTCGGGCGTATCCTGCAGAGCGTCACGCAGCATCTCCGCCTTGACGCGGATCAGCCCGAGCGGTGTGCCGACCTCGTGGGCGACCCCGGACGCGAGCGTCAACATCGTCGCGGTGCGGTTCTCGCGGGCGAGCACCTCTTCACCGGCGCGCCGCTGCTCGGCGAGCTCGAGCTGATGGCGCGCCATCACCTGCGCGCGAAACTCCCGGAACGCCAGGTAGCCGAACACGGCCGTCGTGATCCCGGCCAGCAGCACCTTGACGATCACGCGCAGCATGCCCCGCCGATCGCGTTCGACCTCCTCGTGGGTGCTGCCGACGACGGCGACGTGCCAGATGCCGAGGGCGCCGCCGTCCGCCGCGGCGACGCTGACGAACGCCGGATATGCCGGCAGCCCGAACTGGACCGCCTGGGCAGCGGTCAACATGCCGGTGTGCTCGCCGCTGGCGACGAGCTCCGCGAGCACCCCTGGCCCGGCCGCGGTGCCGTGCAGGTCGAAGAACTTGGTGGCGCCGGGCGGCTGCACGAACACCCGCTCGTCCGCGGAGTCGAGGTGGTCGGCCGCGTGGAACAACTCGCCGATCCGCACCGGCACGGTGACCTCGTGGCCGTCGCTGGCGGTCACCCGCGTGGTCCAGGTCCCGGCGTCGGCCGCGGCTGCGTCCGTGGTCGGTGGATTACGCGTGATGCTCGTCAGCTCGCCCGCCAGCTCGACCGACAGCAGCGCCGCGAGGTCCCCCAGGCGCCGCCGCTCGCGCTGCATCGCCAGCTCGGACTCCGCGTCCTCGAACCAGATGCTGATTAATGTAATAATTGCGACGCTGAGCACCGCGCCGAGTAGCAGCACGAGGCCGCTGATCCGTACACGGCTGCGGGCCGCGGGGGCGAAGGGTTGTCGGGGCACGTCGGGGGTCCACGGCGAGGGTAACGCGGTTTGTGCCGTCGGCTGCAATCCGCGCGCCACGCCGGAGTACGGCCCCGGTGCTCAGGAAAAAACCTGGCCACGCATGGGTGCGCCGTCAGCTCCCCGGTCGCGCCCAAACAGGACGATGGGAGCGGCTCCCAGCGAGCCCTGGGAATTTATCCAATCTGGGCCCAGCCCTCTCAGTTTTTCTCAAGGATTTACGGCCGATATGACTTCGGCATCGCGCGTGTAACAGCGTGAACCAGGTCCGGGGGCTGTGGCCCGTTCCGTACCGGCGAACCCGACGAGAAGAGATCCATGCCTCGATTTTTATCCCTGGAGAGCGGGCTCGCGGCCCTGTTGATCGCGGCGTGCCACGCTCCGCACGAGAAGCACGAGGAGGCCGCGGTCTTCGCCGTCACGACTCCGATGCGGCAAGACGTCGAGATGACCCGCGAGTACGTCGCGCAGGTCCAGGCGATCCAGCACATCGAGGTGCGCGCCCAGGAGCGCGGCTACCTGACGGAGATCTTCGTCGACGAGGGCCAACTCGTCGAGGAGGGCACCAAGATGTTCCAGATCATGCCGCTCATCTACCGCGCGGACCTCCACAAGGCCGAGGCGGAGACCGACATGGCCTCGATCGAATACAAGAACACGAAGATGCTGGCCGACAAGGACATCGTGTCCGCGGCCGAGCTCGCGCTGTCTGCGGCCAAGCTCAATCGCGCCAGGGCCGATCGAGAGCTGGCCCAGACCCACATGCGCCTGACGGAGATCCGCGCCCCGTTCACCGGGCTCATGGACCGCTTCGTGGTGCGGCTGGGCAGCCTCATAGAGGAGGGCGATCTGCTGACGACGCTGTCCGACAACCGAAAGCTGTGGATCTACTTCAACGTGCCCGAGGCGGAGTACCTCGATTACAAGTCGAACCCCGACCAGGCGATGAACGTCGCGTTCAAGATGGCGAATGACAAGATCTTCGACCAGGAGGGCAAGGTCGAGACCATCGAGGCCGACTTCGACAACACCACCGGCAACATCGCCTTCCGCGCGACCTTCCCCAACCCCACCGGGCTGCTGAGGCACGGCGAGACCGGGAACATCGTCGTCGCAACCAAGCACGTCAACGCCCAGTTAATCCCGCAAAAGGCGACCTTCGAGATCCTCGATCGCCGGTACGTGTTCGTGGTCGATGACGAGGGTATCGTGAAGTCGCGGCCGATCACGGTCGCGGCCGAGCTCCCGCACGTCTTCATCCTGGGCGGCGGCCTCGCGGACACCGACCATATCCTCCTGGAGGGCCTGCGCAAGGTCGAGGAGGGCAAGCACATCGAGGTGAGGTTCGAGGAGCCCGCCGAGGTGTTCTCGAAGCTCAAGTACCACGCGGAGTGAGGGCCCGATATGTTCGCAAAGATCCTCCACCGCCCGGTCCTGGCGATCGTCATCTCGATCCTGATCGTGCTCCTGGGCGTGCTGTCGGCCAATTCGCGCCCGATCTCCCAGTTCCCCGAGATCGCGCCGCCGCAGGTCCAGATCATGATCGCGTACCCCGGCGCCAGCGCCGAGGTCCTCATCCAGTCGACGCTCATCCCGCTGGAGCGCGCCATCAACGGCGTGCAGGGGATGCGCTACATGATCTCGGACGCGACCAGCGCGGGTGAGGCGACGATCCAGGTCGTCTTCGACCTCGGCACCGACCCGAACCAGGCGATCATCAACGTCAAGACGAGGATCGACCAGGTGATGAACCAGCTCCCGAAGCTGGTCCAGCTCGAGGGCGTCGTGCTGATGCGCGTACAGCCCAGCATGTTAATGTACGTCAACGTGTACAGCACCGCCGAGGACGCGGACGAGAAGTTCCTGTTCAACTTCGCGAACGTCAACGTGCTCCCCGAGATCATGCGGATCCCGGGGATCGGGCAGGCCCGCATCCTCGGCAGTCGACAGTTCGCCATGCGCATCTGGCTCGACCCGGACCGGATGCGGGCCTACAGCATCTCGGCCCAGGACGTGCAGGACGCGATCAGCGAGCAGAGCGTCATCGGTACGCCAGGCCGCGTGGGCCAGGCCACCGGCAAGACGGCGCAGTCGCTCGAGTACGTGCTCGTGTATGAGGGCCGCTTCAACAAGCCCGAGCAGTATGGTGACATCATCCTCCGGGCCACGCCGGACGGCCACATCCTGCGCCTCAAGGACGTCGCCGAGGTCGAGCTCGGCAGCGAGTTCTTCGACATCTACTCCAACCTCGACGGCCACCCGTCGGCGGCGATCGTCTTGAAGCAGACGCTCGGCAGCAACGCCCAGGAGGTCATCGCCAACGTCAAGGCCAAGCTGGAGGAGATCAAGAAGACCACCTTCCCGCCGGGTACGGACTACGCGATCAGCTACGACGTCTCGCGGTTCGTGGACGCCTCGATCGAGCAGGTCAGCCACACGCTCCTCGAGGCGTTCGTGCTGGTGGCCCTGGTCGTCTTCGTGTTCCTCGGCGACTGGCGCTCGACGCTCATCCCGACGCTCGCCGTGCCCGTGTCGCTGGTCGGCGCGTTCATCTTCATGGGGCTGCTCGACATCAGCATCAACCTCATCACGCTGTTCGCGCTGGTCCTGGCGATCGGCATCGTGGTGGATGACGCCATCGTCGTCGTCGAGGCCGTACACGCCAAGATGGAGGCGACCCACCTGCCGGCCTTCCAGGCGACGAAGGAGGTCATGGGCGAGATCGGCGGCGCCATCGTGGCGATCACGCTGGTGATGACCTCGGTCTTCGTGCCGGTGGCCTTCATGCCCGGCCCGGTCGGGGTGTTCTACCGCCAGTTCTCGGTGACGATGGCCTCGTCCATCGTGCTGTCCGGCTTCATCGCGCTGACGCTGACGCCGGTGCTGACGGTCATGATCCTCAAGCCGGTGCACGGTAACGAGAAGACCCGAAACCCGATCACGCTGTTTATCCGCGGCTTCAATCGCGTGTTCAACTGGATCACGGCGGGCTACGTGCGCCTGATGAGGGTGATCCTGGGGCGGTTCTACCTGACGCTTATCGCGCTCGGCCTGTTCGTGTACGGCATCTTCGCGGTCAACACGGTGCTGCCGGCCGGCTTCGTCCCGAACGAGGACCAGGGCATCATCTACGCGATCATCCAGACCCCGCCGGGCACCACGCTCGAGCGGACCAACGCGGTCGCCCGGACCCTGCAAGACATCGCCCTGGAGCTGGACGAGGTCGCGTCGGTCTCTTCCCTGGCCGGCTACGAGATCATCACCGAGGGGCGCGCCTCCAACGCGGGGACCTGCCTGATCAACCTCAAGGACTGGGCCGAGCGCGACAAGTCGGTCACCGAGGTCATCGAGGCGCTCGAGGAGCAGGCCAAGGACATCGGCGCGGTCGTCGAGTTCTTCGAGCCGCCCGCGGTACCGGGCTATGGCGCGGCCGGCGGCGTCTCCTTCCGTATGCTCGACAAGACCGGTAGCACGGACTACCAGGAGTTCGACCGCATTAACCAAGAGTTTATGGCGGGGCTGCGCGCGCGGCCCGAGCTGTCCGGGCTCTTCACGTTCTTCGCGGCCAACTACCCCCAGTACGAGATCATCATCGACAACGCGAAGGCGATGCAAAAGGGCGTCTCCATCGGCAAGGCGATGGAGAACCTCGACCTGATGGTCGGCAGCTCGTTCGAGACCGGCTTTATCCGCTTCGGCTTCTTCTATCGCGCCTACGTGCAGGCGCTGCCGCAGTTTCGGGCGCTGCCCTCCGACGTGCTCAAGATGTACGTCAAGAACGAGGCCGGCGAGATGGTCCCCTACTCGTCGTTCATGACGCTCAAGAAGCGGCAGGGCCCGAACGAGCTCACCCGCTACAACATGTACAATTCGTCGGCCATCCGCGGCAACAACGCCACCGGCTACACCACCGGCGACGCGGTCAAGGCGATCAAGGAGGTGGCGGCGGAGGTGCTGCCCCGCGGCTACGACATCGCGTGGGAGGGCCTTTCGTACGACGAGGCGCGGCGCGGCAACGAGGCGATCTACATCTTCGGGGTCGTGCTGTTGTTCGTGTATCTCGTGCTGGCGGCGCAGTATGAGAGCTTCGTCCTGCCGCTGGCCGTGATCACGTCGTTGCCCGCGGGCGCGTTCGGGTCGTTCCTGATGCTGCAATTCATGGGCCTGGCCAACGATATCTACGCCCAGGTCGGCCTGGTGATGTTGGTGGGTCTGCTCGGGAAGAACGCGGTGCTGATCGTCGAGTTCGCGGTGCAGAGCCGGCACGAGGGCGCCACCGTGTTCGAGGCGGCCATCGCGGGCGCAAAGATGCGCTTTCGTGCGATCCTGATGACCTCGTTCGCGTTCGTCGCGGGCCTGTATCCGCTGGTCGTGGCGAAGGGGGCAGGCGCCGTCGGCAACAACACGATCGGGGCCTCCGCGCTCGGCGGCATGGTCATGGGCACGGTGTTCGGCGTGATCCTCATCCCGGGGCTGTACTTCATCTTCGGCCACCTCGCGCGCTTCGAGAGGTTCCTGCGCATCGGCGACCCCACCGTGCGGCTGCCGCTCTCGGAGGAGGACCACCACGTGGCCCTGGCGGAGGTGTCCGATGAGTAAGTGGTGGAGCCCGGTCACCGCGGTGACGGCCGTCTGCGCCCTGTCGCTCGCGGTCGGCTGCGCAAATATGTTGGGGAGCAACAAGGCGAGGGAGGCGAGCGACGCGGTCCCCGAGTCGTTCGGTTCGCTCGCCGGGGGCGCCGGCCCGAGCGTCGCGGTGCAGCGACAATGGGACCAGTTCTTCGCCGACGCCGACCTCAGGCGATTGATCGCGGAGGCGCTGGAGAATAATCAGGAGCTCAACATTCGACTCCAGGAGATTATCCTGACCCAGAACAACGTCGCGGCGATCCGCGGTGAGTACATACCGCGCCTGGACGCGGTCGTCGGCGCGGGGGTCGGGAAGCCCGGAGCATACACGGCCGAGGGGGTCAGCCACGCCGCCCACGGCGTGCCAGAGCCCGCGCCGGACTTTCGCTTCGGCTTCGTCGCGTCGTGGGAGACGGACCTCTGGAGCAGGCTCCGCAACGCCCGGAAGGCCGCGATCCTCGGCTACGAGGCGACGATCCAGGAGCGAAACTTCCTGATCACCGAGATCGTGGCAGAGATCGCCAATTCATACTACGATCTGGTCGCGCTCGACATCGAGATCGATATCCTCGATCGCAACATCGGGCTCCAGAAGGAGGCCCTCGAGGTCGTCAAGCTCAAGAAGGTGGCGGCCCGCGAGACCGAGCTCGGGGTCCAGCGATTCCGGGCCGAGGTGCTCAAGAACCAGGGCCGGCGGTTCGCCCGCGAGCAGCAGCGGATCCTCGCGGAGAGCCGCATCAACTTCCTGGTCGGGCGGTTCCCGCAGCCGGTCGCGCGCAGCTCCGGGAGCTTCATGTCCGCGGAGCCCGAGCTCGTGGCGACGGGGCTGCCCTCGGACCTGCTGGAGAACCGGCCCGACGTGAAGGCGGCCGAGCTGCGGCTCTCGGCGTCGAAGTTCGACACCCGCAGCGCAAAGGCCCGATTCTATCCGTCGCTGCGACTCGACGCGGGCGTCGGCTTTGAAGCTTTCAACCTCCGTCACCTCATCAACACGCCGCAGTCGCTGGCCTACAACCTCGCCGGTAACCTGATGGCGCCGCTGCTCAACCGGGCGGCGATCAAGGCGGACTACCGGTCGGCGAACGCCAGGCAGATCCAGGCGGTCTTCGAGTATGAGCGCTCGATCCTCCAGGCCTACACGGACGTGTACAATCAACTGACGGCGATCTCGAACCTGAGGCAGCGCTACGAGCAGTTGTCCGCGCAAGTGGACGCGCTCCATACGGCCACCGAGGTGGCGAAGGTGCTCTATCAGTCGGCGCACGTGGATTACTACGAGGTGCTCATGACGGTGCGTGACTCGCTGGAGGCCGAGACGGAGCTGGTCGAGGCGAAGAAGGCGCAACTGCAGGCCGTCGTGGCGATCTATCAGGCGCTCGGCGGCGGCTGGCGACGCGCAGCGTGATCGCCCGGAGGGCCAGGAACTACGCGCGCCCGCCGGCCACTGGCAGGGCAGGTCACCCGGATTCTACGTCGATATCGACCACCGCGGCCAGTATGGCACGAGCAATCGCCGACGATCTCGGCCTTGATCTCGACCGGACAGACAACATCGAAGCGGCTGGTCGAGGTCTCGACGATGCACAGGTTGCGGCCTTGAGATCGCAGTAGATGACGCTGCGGCTGTGGGCGAAGGCCAGCGCGCCCACGAGGGTCACGATCTCGATGAGCGCGAGCAGGCATGGATGGCGCCGACCCCACCACAGGCGATCTCGCGCTCGTGCGGCAGCCGATCGTTCGCGGACGCGGGCATGGCGGCGATCAGCGCCCCGACGAGCCCATCTTCCGGCGTGGCGTCAGGCTGGTCCTCGTGGGTCATGGCGGCCACATCGCGGGTCAGGCCGCGCAATCCAAGGCCGCACTGCCGCGCAATCGCGGCGAAATGTCAAGCAGATCCACGGCGGGTTTTCTCGGTCGCCGCGCCGGCAAGAGTGATAGATCTGGTCGCAGTGAACACGACCCTCACGCTCGTCGCGTTGCTGGTGTTCGCGTTCGCTATCTCGGGTCTGCTGCATCGCTACGCCGATCGCCTGGCGATGGTGTCGGGCGTCGAATACGTGATCGTCGGGGTGCTGATCGGGCCGCTCTCGCCGTTTGGCCTGGTCGACGACGCGGCGTGGGTCTCGCTCGAGCTGCTGGTCACGTTGCTGCTCGGCCTGCTCGGGTTTATGGTCGGCCTGCAGGCCCGCGATGTGCTGCGACGCTTCGAGCAGTTCCTGGCCGGCTCGCTGGCGACGATCGTGGTCACCCTCGTGGTCGGGCTCGGTTGTCTGGCGCTGATCCAGTGGATCGACCCCAGCCACCTCGCGGACCCGGAGCCGCGCATCGCGATCCCGGTGTGGACCGACGGCGCGCGGCTGTACCACTTCTGGGCCTCGGACGCGGCGCTGTGGCTGGCGCTGACGCTGGGGTCGGCGGCGGCGGTCGGCTCGGCGACGGCGGTGCGCTCGGCGGCCGAGCGCTGGCGGGCGGAGGGCAGCACGGTCGAGCTGCTCGCCGACCTCGCGGTCGCCAGTCAGGTGCTGGCGATCACGCTGTCGGGGCTGGCGCTCGCGGGCGACCGCGCGGTCTCGGTGGCCGACGCGCACGGCATCAGCCTGGTCGAGTGGGCGCTGCTGATCGGCGCCGCGGGGGCCGCCTCGGGGCTGCTGTTCACGATCTTCATCAGCGGCGCCGAGGACGACCTGCGGCTGTACCTGGCGACCATGGGGCTGGTGATCTTCGCGGCCGGGATCGGCTCGGCGCTCGGGGTCTCGCCGCTGTTCGTCAACCTCGTCACCGGGCTGACGGTGGCGGCGACCTCGGGCCATTCGCAACGGCTGTCGGTCAACCTCGATCGCCTGCATCGCCCGGTCACGATCTTGATCCTCGTGTTCGCGGGGATCGCCTGGCATCCGGTGGTCGCGTGGATGTGGCTGGTGCCGGCGGCGTTCCTGCTGCTGCGGCTGGCGTCGCGGACGGTCGCTACCCACTGGGCGGTCGCCACCTTCGTACACGGCGTCGAATTTCGCCGCCTCGGCGGCGGCCTGCTCTGTCAGGGCACGCTGCCGGCGGCGATCGCGTTGAGCTACACGCTGCGCCACCCGGAGCGCGGCCCGCTGGTGATGAGCGCTGTCCTGGTGCCGATGTTGATCTCGGACCTGTTCTCGTCGCGGGTGTTGCGGCGGGTGCTGGCCAACGCGGGCGCGATCCGCTCGCGGCCGCCGACCATGACCGCGACCATGACCGCGACCACGACCGCGACCACGACCGCGACCACGACCGCGACCACGACCGCGACCACGACCGAGGCCACGACCGAGGCCGCGCCGGAGCGGCCGGCGTGAGGGTCGTGATCGTCGGCGCCGGCGAGGTCGGGCGCCACCTGGGGCGCTCGCTGCAGCACGAGGCCGAGCTGATCCTGGTCGACTCGGACGCCCAGGCGCTGGTGGTCGCGGAGGAGAACATCGACGCGCTGTCGCTGGTCGGCGACGCGACCCACCGCAAGGTGCTGGCCCGCGCGGAGATCGGTCGCGCGGACCTGCTGATCGCGGTGACCCCGAGCGACGCGGTCAACGTGGTCTGCGCCGCGCTGGCGCGCAGCATGGGGGTCCGCCAGGCGGTCGCCCGCGTCGATGACCCCGACTTCTTCGCCACCGACCTCGGCTTCGAGCGCGGCGTGCTCGGCATCGACGCGGTGCTGTGCGCGAGCCGGCTGGTCAGCGTCGAGCTGCTGCGCATGCTCGCGGGGGTGCGGGCGCTGCACGTGGTCCCGGTCGCCGCCGGGCTGGTGCACGTCGCCACCCACGAGCTCGGCGAGGACTCGCCGCTGGTGCGCAGCCGCGGGCGCGCGACCCACTGGCCCGAGGCGATCGCCGCGGTGATCCGCGGCGGACACCTGCGGCCGGTCGCCGAGGTCGAGCACGCGGAGCTGGGCGACGTGGTGCTGATCTGCGGGCGGCCGATGACGGTGCTGACGGCGCTACACGAGCTGACGCCGGCGTCGGGCTCGGTGCGCACCACGATCGTCGGCGGCGGCGATGTCGGGGCCCAACTGGCGCGGCTGCTCGCGCCCCGCGGGCTGATCGATCGCCTGATCGAGCGCAGTCGGCCGCGCTGCAGCGAGCTCGCCGAACAGCTCGATCAGGTCCAGATCCTGCACGGCGACGGCACCAACCTGGCGTTCCTGCGCGAGGAGCAGGTCGGCTCGGCCGACGCGCTGCTGGCCGTGACGGGCTCGGACGAGGCCAACCTGATGACCTCGCTGCTGGCCCGCGAGCTCGGCGTGGCCCAGGTGTTCGCGCTGGTCCACCGACCCGGCTACGCGGGGGTCTACTCGCACCTCGGGGTGTCGGGGACGGTCAGCCCGCACGAGACGGTGGCCCGGGTGGTCCACTGGCTGCTGCCGCGGGGCGCGTTGGTCGGGCGCACGCCGCTGGAGGACCTCGGGGTCGAGATCGTCGAGCTGCGGGTGGGCGAGCAGGCCGCGCGCATCGCCGACCTGCCGCTGCCGCCCGGCGCGGTGGTGCTGGCGATCGCGGGCGACGGGGTCCGCTCGGCCCGCGTCCGCACCAACATCAGCCCCGGCGAGCACGCGATCGTGGTGGTGCCGGCGGCCCGCATCGAGCTGCTGGTCACGGCGCTGGCGCGCGGCGATCGGCGCGGAGGCGGCGCGTGAACCCGCGGGCGGTCGCCCGGCTGGCGGCGCCGCTGCTGGCCCTGGTGGTGGTGACCTTGCTGGCGCCGGTCGGCCTGGCGCTGCACGACGGCGACGCGCTCGGGGTGTTCGCGTACGGGGTGGCGACCGCCGGCTGCGGGTTACTGGCGGCGCTGCTGCGCTGGTTCGGGCGCGGCACCGACGACTCGATCCACCGCAAGGACGCGATCGGCGTGGTCGTGCTGGTGTGGCTGGCGATGAGCATATTCGGGGCGCTGCCCTTCGTGCTCGACGGGTCGGTGCCGACCTTCGCGGCGGCGATCTTCGAGGCGGCGTCGGGCTTCACGACCTCGGGTGGCAGCGTGATCCCAAACGTCGAGGCGCTGACGCGGGCGAGCAACCTCTGGCGCTGCGAGATGCACCTGATCGGCGGCATGGGGATCGTCGTGCTGTTCGTCGCCGTGTTCCCGCAGCTCGGCGTCGGCGCCAAGCAGTTGTTCAAGGTCGAGGTGCCCGGCCCGTCGTCGGAGGGCCTGCGCCCGCGGATCAAGCAGACCGCGCTGGCGCTGTGGTGGATCTACGGCGCGCTGATGCTGCTGTGTACGCTGCTCTACTGGCTCGGGGGGATGCCGATCTTCGACGCGGTCTGCCACGCGATGTCGACGCTCGGCACCGGCGGCTTCTCGACCAAGGCCGCGAGCATCGGCCACTATCAATCGGCGTTTATCGACTGGGTGACGATCGCGTTCATGTTCGTGGCCGGCTGCAACTTCGGCCTCTACTACATGGCCCTGCGCGGCCGCTGGCGCGATCTGACCTCCAACCCCGAGCTGCGCTTCTATCTGGCGGTCAACCTCGCGGTGACGCTGTTGATCGCGTGGGCGATCTGGGACCGGCACCCGGACGTCGGCGAGTCGCTGCGCTACGCGAGCTTCCAGACCCTCGCGGTGACCAGCACGACCGGGTACATGACCGAGGACTTCGACGCGTACCCGGACATCTGCCGGTTCGTGCTGTTCCTGTGCATGTTCATGGGCGGGTGCGCCGGGTCGACGGCGGGCGGGCTCAAGGCGGTGCGGGTGCTGCTGCTGCTCAAGGCGATCGCCCGCGAGCTGCGGGCGGCGACCAGCCCGAACGTGGTCGAGTCGATCAAGCTCGGTCGGGCGGCGATCCCGGCGCAGGTCACCTCGGCGGTGCTGGTGTTCTTCGCGGTGTACCTTGCGATCTTCGCGCTGGGCTCGCTGGTGCTGGTGGCGCTCGGGCTGGACCTGATCTCGGCGACGAGCGGCACCATCGCGTGCTTATCAAGCGTGGGGCCCGGCCTCGGCAGCATCGGTCCGAGCCGCAACTTCGCGGACGTGCCGGCGCTCGGTCAATTGGTGCTGTCGGCGTGCATGATCGCGGGCCGTCTCGAGGTATTCGTGCTGCTCAGCGTGTTCACCCGGGACCTGTGGCGACGATGAGGGGGTGCGAGGTATGAAGCGGATCTTCGTGGTCGGCGGCCTGCTGGCGCTGATGCTCGGGCTGCGCGCGCTCGGCACCGATGACAGCAAGGGGGCCGCCGCGCTGACGCTGGCGGCGATCGGCTTCGTGATCCTCACGGCGTTCGCGGTCGCCGAGCTGCTGGCGCGCGCCGGGCTGCCGAAGGTGACCGGCTACATCCTCTCGGGCGTGGTGCTCGGGCCCTACGTCGCCGACGTGCTCTCGCTCGACGTGGTCGCCGAGATGCGGATGTTCAACACGCTGGCGGTCGGCCTGATCGCGCTGACGGCCGGCCTCGAGCTCGAGGTGCACGCGCTGCGCCGGCTGGCGCGCACGCTCGGGGCGACCACGCTGGCCAAGCTGTTGATCACCGTACCGCTGGTCACGGCGACGCTGATCGGCGTCGAGCTCACGTTCCACCCGCTGGGCCTGCCGGACGTGACCGCCACGATCGCGCTCGCGCTGGTGTTCGGGGCGCTGGCGATCGGCACCAGCCCGGCGATCGCCCTCGCGGTGGTCAGCGAGACCGGCGCGCGCGGGCGGCTGTCGGAGCTGGTGCTCGGGGCAGCGGTGCTCAAGGACCTGGTGGTCGTGGTGATGATGGCGCTGGCGATCGCGGTGGCGCACTCGCTGGTGGCGGGCGGGGCGCTCGGGGCCGATGTGCTGTTGCACGTGGGCGAGGAGCTGGGCCTGTCGATCCTCGCGGGGACGGCGGTGGGCGGGCTGCTGATCGCGTACGTGCGCTTCATTCGCGCCGAGATGCTCCTGTTCGTCGCGGCCCTCGTGCTGGTCGTCGCCGAGCTGGCCCGGGCGATGCACCTCGAGCTGCTGCTGGTGTGCATCGTCGCCGGCTTCGTGGTCCGCAACTTCTCCGAGCACGAGCACGACCTGCTGCCGCCGCTGCAATTGGTGTCGCTGCCGGTGTTCGTGGTGTTCTTCACGATCGCCGGCGCGAGCGTCGACCTCGGGGCGACGATCGAGGTGCTGCCGCTCGCGCTCGGGCTGTGCGCGGTGCGAGCTGGCAGCTTCTGGGTCGCCGCGCGGATCGGCAACTACGTCGGCCGCGAGTCCGAGGTGGTGCGGGCCAACGCGTGGCTGACGTATCTGCCGCAAGCCGGGGTGGCGCTCGGCCTGGTCGGGATCGCGGTCGCCCGGCTGCCCGAGCTGGCCGCCTGGACGTCCCCGCTCGGGATGGCGGTGGTGGCGATCAACCTGTTCGTCGGTCCGCTGACGCTGCGGGCCGCGCTGCGCCGTGGCGGTGAGATCGCCGGCGAGCAGGCCGAGGAGGCCGAGGCGCCGGGTGAGCGGGCCAGCGAGGCGCCGGGGCGGGCCGTGGTGGTCGCGCTGGCCGACGCTCGCCTCGAGGCGGACGTGCAACAGTTACACGCTCGCCTCGCCGACGAGGTCGAGCGCGAGACCTCGGCGTTCGTCGAGCCGTGGCTGCAGCTCCGACGCCAGCGACTGGCGGCCCTGCCGACTTCGGTCGGCCCCGGGCTGATCGACGAGCTGGCCTATCCGCCGTCCGGGGCGCTGGTCCTGTCGCGCCGCCTGGCGGCGCTGTTCGAGCGCTGCGCGGCCTCGCTCGAGGCGCTCGACGTCGTCATCGACGTCAAGATGGAGCCGCGCTGGTGGACCCGGCAGGCGGGCGAGGGCGTGCTGCAGCGCCTGCGTCGGTTGGTTCGACGCGGGCTGGCCCGCCTCGGTCGCCGACGCTCGGGGCGCCGCCAGATCCCCCTGCGGCTGGCCGCTCGCACCGCCTACGAGCCGCGGCTTGCGACCGCGATGCTCGAGCTGTTTCGCGGCAGTTGTCGCTGCGACGCGCGGGTCGCCGAGCTGCTGCGACGTCGGCTCGATCGCTGGGACAGCGGCGATGACGTTGTGCAGGCCATCGACGCGGTGTTCGCCGACTTCGCGGTCGCGGCCCGGGCCATCCCGATCACCGCGCTGGCGAGCGCCGACCGGGCGCTGCGCGAGCTCGCCGGGCGCATCGATTCGCCGGCGATGCCGACCAGCGCGCTCGACTTCAGCGCGGTCGCTGGCAGCATCGAGCGCGAGCTGCTCGCGCTGCGCCAGGAGGCCGAGGCCTGGCCGGTGGTCGTCGACGCGTGCTGGCAGTCGGTCGCCGTCGCGGTCCGCCTGCACCTGCTGCGCGAGCAGCTCGCGGGCGGCCGGGCCACGGTCGGCGAGCTGCGCCAGACCGGCGAGACGCTGAGCGCGGAGCTCATGGCCTTTGAACGCCGGCTCACCGAGCTGCGCGAGGGGGTCGGGGGCGAGGTCGGCGAGGTCGAGCGCGACGAGCTGTTGGAGCGGCTGTTGAAGCGCTGCCGGGCGCTGATGAGCAAGCCGGCGAGCAAGCGTCTACGCCAGTTGGCGCCGCGTCTGCGCCGTCTGGGTGAGCTGCGCGGCGTCCGTCAGGGGGTCCGCGAGCTGTGCGCCTACGAGACGGCGCCGCGCACTCTGGCCGCGAGCGAGCTGGCGGCGGCGGCCGTGATCCCGGCGCGGGTCAAGGTCCGCGCGTTCGACGTGCGCGAGCTGATCGACGGCGAGGTCGCGGGCCGGCTGCTGCCGAGAACGCAGCAGCGGATCGAGGCGATGGCGGCGCAAGTCGACGAGTGCGTCCAGACCGCGACGACGATCGTCGACGACATCGAGCTGCTGCTCGAGGTCTACGCGGCCCGCGACTCCGACGAGCCCGAGCTCGACACGCTGCGCGCCAGCATCGACCGGATCTGTGTACGTGCAGGCGAGCTGCGGGTCGGCGCGCTCGCGGCGCTGGCGGCCGGCGAGCAGGCGATCCTCGACGACTTCGACGCCCTGACGCGCTCGCTGGCCGGCGCGCTCGACGAGGCGACGGTGGCCAGCGAGCCCACACACTGGGTGTCGCGCCGCGCCGACCGGGCCTGGCTGGCGGTCGGCCGGACGCTCGCCAGGGGTCGGGCGCGGGTGAGCGGGGCCTGGACCGGGCTGGCGCGTCGGGTCGTGACGGCGGTCGCCGGCTTGAACGAGGACTACCGGCTGCGCTCGGGTCAGACCCTGCTGTCGGCCAGCGAGATCGCGGCGATGGTGCCCACGGTCTCCGATCACCTGCCGCGCGAGTACCTGGCGCTGTTCGCCGAGCAGCCGATCCGCGACCCGCGGCTGTTCGTCGCCAACCGCGAGGCGCTGCGCTGCGCGAGCCGGGCCGAGCGCGAGTGGATCGACGGCTCGCTCGGCAACGGCATGCTCGTGATCGGCGGACCTGGCACCGGCAAGAGCTCGCTGCTGGCGGTCGCCCAGCTCAAGCTGACGACCCGCGAGCTGCTGTGGCTGCCGGCGCATCAGCGCGGCCTGCTCGCCGCGCTCGCCAGCGAGCTGCGGTGCCCCGCCCGCGAATCGCTCGTGCTGCGTCGCCTGCAAGATCGCAAGCGGGTCGTCATCATCGACGACATCCAGCGGATCTTGACCCCGGGGCCGGAGGCCGCGAGCGAGCTCGAGTGGCTGCTGGGATTGATCGCGGCGACCTCGACGACGTGCTTCTGGCTGGTCTCGATCGAGCGCGAGCTGCAGCGGCTGGTCGAGCCGCTGATCAACCTCCGGATCGCGTTCGCCACGGTGGTCGAGCTCGCGGGCCACAAGGTCGAGGAGCTGGAGACCGCGCTGCTCGCCCGCCACCGCCTCAGCGGTAAGCCGCTGCGCTACCCGCCGCTGCCGCGCTTGCGCGGGCTGCTGGGGCGGATCCCCGGCGTGCCGACGCGCTCGCGCGAGCGCCACTTCTTCGCCGACCTCGCCGACGCCAGCACCGGTAATCTGCGGATGGCGCTGCGCGAGTGGTGCCGCGTCGCCGTGGTCGCGGGTGACGAGACGGCGCTGAGCGCCCCGGGTCGCAACCGCGGGCTGCCGTTCCTGCGCCAGCTTCCGGTGCCGGCGCTGGGCGTGCTCGTCACCCTGCTGCGCTTCGGCGCCTGTCGCCCCGCGGAGCTGTCCGAGGCGCTGGCGACCCCCGCCGACCAGCTCCACCGCTGGCTGCACTTCCTCGCGATCACCGGCCTGGTCGCCCGCGACGAGCAGGACAGTTATCAATGTCCGCCGCGGGTGCGCGACCGCCTGGCGCGCGAGCTCGCCGAGCTGCAGATGTTCACCGGGGGGACCGACTGATGTCCGCGCCGTTCTCCGACGCGATGCTGGCGGAGCGCGACGCCCTGCTCACCCTGGCGCCGCTGGGCCTGCTGCTGTGGTTCGTGGTGCTGGCGGGGATCGTGTGGCTGCTGGCGGTGGGCGCCCCGTTCGCGGTGCGGGTCGCCTGGCAGCTCGGCGTCGATCCCCGGCGTCGGTTGCACCTGGCGAGCAGCTTCACGAGGATGCTCGCTCCCTTGGTCGCCCTGTTCGGGGCGATGGTGCCGTTCTGGTCGCGGGCGCCGACGGTGTCGTTGATCGTGGTGGTGGTCGTGGTGGTGGTCGTGGTGGCGGTGAGCCCGAGCTCGGCGCGCAACCTCGCCGCCGGGGTCATGCTGGCCCTGCGCACCCGACCGCGGCCGGGCGACCAGGTCCGGATCGGCGAGATCGCCGGGACCGTGGCCCACATCAGCCTGACGCGGGTCAGCGTGCGGACTGGCGAGGGCGGGGTGACTCTGGTCCCGGCGGCTGACTTTGAGCGCCTGCCGGTGACCATCGGCACGCACGGCGCGGCGGTCCCGATCGAGGTCGACGTCAAGTCGCCGGTCCCGCTCGACGACGCGGCGCTGCAGCGGCTGCGACGGGCGCTGTGGTTCTCGCCGTTTCGCCGCGCCGGCACCGAGATCCGGGTGGTCTGCGATCCGGTCGGCGAGGGCGTACACGCCGTCATGGATACCTGGGCAACGCGCGCGTCGGTCGAGCTCGAGCGCCACGTCGGCGACCTGCTGCGCCGCAACCTCGCGCTCCCCCGTCCGCCGGTCGCAGCGTCGACGCACGGGCCCGACGCGGCCGGCGACGAGGTGGGGCCGTGAGCGCGGGTCGTCGTCGCTTCATCCGCTGGTTGGGCCTGGGACCGCTCGCGCAGGTCGCCTGCAAGATCGAGGCGATCCTCGACCTGCCGCCGGTGCCGGAGGTGGAGCGGCCCAGCTTCCCCGAGCCGCCGCCGCGGATCCCCGAACAACTCGCGGACGCCGAGGAGTTCTTGCACGCCGGGCTCGAAGCATTCTTCGCGCGCGAGGGCCCGTACCTGCAGGGCGAGCTGCGGCAGCGCTCGCCGGAGCAGCCGCACACCCCGGAGCACCTGATCGGGCTGCTGCAGGCGTTCGGGCTCGAGGCCGCCGGTCCGCGCGGCGGCTGGTTACAGCCTGTCGCGCTGCGCCTGGTCGAGCACCCGGCGGACGCGGCGGTGGTGGTCCGCGTGCGACCCGAGCATCCAGGGAACACGGACGCGGCGGTCGTCCCGATCGATCTCAGCGAGTACGGGGCGTTTCGCCAGCGGCGCGCCGGTCGTATCGACGGGCTGCTGCTCGCCGGAGTCCGTCAGGTCGGCGAGCCGTTGCCGCGGGAGCTCGTCGCCGGTCGGGTGGTCCTGCTACGCGCCGCCAAGGAGCTCGATATGACCAGCGACGCGGCGCTCGAGCAGCTCGACGGGCTGGCGGCGCTCGCCCGGCAGAGCGGCGCCGCCGGCTGTGTGGTGCTGACGGCCTGCGCCGACGATGCCCTGGTCCGGCTGCGGGAGCGGTGGAGCCGACAGTTTCACCTCGGCGAGACCAGCGAGGCCGACGAGCTGGTGCTCGAGGGCGTGCTCGCGGCCAGCGGCAGCGAGCGGCTGGTCGCCGCGCTGGCGAGCGCGCCGTCGTGGGTGCTCGACGCCGACCTCGGCCTGCGCGAGCGGACGGTGGTCAGCCACAACGTCATCGGGCGCATCGCGGGTCGCGAGTTGCCCGGCGAGGCAGCGGTGGTGGTGTGCGCCTGGGACACGCCGGGCGGCGGCGAGGGCCGGCCTGAGACGCTGCGCTTGTTGGCCAGCCTCGCCACGCTCGCGCAGTTGGTCGAATGGCAGCGCCGCGGCGCCCAGCCGCGGCGGTCGATCGTGGTGGTGTTCGCGGTCGACGCCGGGCTCGGCGCGGGCCAGCTCGAGCACGCGCGCTGGAGCACCGGCGCGGGGGTCCAGCCGACCTCACTGGTGGCCTTCGATCGCCTGGTCGCCGATGTCGTCGCGCCGCAGCTCCTGCTGTCGGGCCACTTCGACGCGAAGGTCGGCGAGCTGGCCGAGCGCTGCGTCCGGGAGGACGGCCGGGGCCTGCAATTCGGCAAGGAATTAACCTTACCCTCGCTGTCCCCATATCTACGCACAGCGATCCCTGTCATGACGATCGGCGCGGCGGTCGACGCGGCGCCGGCCGCCAGCGCGACCGCCTGGGCCGGGCTCCACGCCGAGGTCCGCCTGCTGCGTAATCTCCTGCTCGCGCTGGCCGAGCAGGTCGGACCCCGAGTAGAGTAGGTCGCCAGGACTGCCGATACGAGCACCCGAGATGACCGTCGATTCTTCACAGCCACCGCGAGGGTCGCGTCGTGCTCGTCGCTGTGCGATCGGCGGCGCGGCTGTGCTGGTGCTGTTGATCGTCGCGCGGGTCGCCGCACCATACCTCGTCCGCGGGGCCGTGGAGTCGCGGCTGAGCGCCGCGCTCGCGGCCCCGGTGAGCGTCGGCGACGTCGACCTGCGGCTGTGGGCCGGCGAGGCGACGGTCCTCGATCTCCGCGTCGCCCCCGTGGACAGCCCCAGCGCCTCGGTCATACAAATCGGCGAGCTGCAGGTGCGCTGGCGCTGGCTCGACCTCCTGCGCGACGGTACGCCCATTGACCTGCAGCTCTCCGACCTCGCTGTCACGTTGGACCTCGGGGACCCCTGGCCGACCATGCCAGCTCGAGATGAGGGCGCCGGCCTCGGCCCCTTGCGCTCGCTGACGCTGCGCGACGGGCAGATCCAGGTCATCCCGACCCGCGACGCCGCGCCCATGCTCGTCCTCTCGGATGTCCACGGCACGCTGCGCGAGGGCGCCTGGAAGGCCCGCGGCGCGGCGATGACGACCCAGGTGCGCCTCGCCGCGACCACCGGCGGGGACGGCCGCCTCGACGTGACCGCCGCGCTCTCACCGGTGCGGCCCGGCGCCGCGTGGACGGTGCACGTCGAGCTCGACCGCCTCGAGCTGCGGCCGTTTAATCCCCTGGTCGAGGCGGCGCTCGAGATGAGCGTCGAGCGGGGCACCCTCTCGGTCACCGGCGACCTGACGACCACCGGCGGACGGATGCGCGGCTACCTCACCCCGCGTTTTGAACAGCTCACATTGTTGGCGCCGGGCGAGCGGGTCAGGCACCCCATGGCAGAGGCGCTGTTCGGCTCGATGCTGGCGACCGCCGATCAGCCGATCGAGATCGACCAACCCGCCGGCGAGCGACAGGGCGGCCTGGAGCTGCGCCTCGACGAGGCGTTTCGCACCGATGGTTTGGAGCTGCTGCGCCAGGTGATCTTGACGGGCTTCACCCGCCGCCTAAACTCCTTGATCGGCCACGACGCGACGATCGGGGGCCTCGAGGTCGACTTCCCCGCGGGTGTGCTGGCGTTCACCGATGTCACCCTTCGCAAGACCGGCGGGACCGCTGCAGCGCCGTTTGTGCAGCTCGCGCGGCTCGAGGTGATCGTCGAACCCAGCGTCGTCGACCCGAGGATACAGACCTACAAGGCGGTGGTCCTGCACGCGCCGCGCATCCACTTTATCGTCGACGCGACCGAGGCCGGGTCCCAGCATTCCATCGACCCCGACTGGCAAGCCAAGGTCTCGGCGCTGCCGTTCCCGACCGACAGCCTGCGGATCGTCGACGGCGAGGTCACCTATCACGACAACACGACCCAGCCGCCGTCACGCTTCGTCGTCTCGGGGATCGCGGTCACGGCCGAGGACCTGGCCCGGAGCCCGCGGGAGCCAGGCGCCCGCGGGGCGCAGATCTCGGCCCGGGCCCTGGTGATGGGCGAGAGCCCGCTCAAGGTCGATGTGGCCTTCGCCGCCGGCAGCGAGGCGCTCGACGGCGAGCTGCGCCTCGCGCTCGCGCCGGTCCAGCTCGCGCGGTTCAACGGGCTGCTACGCAGCCGCTTCGGGATTGACGTGTCGTCCGGCTCCCTCGGGCTCACCGCCGACCTCGACGCGCGACGCGGACAGGTCACCGGCACGGTGACGCCAGCGCTGTCCGACGTGAGCGTGCTGGGCGTCGCGGAGCAGAACATCACGCATCCGCTGCGCGAGCTGTTGGTAGAGCGGCGTCTCAAGCGGCTCGACGGTATACCGCTACGGCTCGAGCTCGGCCCCGGCCCGGATCTCTTGCAGCAGATGCCGAACGCGCTGCGTCGGGCGCTACGCGACGCTCGCTGACCCGACCGCCGCCGAATGCGCAGAATATCGATCGCATAAATCGGACGAAAAGCGCAGTTGGCGCATGCCGAATTGTGCGGTCTGCGGCCCTTTCGACGCCTCCATTTCGGCGAGCACACCTGCGTTGGGGCCCAGGGGCCGGACAATCGTCGGAATGCCCAAGCTCGTCCGTCCCTCGCTGATGCTGCTGACTCTGTTGTCGTTGTCGGCCTGCAATAAATCCCAGGTAGAAGATCGCCAAACTGGCGACACCCCCACCCCGCCCTCGGAGACGCAGCCCGCACAGCCCACGGTGACGCGCAGCCTGACCATCTCGAGCGTGTATATCGATCCGAAGATCGCCACCCTCTGCGGGATGACTCAACCGAAGGCGTACTTCGAATTCGACTCCGCGGTCGTGGAGGAGGCCGATGACCGGTCCCTGTCCACCCTCGCGCAATGTGCGACGACGGGGCCGCTCAAGGGCCGCAAACTCGACCTCATCGGCCACACCGACCCGCGTGGCACGGATGAGTACAACGCCAAGCTCGGCAAGTCGCGATCCCAGGCGATCGCCGACCACCTCACCAAAGAGGGGATGGAGGCGAGTACGATGAGCGTCAAGTCGGAGGGTGAGCAGGGCGCAGACCCGACCTCCCCCGAGGAGTGGCCGTACGACCGCCGCGTCGATATCAAGCTCGCCGACTGACGATCACACGGGATGCACGCAGGATCCGACGGTTCATCGACACGAACGATGGGCCGTCCGTATCTGCCCCGCCATCGTCGATAGTCACCCGACGATGCAATATAGGATGCTATGAGCTTCGATCTCGCCCCGATCATGGCCAGGTTTCAGGCGATCTGGGAGGGGCTGCTCCGCACCCTACCGAACCTCGCCATCGCCGCGCTGATCTTCGGTTTGTTCCTGCTGCTGAGCCGCGGCCTGAGCAAGGCCGTCGGCGCCATCGTCGTTCGCGCGGGCCAGTCGGCCACCGTCGTGCTCGTGTTCACGCGGCTCGTCTCGTGGACCGTGCGGGCGCTGGGGCTGATGATCGCGATGACGATCGTCGTCCCCACGCTGACGGCCGCCTCATTATTCGGCGCGCTCGGGGTCACCGGTATCGCCATCGGCTTCGCGTTCAAGGACATCTTCCAGAACCTGCTCGCGGGGCTCCTGATCCTCCTGACCCGGCCGTTTCGCCTCGGCGATCAGATCGTCAGCGGGCCGCACGAGGGCACCGTCGAGGAGATCCAGGTGCGGGCGACGCTCCTGCGGACGTACGACAATCGCCGCGTCGTGATCCCCAACAGCGAGTTGTACACGAACCGTGTCGTGGTGATCACGGCCTTCGACCGGATCCGGCTCGCCGTCCAGGTCGGTATCGGGTACGGCGATGATATCCTCGATTCGAAGCGGATCATCCTGGCGGCGCTCGACGACCTCGACGACGTCCTGAAAGCGCCGGCGCCGCAGGTCCTGGTGCGCGCGCTCGGGGACTTCAGCGTGAATCTGGAGGTCCGCTTCTGGCTCGCACCGCCGATCCGAAAGGAGGTGGTGGAGGCCGAGGACGTGGTCCTCACGGCGCTCAAGGCGAAGCTTATGGCGGCCGGGATCGACCTGCCCATGCCGACCCAGCAGGTCCTGTTCCACGATCAGACCGAGGAGACCGACGGCGACCGCAGCCGTCAGCGCGAGGGCTGGCCGGCCCGCGGCGAGAACCCGAGGTCGCGTCAGGCGGTGCGGGCATCACCCGTGGACGGCGAGGACCGCGACGCGGTCGTCAGTGGTCGCTCGGAGCCGGTTGCAGGCGTTTGATCCCGCCGTCCGATCCTGGAATGACAGAACCTGACAATAGCCGCACGACGCATCACGACTCGTCATACACTCCAGGTGGATCCCCCGGTGACGCGGCGCACATTCGCGCGCCGGCGAGGGCACGATCCCGGGGGGCGCCCACCAGGCTCGGTTCGCGCGATAGGGGGATTCCTGGTTGACAATGTCTGGGCAGCGCTGTCATCGTGCGCCCGCACCGCCGATTTACGCCTCGCTCGTTGGCTGTCTGCGCCGTGTCTTTATTTGCCTCGCTTTCAGGAGTTTGTCCGTGAACGCTGTTCGCCCCCGTTCTCTCCTCTGTTCGACCCGCGTTAATGTTCGCGCCCGCTTCGTGCCGGTCGGCCTCCTCCTCGCGCTCGGCGGCTGCGGCAAGGTCTGCGGCGACGACGGCTTCGCGTGGCAGCAGGACCCGATCTGCGCCGCGCAGTTGTCGGATACGCAGGCGACCACCGCTCCGAGCACCGAGTCGGACTCGGAGACCGGCCCCACCGACCCGAGCGCGACGGAGCCGACGACCGCGGGCGGCGGGGGTTCGCACTGCGTCGACGCGGACGGCGACGGCTTCGGCGACCCCGAACAATGCACCGACGTCCCCGAGGGCGGCACGCCGCCGCCCGGGACCGTGCCCAACGACGACGACTGCGACGACGCCAGCGCCAACACCTTCCCGGGCGCGGCGGCCAACGACAGCATGACCGCGTGCATGAAGGACGAGGACGACGACGATTGGGGAGATGTCGAGCCTCCTGGCGCCGGAGGTGGCGGCGGCGGTGACGGTGTCATCCCCGGCACCGATTGCGATGATGGCAGCGCCGACACCTTCCCGGGCGCGGCGCCCAACGACAGCATGACCGCGTGCATGAAGGACTCCGACGGCGACGACTGGGGCGACATCAACCCGCCGGGCGGCGGCGGCGGCGGCGGTGGCGGAGCCGTACCCGGCACCGACTGCGACGACGCCAACATGAACGCCTGGGCCGCCTGCGGCACCTGTGCCGACAGCGACGGCGACGGCTGGTTCACCGGCTGCGACTCCTTCCCCGCCGACTTCCCGAAGGCCGACTGCGACGACAGCGACCCGAAGACCTTCCCGGGCGCCGCGCCGAACGACGACGCCGCGGCGTGCATGACCGACGCTGATGATGACGATTGGGGCGACGACTCGCCGACGAACCCGGACGCGGTGCCTGGCACCGACTGCGATGATATGAGCGGCTCGACCTTCCCGGGCGCCGCCGCACTCGACGACGCGACGGCGTGCATGAAGGACGAGGACGGCGACGACCACGGCGAGGCCGACCCGGAGAACCCGGCCGTCACGCCGGGCAACGACTGCGTCGACGGCCACCCGCAGATCAATCCCACCGACAGCGTGCTGATCACCGCGCCGATCACCACTGGTGCGATCTCGGAGGTCGATGTCGAGACGGGCTCCGTCACTGTGATCGCGCAGCTCGATGTCGGCGGATTTAACCCGTGGATCCCCACCAGCGTCGCGGTCAACCCGGTCGACCGCTCGATCGTCGCCGCGCTGGCGTTCAACGACCGCCTGGTGACGATGAACTATTGCGGCGGCGGTGAACCGACCGCCATGCCGATGGCCCATAAGAAGAACCTGTGCGGCATCGCCTTCGACAGCGCCGGAACCCTGCACGGCGTCGATGGCCAGGTCGATCAACTGGTCACCTTCAAGCCGGACGGCTCGATCGCCAGCGTCAAGCCGCTGACCTTCGAGGGCGCGACGCTCAACGTCGCCGAGTGCGGCATGACCCACGACTGCCACGAGGACCGCCTGCTGGTCTCGGACTCCGGGTCTGGCGGCATCTACATCGTCGACACGGCGGACGGCACGACCACCCGCGTCGCCGAGGTCCCCGACGCGATGTTCGGCAGCGGCCTCGCGTACGAGCCGGTCGGCAAGCGGGCCCTGTCCTCGCTCGGCACCTCCTTCGTCTCGATCGCGCTCGACGGCTCGAACGACTTCACGCAGTTGCCGGAGCTCTCCAGCCCCGCCGACGACCTCGAATACGCCCCGGCGTGCATCTAGTCGAAGCCCACCTCCTGCTCCCACGCCACCAGTTATGACCACTGTTCGCACCTGCTCCTCCACCCTGACGGCACTCTTCACCGCCGCCCTGTCCGCCTCGACGGCGCAGGCGGCCGTCCAGGCGCCCGCACCCGAGCCCGCGACGACCGACGCCGGTGCGAGCGCCACCCTGACGACCGACGCCGCGACGACCGACGCCGCGGTCAGCACGCCCGCCGCGGACCCGCAGACCCCGTGGATCAAGCGGTACCGTCCGGTTCGCAACTCCTGGGAGCTCGGCATCTACGGCGGCATCTTCGTGCCCTCGAAGAACCACGAGTTCTACGCGCCGGACGCCACGGTCGCCGGCATGGGACATCAGCCGCTCGCGCGGGTCGGCGGCGACATCGGCCTGCGTGGTGGTTACTACCCGCTGAGCTTCCTCGGGCTCGAGCTCGAGGCCGGTCTGATCCCGATCAAGGTCGCCGACGGCAGCCGGGCGACGATGTACGCGTTTCGTCCGGTCGCCGTGTTCCAGTTGCCGTATCGCGTCGCCCCGTTCGTGCGCGGCGGCTTCGGCGGGATCGGGATCTCGTCGGCCGCGCTCGGCAAGGACATCGACCCGAGCTTCAACATCGGCGGCGGCGTGAAGTTCTACATCAACCAGTTGCTGCTGCTGCGCCTGGACGTCGTCGACAACGTCGCGACGGCGGTCGGGGTCGGCAACGACCGCTCGCACAACCTCGAGGTGTTGCTCGGGTTGTCGCTGCGACTCGGCAAGCGGGCGAAGGACCAGCCACGCGAGCTGATCGACAGCGACGGCGACGGCCTCTACGACCCCGGCCAGCGCGGCGTCGCGCCGGCCGACGAGGACAGGTGCCCGCAGCAGCCGGGGCCGCGCGCGACCCAGGGTTGCCCGCTGATCGACAGCGACGGCGACGGTCTGTACGACCCGGGCCAGGCCGGCGTGCCCGCAGAGGACGTCGACGCCTGCCCCCAGGAGCCGGGGCCGCGCGAGAACAAGGGCTGCCCGCTGGTCGACACCGACAAGGACGGCCTCTACGACCCGGGCCAGCCGGTGCCCGCCACCGAGATCGACGAGTGCCCGCAGGAGCCGGGGCCGCGCGAGCTCAAGGGCTGCCCCGACCGCGACGGCGACAAGATCATCGACAAGCTCGACAAGTGCCCCGACCAGCCAGAGACCGTCAATCAGATCGACGACGCGGACGGCTGCCCCGACAAGGTGCCCGACGCCGTCAAGAAGATCTCGGGCGTGCTTCAGGGCATCTTCTTCGATGTCGACAAGGACACGATCAAGCCGCGCTCGAAGGCGGTGCTCGACAAGGCGGTGAGCGTGCTCAAGGAGTTCCCGGGCACCCGCTGGAACATCCAGGGCCACACCGACTCGGACGGCGCGCGCGACCACAACGTCGACCTGTCGCAGCGCCGCGCAGAGGCGGTCCGCACGTACCTGGTCGACCACGGCATCGACTCCGGGCGCCTGGTGCCCCAGGGCTTCGGCCCCGACGAGCCGATCGACACCAACGCGACCTCCGCCGGCAAGGCCAAGAACCGTCGCATCGAGTTCCGCCTCATCGACTGAGCGGAGCGCTGTCGGACGCGCCGCCCGGGGCGCGCCCGGTCGGCCCTGGGGTCGTCACGCGATCGAGCTGTTCCCTGCCGGGGAGATGGACGTATTTTTGCCCCTGCTGGACAATGTGTACACCACGGGACGACCCTTCATCGGCAAGGGTCTCGATTTTCGCCTCCCCGACGCGGCTGGGATCCTAGAACCTCGCCGGCAACGCGAGCGACCCCGTCGAGGGCACGACATTCTTCGTGCGCTTGCCGCTCGCTGGACAGCGGCACGGGGTATCCTCGCGCGAATGACCACGGACATCCACCGCAGCTCCGAGGTCTCGCGGCTCATCCACGCCGTCGAAGACGCCCCCGAGGGGCTCTCCATCGTCGGGATCAGCGGGCCGGGCGGGGTCGGCAAGAGCTTCCTCCTGACCCACGTGCTCGAGACCGTCGACCCCGAAAAACTCGGCTGGCTGGTCCTCACCGCCGACGCCGCCAACCCGGACACCCGCGGCGACTTCCTCGGCCTCATCGAGGGCCAACTGTTTCGCCGCAGCCTGCCGCCGCCCGCGGACCGCGGCAAAGACTACTTCCCGCACCTGCGCGAGCTCGCCGCGCTGCACCGTGACCTGGTCGACCGGGCCGTCGCGGAGCTGTCGCGGCAAGGCGCGCCCGAGCCGGTGCGGCGCGCGGCGCTGGCCCTGCTGCGCAACGCCCGGGTGCTCAACAAGGCGGTGCCGAAGAGCCGCATGGCGCTCGACGCCACGCGCATCGACGACGCGGACGTCGAGAAGGCGCTCGACGAGGCCTGGGAGGCCGTGCGAGCGCTGCCGGGCCTGCGCGACTCGACGGCGCTGTGGGGCCCGGTCCGCGACCTGCTGGGGATCACGCGGCGTAATCGGGTCAAGCGTGACCTCTATGCATTCACGGCGGCGGAGCTGCGCACCGACCTCTCGGCGGCGCTCGGCGGCTATGAGCGGCGCGACCTCTCGCGGCTGACCCAGCCGCCGATCTCCGGGCTGCGTCGGCTGCTCCTCATCATTGACGATTACGAGGCGGTCGGCGGTCTGCTCGGCGACTTCCTGGTCGGTGCGCTGGTGCCCGAGCTGGCCGCGGCCCCGTTCCAGACGGTGCTCGTCATCGTCGGTCGCGACGACATCGAGACCACCCACCCCGGCTGGGCGCAGCACTGTCGTCGCTTCCTGCGCGAACAGATCCGCCTAAAGCCCTTCGATGCTCCGGCCGCGCACGCCATGTTCGCGGCGGCGGGCATCCCCGAGGCCCGCTGGGCCGCGTTATTTGAGGCCACGCAGGGCTATCCATTCCTCATCAGCCTGGCGGTGGAGGAGGCCGGAGATTACGGCGGCGACTCGGTGGTGTTCTTGACCCGCTTCCACGACCGCGTCACCCGCTGGATGACCGACCGCGAGCGCGAGTGGTTCCTGCGGATCTGCTTCCTCGACCGGGTCGACGAGGACTCGCTGCGGGTCTGCTTCCCGGACGAGAACGTGACGCGGATCCAGGACTGGTTCGAGCGCGAGCCCTCGGTCCGCGACCCCGCCGCCGCGTATTTCCGGGTCCGTCCGATGGTGCGCGAGAAGATGCTGCGCTACATCAAGGTGCGCGCCCCGAGTCGATTCAAGGAGCTGACGCAACTGGCCATCGAGGCCCAGCGGCCCGACCTGAAGCGCCAGGCAGGCGACCCGTCGTGACCCGACATCCGCGGCTGCGTTTATTGCGCAGTAGCGAGAAGCAGACTCGCCGTCGATACCGCGCGATCGCCGGCCATCCCGGCGGGTCCATGGCGAGGCCCGGGCGCGTATAGGCGATAAAACCTGCACATTCGTCCTCAATAATCAGGGTTTTCCTCCCATTGCGGCCACGCTGGGCTGGGAAAATCCATGCTGATCCGAACCATCTCCGTCGCCCTGCTCCTGCTCACCATCGCCTGTGACCCCACGGAGAGCGGCGCGGTCCCACAGGCCGACAAGACCGCCGCCGACGGCAAGGTCGCGGCGACGCCTGCCGTGTCGCCGGAGGCCCAGGACGCCCTCCCGAAGCTCGCCGATGAGGCCAGCATCGGCGACGACCGGGCCGCCTATTCGAGCTGCCTGCTGGGCTGCGACGACGCCAAGGTGGCCCACGCCGACAAGGCGAAGTGTCGCTTCAATTGCGAGGGCCCCGCGGCCCCGACGCCGGCCAGCGCCGGGGCCGCGATCGTCAACTCTGACCCGGTCGAATACGTGGTCGGCTGCATCGGCCGCTGTTACAGCGAGGGCAAGCGCTCCGAGACCTGTGCGAGCGCGT
>Ga0105046_10002420_pt1 | contig 29441 bp, 20 predicted proteins | sample MAT03_FD_78385 | JGI IMG/M metagenome (GOLD analysis project Ga0105046, IMG submission 78385) | Freshwater microbial communities from Lake Fryxell liftoff mats and glacier meltwater in Antarctica - MAT-03 (megahit assembly) | ecosystem: Environmental > Aquatic > Freshwater > Ice > Liftoff... | reverse complement strand
TGGTGATGCAAAGGCACGGGAGGAGACGCGCGGGGTGCATGGTGGTCAGAGGTCCTCGAAGCAGTAGAGGCGACGGAGGTCGGAGCAGAATCCACCGCCGGCGAGGTTGGTCCAGGTGGCGTCGGCCGCGGAAGACTGGCCGATAGTAGTTGTGGTATTGTCCTTCACGGTCCAGGCAGAACAATGGGTGTTGGAGGTCTTGGTGCCGTTGTGGAGGGTGTTGGTCCAGACGTTTTTCTGTGTGAGCACGCCGTTCTCGTCGGCGTCGATGGGGTGGAGGAGGGTGCCGGAGGTGAGGCCTTGCCAGCCGACGGCGACGGTGGGGTTGCCGTCGGAGGTGAGGCGATAGAGGCCGGAGAAGCGGGTGTCGAAGCGGGTGGAGGGTGAGGTGTCGGTGGTGCTGAGCCAGGCCTTGTAGGTGCCAGGAAGAGCCTGGGCGGTGGCGAGGGTCTGGCAGCGGTAGTCAGCGAGGGCGAGGCCGGCGAGGGCCTCGGGGTTGTCGAGGGCCGGGACCAGGTCGCCCTCATACTGGGCGCTAGAGACGAAGACGAAGCGCTCGAGGGACTTGCAGTCTGCGGTGCAGCCGTCGCCGTCCTGGGTGTTGGCGTCGTCGCAGGCTTCGGCGGCTTGGGGGTTGTGGGTGCCGTCGCCGCAGGTGGGGATGACGCAGGTGAGCTCGCAGGTGGCGGTCTGGGCGGCGTCGTCGCAGGGCTCGGGACCGTTTTGTGTGGCGTCGCCGCAAAAGCCGGGGAGGACGCAGCTTTGGGCGCAGGCGTCTGGGGGCGGGGTCGGGCTGTAGGGCGGGTCGGTGTTGGTGCCGTTGTCGCAGGCTTCGTTGTCGCCGAGGATAGCGTCGCCGCACCACTCGAAGGTGGTGTCGCAGTCCTTGCTGCAGGCGTCGGCGGGCGGGGTGGTCGGCCAGTAGGCCTGGTTGTCGGGGCCGTTGTCGCAAGCTTCGGTGCCGGAGAGGACGCCGTCGCCGCAGACGCTGCACTGCTCGGGGCAGGTCTCGAGGGACTCGTCGGGGCCGCAGGCGGGGTCGTCGTCGCAGGGCGGGGTTTCGGTGGTGCTGCTCTCGCTGTCGCCGGTCGTGCTGCTCTCGGCGGTGGTTGTGCCGCTCGGGTCGGTGGTGCTGCTGGTCTCGCCGGTACTCGCCGCGGCGAGACACTGCTGACGGGTACCTTGCCTGTCTCCGGCGGGTACCTGTCCTTCGGGACAGTCGTTCGAACAGGCCTCGGCGAGCGAGAGGGCGATCAGACAGGACGTGGTGCGGAGTGATATCATGGTAGTTTGAACTCCGTAGAGATTTAGAAGCTGGCTCGCAGGGACAGGCCGGCGCCTTGGCGGACAAAGAGCGGAGAGATAGCGTGGGTGCGTCTGGACAGGCCCTGACGGCGGACCAGACGACGGGTAACGAGGCCGACGGCGGCGCCTCCGAGCAGGCCCGCGCCGAGGCCGAGGGTGGTTGCGGCGGCATGATCGCGGGCGCGATCGTCGAGCTCGTAGGTGCCGCGGATCTCCGCGAGGTACCAGGATAGACCGGCCACGAAGAGCACGCCGCCGACCCCGGCCTCGACCGTGAGAGCGCGATCGCGGGCGCGGCTCGCGGCGGTCGCGGCGGTGACCCCGAAGCCCAAACCGGTGCCGATCAGTGCGAGGCCGTTCGAGAGGTCCAGTACCGCGTTGGAGGCCCGCGTGCAGACCTCCGGGGTCAGGCACGTGGGGACCTGATCGGTATCGCGGAGGACCGCGTAGTCGCGGGCGCCGCGGGCCGTGACGCCGATGCCGGTGGTCAGCAGGACGAGGCCGGCGCCGCCGAGGCCGAGGCCGAGGCCGAGGCGGGTTTGGGTGGCGCGGTCCGGGCGAAGGTGCAGGGGCAGGCGGCGAGTCTCACCGGGCGCGACGGTGACGGTGGCCTCGGCCGGGCGGCGGTCGGGGGCCGTGGCGCGCAGGGTCCAGGCGCCTGCGGGCAACGACCACGGGGTCGTCGCGTCGCGCAGGGTGCGGGGGGCAGGGTTGCCCGGGCCGGTGACGGGGACGGTGATGCTGCGGGCGAGGGCGCGGCGGGGTCCGAGCTCGAGGGTGAGGGTGGCGGGAGGTGGCGTCGGGGTGACGGCGGGCGTGGGCGGCGGGGCGACGACCGGGGCGGGGGTGTCGGCGCCGAGGGTGATCGTGGCCTGGGCGTCGGGGGCGACGCGGAACTCGGCGACGGCGTCGGGGCGGCCTGGGCGGACGAGGGTGGCGATCCATGCACCTGCCTCGAGGGACAGGTCGATGGCGGTGGCGGGGACCAGGTCGATGGGGTCGCGTGGGCCCTGGGGGGCGCCGTCGGGGGCGCGTAGGGTCAAGGTGGCGGGGGCGAGCGGGCCCTGGATCTTGAGCTGGATCGCGAGGGTGCGGCGCTTGGCGGCGGCGATCTCGGTCTCGAGCATGCTGCGCTCAGTGGGGGCGATCGTCGGCGCGGCGGCGAGATAGGCCTGCCAGTGCACGATCGCGGCGCCGTCGTGCTCACCAGCGGCGCGCGCCATGCCGGCGTTGAAGCGGTACTTGGGCGCCTGGGTGTCGCGCCAGAGCTGCTCGTAGACCTGGGCGGCCTCGCGGTAGCGACGCGCGGCGTAGTGGGCCCGCGCGGCGGCGCTGCGGGTGGACTCGTCGGCGGGCGTGGTGGTGACCGCTGCGGTCGAAGGCGGGGGCGGGCTGGTGGTGACCGGGGTCGACCCGGTGCTGCGGGGTAGCAGCGGCGGGTCGGGGGTGGGGGCGACGAGGCCGGCCGTGAGGAGGAGCGTGGCGAGCGGGGCGTGGAGCATGGGGAGGCCTGGGTGCGGTCGGCGTCAGTCTTTGAGGCCCTGGGTGCGGAAGTTGCAGCGCGCGCGGCGGCCGGCGATCGGCACGCACTCGCGGTTCTCGGGGCAGGCGCAGTCTTGCTGGCAGGTCGCGCAGTCCTCGGCGCGTTCGGGGTCGCAGTAGTCGTCGCCGCAGGCGTCGGCGGCGACGGGCTCCTGCGGGGGAGCGGCGCAGCGCGGGAGCTCGGCGTGCAACTGCTCGAGCAGGGCCGCGAGCGCGGCGGTGTCGGTGATCTCGCCGCGATGCAGCCAGCGCAGGCGCTGCTCACAGTCGAGGACGAGGGTCAACGGCAGGGTCGCGCGCTCAGGCAGCAGGCCGGCGTCGTTGAGCAGCGTCTGCAGCGCGCCGGCGGGGGTGAGGTCGACGAGCAGTTGCCGGTTCGTCGGTGTCTGCCGCAGCGTGGTGATCGCGGCCTGTTGGGCCGCGTTCTGGCGGTCCGGGGCCTCGAGCAGGACCGGGACGAAGCGCAGGTCATTGCCCCACGGTCGCGCGGCCAGCAGGTCCAGCAGGCGCGGCAGCTCGCGCATGCAGGGGGCGCAGTAGGTGGCCCACACATTGACGACGCTGATCCGGCGGCCGAGCGCGGGGCCGAGGGTGCTCGGGGCCAGGCGACCGTCAGCATGCAGTGTGCCGAGGCTGAGCTGGCCGAGGCGGGCGAGCTTGCGCGGTGGATCGAGGGTGATCGACCCGGCGACGGCGGGGGCCTGCGGGCGGATCGCGGGGGCGGTGGGGGTCGGCGTGGTGCTCGGGGCCGGCGTGGCGGCGACGCGGGAGGCAGGCGACGGTCGGCCGGGGCGGTCGAGCATGCTCCACGTGAGCGCGACGAGCAGCGGCAGGGCGACCGCGCTGCAGATCAGGGCGAACTTTCGTGGCGAGGCCTCCTGCTCGAACGCGTCGGCGCTCGCCCTCGCGGGACCTCGCGGGTCGCGGGCGGGCCCGGAGCGAGCGGCGGGGCTTCGCGGGTCGCGGGCGGCGGGCCCGGAGCGGGCGGGGCCGCGGGGGTCCCGGGAGGAGGGTGGGCGCGGCTCAGGGCTTGCCATCGCTGGGCTCCGGGAGCGGGTCGGGGAGGGCGCAGGGGATCGGGACCAGGAGGACGGACTGGTTGAGCAGGCGGTGGAGGTCGGCGGCGGCGGCGGGGTCGAGGTCGCGTTGACGCTGGATCGCGTCGCGCATGTGGTCGCCCTGGCGCCTCGACCAACTTACGTAGTGGTGCTCGGGGTTGCGGGCCAGGATCTCGGCGCGCAGCGGGTGCGAGGTGCCGATCGCGAGGCGGATCAGCTTGCGCGCCATGATGTCCTGCGCGCCGGGGGTGGCCTCCTGGGCGACGACCCAGCGGGCGACGGCGTCGAGGCGGTTCTGGGCGACCAGGTAGTTGATGCTCTGGCTGCGCTGGTCGTCGCGGCCGTCCTGGCTGGCGCGGGCGATGATGAGGATCGCCTTCGCGGAGCGCATGCGATCGGCGAGGGCGACGAACTGGCGCTGGTACTCCTGCTGCTGGCGCGCGGGCAGGTCGGTGCCGGATCGGCGGCTGTCGAAGTGGACGGTGGCGGTCTGGCGCAGGCCGAGGAGGACGGCGTCGAACTGACGGTGGCTGATGAAGAACTGGTCGAGCGCCTTGGGCGGGCACTGGCTGGCGTCCTCGCCGACCTTCTTGCACTGGCTCCGCTCGAAGCGCTGGAGGTCGGTCAGCAGCGCGGTGATCTCGGCGCTGCAACTGTCCTCGGGCTTGGCGGTGCAGATCTGCTTGGGGTCGCAGGAGAACGCGCCGTCGCAGGTGCAGCGGCCGTCGCAGGCGTCGCCCTCCTGGCAGGCGAGGACGTCGAGGATCGGCGGCATCGGCTTGCAACGGCCGCGCACGCAGGTGTCCTCCGGGCCGCAGTCGCGGGTCTCGGTGTCGACGGTACACGCGGGTTGATCGCGGGCGTTGCCGACGGCGGCGAGCTCGAAGCCGAGAGTGATGGCGAGGCCGAAGAGCACGGTCGCGAGCAGGCTCAGGAGCATCTGATGGCGCACGGTGCGGCGCTGGTCGTCGGGGATCGGCGGATCGTGGGGGGCGTTCATCCGGGCTCCGGGAGGTCGGTGAGGAGGGCGGAGATCCAGGCCTCGAGGGTGGCCTGCGGCTTGTGACCGCGGACCTGCTGGGCGCGGCCGAAGGGCTGGCCGTCGCGCAATGGGATCAGCAGGGCGCCGGGCGGGCGCTCGAGCTCGGCGACATCGTGGGCGAAGCGCATGTCACGGACGAGGGCGTCAGTGGTCGACGGGTCGATCATGCAGCCGAACAGCGGGTCGTCGGCGGCGGGGCGGCTGGGGTCGGCCTCGACGCCGAACTCGCGGGCGACGGCGGCGAGCTGCTCCGGGGCGAAGTAGGGCGAGGGGCCGTCCTGGGCGGCGAACAGGGCCTCGGTCATGGCGAGGCCGCGACCGGGGTCGCCGAGGGTCATCATGCAGTGCAGGGCGCGGGCGCCGTCGCAACTGCGCTGGGGGCTGAGGTCGGGGGCGCCAGCGGCGAGCGCCTCGACGTCGCAACTGGTGACCGGGAAGTGGAAGTAACGGACCTCGATCGGCCACGGGGCGCCGGCCTGGAAGCGCGACCAGAACTCGAGCTCGTCGCGGCAATGCGGGCAGGCGAGGTCGATGAAGACGGCGGCGATCAACTGCGGGTTTTGGCCGGGGATCGTCAGCGGGCTGTCGGGGACCTGGCTGAGGCGGACCTCGCAGGGGCTGAGGTCGGCGTGCAGGGTGCGCTGGGTGGCCCGGCGTAGCACGGCGCGTTGCACGTTGGCGACGGTCACGAAGGTCAGCGCGGCGAGGCCGGCGACCGCGAAGGTCCGCGGGCTGACCCGGGCCTGTCGCCATGCGCCGCGCAGGCCGTCGGGGTTCATCAGGCGCGCGGCGACGAGTATGCCGAGCTGGACGATGTAGAGGAACAGGCAGTAGGGACACAGGGCGCGCAGCCACAGGCCGGCTCTGGCGGCGAAGGCGAGGGTGACGAGCGCGGCCAGCCAGGCGCCGACGAGCAGGAGGGGTCGCGTGTAGCGACGCGGCTCGGAGCCGGTGACGGTGAGCAGCGCGAGGCCGGCGATCACGAGGTAGAAGGCGGCGCTGTACACGGTCAGCGGGGCGCCGAGGATCACGGACCAGCGGTCGGTGAGCACGGTGGCACATGAGGACGCAGCCGCGAGCGGGCAGGCGCCGAGGATGTCGTCGTCACACAGCGAGTCGGCGCGGAACTTGAGCGCCGTCAGCAAGATGCTCAGCGCCAGACCCTGCAGCGCGAAGCACCAGATCGCGAGGGTGCCGACGACGTCGCGGTGTACGCCTCTGCGCCGGCGGCTCACGTAAGGGGCTCCCCGGTGCTGGCCGTGGGTCGCGGGCACATGCGGCCGACTATAACCGTCCGCGACGGCGAATGCTCCGGGGTTGCCTCGGTGACTGCGTCCATGTTCGGGCCGCCCGCTGCGGGGCGGGTCGGGTTCGGCAGCGATGAGCGCGGCGTTGCGGCCGCTCAGGACTGTCGGAGCTGGCGCTCGAGGCTGATGCCGAGGCGGTCCATGCGGCGGTAGAGGGCCTGGCGGCTCAGGCCGAGCTCGGCGGCGGCGCGGGCGACGACGCCAGCGTGGGCCTCGAGCGCCGCGACGATCTGGCGGCGTTCGACCTCGGTGTCATCGTTGCCGATCACGCGGGAGCTCGGCTCGGAGGAGGGGTGATGGCGCGGGCGGACGGTGTCGGCGGCGATGCTGGCGTCGTCGAGGCCGAGGTCGCCGGGCTCGACGACGCCGCCGTGGCACAGCAAGATCGCCCTCTGGATGCGGTTTTGCAGCTCGCGCACGTTGCCGGGCCAGTCGTGGCCGAGCATGGCCCGCACGGACGCGGGGCTGAAGCGGGTCGGCGGGGCGGCGTTGACGGGGGTGGCGGTCGCAGTCACGGGGACCGCGGTCGGGCTCGCGGGCGCTGCGGCCGGGACGGCGCCGGAGGGGCGGTCGGTGCCGGTCGGTCGGGTCTCGTAGGTGCCGGAGCTCGAGGCGCTGCCGGTGCTGCGTGGTTCGCTGCGGTTGTCGAGGGTGTCGCCGAGGCGCGCGGCCTGACCGAGGGTGTGCAGGAAGTGCTCGGCGAGCGGCAGCACGTCCTCGCTGCGCTCGCGCAGCGGCGAGATGCGGATCTCGATCACGTTGAGGCGAAACAGCAGGTCCTCGCGGAAGCTGCCGGCGGCGATCATCTGGCGCAGGTTGGCGTTGGTGGCCGAGACGATGCGAACGTCGACCTTGCGGGTGATCGTGCTGCCGAGGCGCTCGAACTCGCCGGTCTGCAGCACGCGCAGCAGCTTGACCTGGCCGCGCAGGGTGAGGTTGCCGATCTCGTCGAGGAACAGGGTGCCGCCGTCGGCGGCCTCGAAGCGGCCGATCCTCCGCTTGGTGGCGCCGGTGAAGGCACCGACCTCGGCGCCGAACAACTCGGCCTCGAGCAGGTCGTCGGGCAGGCCGCCGGCGTTGACCTTGACGAAGGGGGCCTGACGGCGCGGCGAGTTGGCGTGCACGATCTCGGCGACCTTCTCCTTGCCCGATCCGTTGGGGCCGGAGATCAATACGGGGGCGTCGGCCCGGGCGACGCTGGCGGCCAAGGAGACGACGCGATGCATGGCCTCGCTGGCGTACACGAGGCCGCACAGGTCGTAGCGATCTTGCAGCTCGTTGCGGGCGCGGGCGCTCTGGGCCCGCATGCGGTGGTTGTCGAGCGCGAGCTCCCGCAGGCGCAGCATGTTCTTGACGGTGGTGACGACCTTGGCGTCGTCCCACGGCTTGGCGAGGTAGTCGGCGGCGCCCTCCTTGACCAGCAACACGGCGGTCTCGAGCGAGGTCCAGGCGGTCATCAGCAGCACGGGCAGGTCGCCATCAAGCTCGCGCAGGCGACGAAACAGGGCGGCGCCCTCCTGACCGGAGGTGGTGTCGTCGCTAAAGTTCATGTCTTGAATGACGGCCCCGATGTCGCCGCGCGCGACGGCCTCCAGCGCGGCCTCGGGGGTGTTGGCGATGACCGTCGGGATGCCGTGCACGTCGAACAAGATCTCGAGAGCCGTGCAGACGGAGGGGTTATCGTCGACGATCAGGACCTGCTGCATGACCTCTCCGTTGTACCCGCATCCCGGCCGCGCGACACGGACGCGGCCGGGGGCGGCGCCGCTCACATGTGCGCGGGCCCGGAGCAAGCCGCGTTTTCCGGCGGCCGGCCGCGCTTACGAGGTTCGCGCGGTCGATCGGCGGTCGATCGGCGGTCGATCGCCGTTTCGCGGGGGTGGCTCGAGCGTTTGCGGCGCAGCAGCCGCGCGGACGGCGGTCGCAGCGGTCGACGCAGCGGCCGCTGGATGGTAGCAAGGCGGCATGGAGGATCTGTTCTACCGCGGCATCGTCTCGGCGAGCGGACTTCAGTTCTCGACCCTCGAGGGCTCGCGGCCGCGGCCCGGGGAGGCGCGTCCGGTGGTGCTGTGCCTGCACGGCTTCCCGGACCACAACCGGACGTTTCGCCACCAGATCCCGGCGCTGACAGAGGCCGGCTACCGGGTGGTCGCGCCGATGCTCCGCGGCTACGAGCCGAGCTCGCAGCCGATCGACGACGACTACCACGTGATCCGTATGGTCGAGGACGTGCTCGGCTGGATCGAGTACCTGGGCGTGTTGCGGGTCCACCTGATCGGACACGACTGGGGCGCGATCATCGGGTATCAGGTCGCCGCCCAGGCCCCCGATCGCGTGCTGTCGTTGACGACGATCGCCGTGCCGCACCTGCGACGGCTGGTCCGCGGGGTGGTCGCGCACCCGCAGCAGCTCGCGAACTCCTGGTACACGATGTTCTTTCAGTTGCGTGGGGTCGCCGAAGTGGCGCTGCGGCGCAATGACTTCGGGTTGATCGAGAAGCTGTGGCGCGACTGGTCGCCCGGCTGGACGCTGCCGGAGGAGGAGATGCGGCTGCTCAAGCGCACGTTTCGCCAGCCGGGGGTGCTCAAGGCCGCGGTGCGCTACTACCGGGCCGCGTTCGACCCGCTCTCGCGCGCGGCGAGGCAGTCGCGCAAGCTGGCGTTCTCGACGGTGCCAGTGCCGACCCTGGCGATCACCGGCGAGCGCGACGGATGCATCGATACGCGGCTGTTCGACGAGGTGATGCGGGGCGCCGATTTTCCGCGCGGGCTCAAGGTGCGGCGGGTCCGCGACGCCGGCCACTTCGTGCATCAGGAGCAGCCCGACGAGGTCAATCCGCTGGTCATCGAGTGGCTGCGCAAGTATGACCGGGGGGCCTGAGTGCGGGCTGGCTGGGCGCTGGTGGCGAGCCTCGGCTGCGCCCCGGCCGGGCCGGCGCCCGGGAGTGTCGCGTCGGAGAGGACCGTGACGGAGCCGACGGCGGACCCGCTGCCGAACGAGCTGCGCGGGCTGGTGTCGCCGTGGCACCGCATCGATCCCGAGTGGCTGACGCGCGCGAGCGTGTGGGCGGTCGGAAGCTACGCGCAGCGCCGGGTCCACCAGCAGCGCGGGAGGCCCGGGTACACCGCGTGGATCCTGCTCGATGCATTCATGCCGACGAAGGTGCTGCGCGGCAGCTTCGCGGCGCCGGAGATCCTACTCGAGGCGTACGCGCTGCGCGGCCCGGCATACCCGCCGAACTTCGACGAGCAGCGCGAGTATCTCGTGCTGCTGCGGCCGAGCCCGGAGACCGCGACGCGCCTCGCCGACCCGCAAAATCACTTCACGATGTACGAGCGGCTCGGACCCGACGAGGTGGTGGCGATCATCGACCTGTCCCAAAGTGCAGCCGAGGCCAGGACCGCGGGGATCGTCGCGGAGCGCAGCGGCGAGCAGGCAGGGGCGCGCTTCGACCCGCAGTTGTGGGCGGCCGCCCGCGCGGCGCCGACGATCACGGCGCAGCAGCACGCGCCGGTCGGACAGTTCCTCGCGGCGACGCTCAAGCTCAGTATGACGATCGACGAGGCGCGCGCGTGGGTCGGCGAGCCCGACGAGCAGATCGGCGTCGGCACCACGCAGATCGATCGCTACTGGCTCGCGCGGCCCGAGCACCTGACACCGCGGGTGGGTGGGATCTACGGGCAGATCGAGCTGCGCCACGTCGACGCCCGGCTGACGCAGGGGGACCTGCGATACTTCCAGTGGAGCGTCACGCCGGACGGACACAGCTCGGTCGAGATGACCGACGAGCAACTGCGGCCGCTCGGACTGACGAGCCACGTGCTCGCGCCGTGACCCGGCGCGTCACGTGCTCGCGCACTCACTTCGGCGCGGCTGCGGGCGGGTTGGCCGGGACGGGCTCGCCGACGGTGGTCGCCGGGGTCGCACCGGCGGGCGCGACGTCCCCCGGGTTGGCGCCGCCGTCAGGCTGGCACTCGTCGCCGCCGACGTAGTCGGGGTGGCAAGGGTCGCTGATGTCCTGGATCTGCTTGACGGTGGTCGGCCCGGCCGCAGCGGCGGTGGACTTGTCCTTGGCCCAGGTGACCTCAAGGCCGGCAAAAATGGTCGCGTTGCCGGGGTCGAAGGTCTTGCCGTCGCGGACCAGCTTGCGCAGGTAATGGTCGCCGTGCGCGAAGAAGGCGGTGGTCTGGATCTCCTTGCTGACCTCGTGGCTGCCGGTCTTGGCGGTCGTGACCTCCTTCTCGGACTCGCTGATCGTCAGCTTGGTGAGGTCGATGTTCGACTCGTTGTCGCGAAAGAATCCCTTGACCTTGGTGGTGGTCTCGCCCTCGACGTAACGACCGAGCTTGCCCTTGCGACCGCGCTTCTTGTCGTCCTTCCAGTTGTCGCCGACCTTGAGCGCGCGCTGGGGTACCGGCAAGAACGCGGTCTCGAGGGTGTCGATCGCCTCCTGAATGACGAAGCGCAGGTCCTCCGGCAGGTCCTGCGGGACCTCGGGCATGTGCAGCACCTTGCCGGTCTCGTCGACGTTGAAGGTGACCTCGAGGCCCTCGAGCTGCCTGGTCGCCTTCGAGACCAACTCGCTGATCGAGATCGGTGAGCCGCCCGGCAGGCCCCAGCGAATGTCCACGCCGGTGTAGCGCGCCACGACCAGCGTACCGCCGAAAGCGTCGGTGGCCGGGCCTCGGATCAACAGCGCGACCTCGAAGCTGAAGCCGCGGGCGATCTTGTTGCCGCTGGTGCCGACGACGGTCTGCTTGCTGCTGACCTTGCCGCGGTACACCTGGCCCGGGCTGAGGTCGTAGGTCAGCGTGACACCGCTGGCCGGCGACTCGATCTTCTGCAACTTCCCCGAGTTGCCGCTGCAACCAGTGGACGCGGCAGTGGCAGACGCAGCACACAGGGCGAGGGCGAGGAGCAGGCGAGGGAGCATGGCGCGGCGAAGGGTACGCGGCCGCGCGCGAGGCGACAAGAGGCCTCGCGGCGTCGGCGACGACCCGGTCGGGCCCGTGAGCCCCCGCGGCGGCTCACTGGACCACGGGTAGGCCGGGGTCGGCTGGATCGCCTGCGATCGCGGCGGTAGCCGCCGAGGTGACCGCTGCAGCAGCGGCCTCGGCCCGGCGCCCCTCGGCGAGCTCCAGCTTGCGCTTCTCCTCCTCGGGGTCGGGCGGGCCGATCGGTCGCTCTTGGATGAAGGCCTCGGCCGCCGGCAAGCTCGAGTCGCGGACGTGTACGACGACGCTGCGCTCGAGCTCGCTGGGGATGTAGCCGGTCCACCCGGCAGGCAGGGTCGGCGAGACCCACTCGAAGATCCAGCGAGCGTCGCGCGGAGCCAGGTTGACGCAGCCGTGGCTGCGGCGGTTGCCGAAACGATCGTGCCAGTAGGCGCCGTGGATCGCGTTGTGGCCCTGGAACAGCAGCACCCACGGGACGTGCTCGACCATGTAGGGCTTGTCCTCGTAGTCCTGGTTGGCCATCGTCATGCTGGCGACCTTGGCCCAGATCGGATAGTTGCCGCGCGGGGTCGGCGAGCCCTTGCCCGAGGACACCATGGTCGCGTAGACGGGCGTGTGATCGCGGTAGGCGACGAGGACCTGCTCGCCGAGGTTGACGTCGATCCATTGATCGTTGCCGCTGCGCACTCTGTTGTCACGCAGTACGCCGTCGGGCGGCTCGATGATCATGACCTCGGCGAGCTGGCTGGCGGCGACCCACTGGCCCTCGGCGATCTGCCAGAAGCGATTGGCCTCGTCCTCGCCGGACTCCTCGAGCAGCGCGACGCGGGCGCGCAGCGGTAGCACGCCGACCTGTGCTGACTTGCGATCGGCCTCGGCGTACACGGGGGTCTTGTCCTTGAGGGTCCAGGCGAACGCGGGGCCGGGGGTCGGCTCGGCGCCGGCGGGCAGCAGTGGGCCACCCGACCAGTCGGACCCCTGACCGAGCCAGCCGACGCCCTGCTTCTGCACGAGCATGCCGTCGACGGTCTGGATGTAAGGCGTGCCGCCGACGTCGACGGTGCGCTCGACGGCGAGGTTGGAGCCGCTGGCGAGCATGCGTGTGACCTGGCCGGCCTCGATCGCGGTGACGGAGGCGTACATCGCCAGGCTCTCGTCGCGGGTGATGACGTAGTCGTAGGGCAGCCGGCGATCACGGGTCAGCGGCAACGCCTTGCCGGTCGCGGGCTCGACCTTGCTGCGCTTGACGTGCTCGGAGCACACGAAGCCGAACGGGAACACGGCGTACCACGGCTTGCCGTGGCAGCCGTTGTTGTCGCGGCTGGCGACCTCGCCGCGCACGCGCAGGCGAGTGCCGCGGGCGAGCGTGGCGACGCGCTTGCTCGGGACCCACGGCCGCACGCGGATGCCGGTCTCGGACCAGTGGGTCTCGACGCTGGTTAATTCGGTGGCCGCGAGCGGCACCTCGCCCTCGCCGGGCTCGACGCGGGCCAGCCCGGCGACCGTCCGAAGCGCGAGGATCGTTGCAGTCAGTGACACGGCGGGGAACCTAACAAGGACAGGGCCGCGGCTGCAACGCGCGCGGTGAGGCGAGCATTCCGCGAGGACCCGGGCAGCGTCAGCGCGGCAAGATCGGGAGCGCGAAGCCGGGGCGGCCCGTGGTCGGCAGGGCAGCCTTGCCCTTGCGGCGGGCCCAGGCGGCCTCGTCGCCGAACTTGAGCTCGCGGCGCGAGGGCGGGGCCTCGGCGAAGGCGCGGACCCAGTCGGCGTAGCGTGCACCAGCATGTACGGCCTGGATCGCGGCGTGCCCGGCCTCGGGACCACCCTGGGCGAGGAAGTACTCGATATGGGCCCAGCGCGGCGACTGTGGCCGGGTCTCGACCTTGCCGCGCAGACCCTCGCGGATCCTCCGCAGGCGCTCCTCGGCCGGCTTGACGCCCATGAAGGGCTGGCCATCGAGGGGCGTGTTGCGCTTGGCGACGAAGGTCGAGAAGGTGAGCACGAGGCGCTGGATCTTGGCGATCTCGAGGGCGAGGCGCACGAGCTCGTCGGCGTCCGCGTCGGTCTCACCGGGCGCGCCCATCATCTCGTAGATCTTCATGCGGTGGAAGCCGTGGTCCTTGATCTGCTGGGCGGCCTTGAGGAGGTGCTCTTCCTTGATCTTGCGCTCGAGGATCAGGCGCATGCGCTCGCTGATGCCGTCCGAGGCGACGGTGATCGTGCGATGGCCGCTGCGCTGCATGTCGTGGAGAAAGCGATCGGTCAGGCGATCGGCGCGCAGGCTCGAGATGCTGACGCTGCGGCCGCTGTCGACCAGCGCGGCGACCAACGCCTCGAGCTCCGGGTGATCGGTGACGGCGGCGCCGACCAGGCCGACCTTGCGGGCGTGATCTGGCACGAGGCCCAGCGGCGTCGCCATCGGCAGCAAACGCATGCCTCCGTTGGTCGAGACGCGCATGACACAGAAGCTGCACTTGCGCGAGCAGCCGCGCTCGGGCTCGACGAGGAACATGTCGGCGAGCTCGGTGTCTGGCGTCAGGATCACGGAGCGGGCAGGGAGGCGCTCGAGCGGGGCCTTGGCGGGGTCAGGCAGCGCGGACCACAGGCCCGGCTCGACCTCGCCGAGGCAGGCGTGCTCACGGTCCGCAGCGGCTGCGATCGCGGCCTGGCGACCGCGGGTCTGCAGGATGGCCTCGATGACGGCCGGCAGGAGCTCCTCGCACTCGCCCGACAACAGCACGTCGATGAAGGGCAAGAGGATGCTGGGGTTCGAGAAGGTGAGCGGACCGCCGGCGATCACGATCGGGTCGTGCTCGCGGCGGTCAGCGGCCAGCAGCGGGATGCCGGCGCCCTCGAGCAGGCGGATGACGCCGGCGATCTCGAGCTCGTAGGCCATCGACAGGCCGACGACGCGGTAGCTCGACAGCGGGCGCTCGACCTCATAGGTGAGGATCGGGCGGCGGGGCTGCGGCCAGGGCAGCGCCATCGCCTCCCACGCGTCCGGCAGGAAGGCCCGGTGCGCGCCGATGCCTAACTCGTGCAGGATGCGGTACAGGGTCTGGAAGCCGAGGCTCGACATGCCCGCGCGGTAGGGGCTCGGGTAGGCGAGCGCGACCTCCGAGGGTCGGCCCACGCCGAGCGTGCCGACCTCACGGGAGAGTCGATTACGAAGCAATGAGCGCTCGTCGTCGGAGCCGTGGCTTCCGCGGTCGTGACCGCGGTTGCCATGATCTCGGGGACTGCGAGCGCTCGCGGGGGTAGCCGAACGCATCAGATCAGAAGCGTAGCGCGAACGAGCCCGCCGCGCCGCCGCCTGGGAGGGGCGCCACGCTGACACCGGTGAGCTCGACGCCATGTCCGGGCATTCCAGGCATCCCACGCTTGTGGGCGTAGAAGCCCTTGCCCTTCTTCTTGTTGCCGCGATCGATGACGATCATCACGATGCCGCCGACGAACATGGCGCCGCCGATGCCGAGCAGCAGGGGGGTGACGGTGTTGAGGGTGTTGAGGGACTTGATGTCGCCCTCGACGCCGCCGTCGTAGGTGCCCTGCGGGAACGTCGTGACGCCGTCGGCGTCGGCCGCGTCCTCGATGGAGCCCTTCTTGTTCCTGGCCGCGAGCATCGTGCCGATGCCACCGCCGGCCGCGCCGAGGCCGAGCACCGTGAGCACCACGCCACCGATGAGCAGGCCGGAGGCGCCGCGCTTCTTGGGGCCTTCATCGTTGCCGTCGTCGCTGTTGCGCTTCTCGAGCAGCGGGTCCTCGGTGTCCTCTGCCGGGCGCGCAGAGCCGCCGCCGCCGCCGCCGGTGGACGCCACGGGGGCCGGGCCGCCGGTGACACAGTCCTTGTTGTTGTCCGCCTTGGCGAGCAACTCTTGGGCCTTCTTGCGCAGATCCTCGTTGGCGGTCTCTTTGATCAAGAACAGCTCGAGGTACTGCTTCACGCGGACGCAGTCCTTGAGCTCCCACGAGTCCTGGCCGATGTTGAAGGCGAAGATGTGCTTGTCGGGGGCGAAGTTGTAGGCCTGCTCGAACTTGATGACCGAGTTGTAATAGTCCTCGGCATCGTGGGCCGCGCGGGCCTCGGTGAACAACTTCTTGGCCCACTTCAGCCGCTCCTCTGCGGACACGGCGGCTGGGTCGGGCGGCTGGTCCGAGGAGGTGCTGGCGCTCCCGCTGGGCGGCGGGGGCGGCGGGGGCGGCCCGGCGCTGGCCATGGGGACCAGCGGGGTCGCGGTGAGCGAGGCGCAGAGGACGAGAGACAGCGAGGTGCGCAGCGAGACAGCGTGGGCGTTCATGTAGAAGGGGTCTCCTGACTCAGCGTGGAACGCGGCCGACTCAACCGAAGGGGTCGACGACTTCGCTTTTCTTCTTGGTGGGCTCTGTCTTCTTGGTGCCGGCGCTGCTGCCACTGCTGCCGCCGCTGGGCTTCTTCTTCTTCGTGGCGGGCTTCTTGTCGGGCGTGGTGCCGGCAGGCACAGCGTTGGGATCGACGGGGATCGGCTGGCCTGGCAGACCGGTGCCGACGGGCATGCCGGGCTGGACCGGAAGGGGCAGGCCATCGGGGCCGAGCACCGGCTGACCAGGGATGCCCGGCTGTCCAGGGATGCCTGGCTGGCCAGGGATGCCTGGCTGGCCGGCGACCACGCCAGGCTGACCAGGCATGCCAGGCATGCCAGACATGCCTGGCATCCCGGGCTGGCCGGGCATGCCGACCTGACCGGGCACGGGCTGGCCGGGGACCGGGGGTGTCGGTGTGGCCTTGGCCTCGACGACCGGGGGCTCGGGCTTCTTCGGCTCTTCGCCGCCACGCATGAACAGCACCACCGCGACGGCGATGCCCGCGACGCCGATGCCACCGCCGATGGCGAGCGGCATCATGTTGCTGCGAGGAGGCGGAGCCTCCTGCATGGGGGCGTACTGCACCTCCTGTTGGATCGGTGCAGGGGGGGGCTCTGGTTCCGGCTCGGGCTCCGGCACCATCGTCGGAGTCATGGCCAGCTCGTCGACGAGTTGCCCTAGCAAGTCGTCGAACGCATCAGCGTTGTCGCGTTGGGATTTGGGTGCTGCCACAGTGGTACTCCTTCGGGCCGAAGGTAACGCAGGATCGATGTTAGCCTCTTGGCCGTCGGCGACACAAGGGTTCGCCGAAATGCGCGGTTCCCCGCGACGAAGCGACGAGAGTGGGATTTGCAGGGGGGCAGGGCACCCCTGGGGCAGGTGCAGCGGGTGCAGCGGGTGCCAGGCGTGGTGAGACGGTGGCGAGGGCCGCCACGAGGGATCTCACACGGTAGAGAAGCGCCAACGGCAAGACTGCGGAAGCCGCCTTCGCGCCCGAAATAGCGGACGCGATCTGCGGTCGTTGAGCCGCGGATCCCGGCTTGCCCCATAAAGATGACGGCGATGACGGCGATGATGAGGAGGGCGGTGAACGCGCTGAGAGCGACGAAGCCGGCGGGCTCTCGCCGCGCAGATTGGTCGCGCGGGAGACCTCGGGACGAAGCTGCAAGCTGGCCTCGTCCATGTATAGGGCCCGGTTCACCTCGAGCTGCAACGCGTGGATTCCGTGCTCGGGTCTACCGAACTTGCGGACCAGCTCGCCGCCGCGATAGGGGTCGTTGAGTCGTACGGCGAGGCTGACGCCTGGCGGGCCGGGGGTCGACAGGGCGACCAGGGCGAGTGCCTCGAGCTCCGGGCTGCACGCGCCGCCCTCGAAGGTCCCGAGCACGAGGTCGCCAGGCACGCTGCTGGGCATGCTGTGGGCCTCCAGGAGCACGGCGTAGCCGAAGCGGGCGAGGCGGCGCTCGAGCAGGATCTCGATGGCGCGGTGATAGGGGTCGTAGTAGCGACGCAGGCGCAGGCGCAGGTCGGCGTAGAGGAGCGGCCCGTTGAAGATCGGGACGTTGCCGACGGCGGTCCGCCAGATGAGGCCACGGTTGTGGACCGGTGGCGAGCGGCCCCCGGTGCTCGCCCACGGCGGCTGACGCGGGCGTGGGGCTGGGTGGTCGGGGACCAGTGCAGCGCTGACATCGTCGGGGGCACGGTTGAGGTCGATGAGCAGGCGGCTGAAGCGCGCGCGGACCGTGGCGGCGCCGAGCAGGGCGGCGTCGGGATAGAGGTGGTCCACTGCGAGGTCGGCGTTGCGGGCGAAGTCCACTGTGGGTCGCGGCTGGTGCTCGTCGTCGGGCCACTCGAGGCCGACATGGGGGAAGCTGATCACCAGCGGGGACCAGGTGGCCGCGGGGGTGAAGTGCAGCGGCGCCGTGGTCCCGGGGTCGAGCCCGATCTCGGCGTCCGTGAGGACCTCGGAGGCGGCCGCGTCATCGGTAGGAAGAGAATCGATGATCATGTGTCATTCCATGATCTTCGCGTCCATCGGCGAAAGTTGTCCTGGACCTCGTTCGAGGGCGCCTCGACGCGCTTGATCTCGAGGGCGCCGCGGGCGGCCGCGAAGGCGAGATAGAGGGTCTCGACCCGTTCGCGCCGCGACACCAGCAGCTCGGCGGGCTCGCCCGGACGGAGGTAGTCCCACACCCGCGGCATCCGTGCGGTCCGCAGCCGCAGCCACGCGGCACCGGCCGGGCGAGCGGCGAGCAGCTCGTCGCCCACGGCCAGTCCGGCGGTCTCAGCGGGGCTGCCAGACAGGACGTACTGCACCCACGGCGCGCCGCCGCGATCCTGGACGACGAAGCCGAGCTCGAGCGCGTGGTGGAGACCTGGCTGTTGGGACAGGTCGAGGCCGACGTGGGCGAGCACGGAGAGGTCGAGCTCACCGGGTCGGTCCCACGCGGCGCGCAGCCATTCGGGCGGCGCCTCGCCCGAATGGAGAGTCAGGCACTCAATGAATTCATCGGATGTATATCCTGAATATTGATAGATTTTTTCGGCATTCGACCAGCCGCTATTTCGTCCGATCGCGGCGGACCAGAGGTCCGCCAGTACGGCGTCGAGCCCGTCACCTTCGGGTCGTCTGGTGCGCAGCCAGAGGTCGATGAGCAGGCCGACGAGGCTGCCTTTGAGGTAGTAGCTGATCGAGGCGTTGGGGCTGTCGTCCTGCGGGCGGTAGAGCTTGATCCACGCGTCGAAGCTGGCTTCGGCGATCGACTGGACGTGGCGGCCGGGGATCTGCGCGAGTCGGCCGAGGTCGGCCGCGAGGCGGCGCAGGAACGCGGCGACCGGCATTTGCCCGGACCGTAGGACGCAGAGGCGGTCGTAGTAGCTGGTCAGGCCCTCCACGAGCCACAGCTCGCGGGTGTAGTTCTCGCCGTGGTAGTCGAAGGGGCCGAGGGCGAGCGGGCGCAGGCGTTTGCCGTTCCACGCGTGGAACAGCTCGTGGGCGGCGAGCTCGAGGAAGTCGAGCACACCATCGTCGGCCTCGCCTGGGTCGGTCGCGGAGCCCTCGTGGCGGATCGCCGGGGCGAAGCGCTCGGGGTCGACGCCCAGGACGCTGCCGAACAGGTGCTCAAGCCCGCCGGCGGCGCCGACCGCGGCGTGCACGATGAAGGTGTAGCGGTCGTAGGGCCGGGTCGGCCAGGTGGCCTCGACCTGGGCCAGCACTGCGGGGAGGCGGCGCAGGACCAGCGCCGGCAGAGGCTCGCCCCAGACCGCGAGCCGGAAGTGGGCGGCCGGCGCGGCAAGCACGACCTGATGGAGAATGCCGCACTCGATCGGGGTGTCGAGCAGGGTGTCGAGGTCGGGCGACTCGAGGGCGAAGTGGCCGGGCGAACGGCGCTCGGCATCGGGGTCGGCGCACAGGCTGACGGCGTCCCAGCCGGGGGGCAGGGCGATCGCCACGGTGAAGGGACCGGCGACACCGGCCGGGATCAGAAAGATCTGGGCCGGGTGGAGGAAGGCGTGGGTCGGGTCGTGGTGCGCAGTCCGAACGCTGAGTTCATGGGCGTGCACGCTGTAGTCGATACTCACACGCTGGCCGGGTCGGGCGTCGAGCCGCCAGGTGTCCTTGCGCAGCTTGTTCGGCGTGACCGGCTGCCCGTCGACCGTGGCGGTGATCGAGCGCAGGTTGCGGGCGTACTCGCGGACCAGGTACGAGCCAGGCGTCCAGGCGGCCATCCAGACGGTACAGCCGTCCTCGGACGCAGGGGGGGCGGCGAATTCGAGGCGGACCTGGACCAGGTGGGCTCCCGGGGCGGGGAACGAGATCTGGTAGGTCACCACGGCCCGTCAGGATAGCAAGGGCGCGTCCGGACACCGAGATTTGTGCGCGCCCGGAAATTCCGGCCCCTGCGGCCCGTGGAGCCGGGCGGGTGAGGAATTTTCAGGGGCGCCGGAAAACCGTCGGGAACTGGTTTCTAAGGTCCGTCCTTGCAACGAGCGTCGTCTCGACCCGCGCGCCCCCGGCTCCGGCTGGGTGGGTCGATCCGATGAACGAGCAGATCCTCCGCACCTTGTGTGAACTGCACGCCGCAGGCACCCCGAAAGCTCGGGGGCTGCGGCGTGTCGTCTTTGTCTACCGCGTGGGTCCACCGTGACGCCACGCCGCGCGACAAAGGAAAAAGCCCCCGGACCGCGAGGTCCGGAGGCTTTTTAAGTGACCCTGTCGGGAATCGAACCCGAGCTTTCGGCGTGAGAGGCCAACGTCCTAACCGCTAGACAACAGGGCCGTTGTCTTGATTAAATTAATTGATCTTGTTCGGGGACAAGGATTCGAACCTTGATAGGCGGAATCAGAATCCGCAGTCCTACCATTAGACGATCCCCGAATGACTTTCGGGATCCGGGAAGTGCCCCGAGCGCGGGGAATGTGCCCGGCCTTCCCGGCCGTGTCAAGCCGGTCTTTGCGGCGCGGTACAAAGTCTTTGATCGCGGTCCGCTGCTCGAGACCCCGGGCCTCGTAGGCTGGCGCTATCCCCTGCCTGGGCGGCCGCGGGTACGCTAGGGTCACGGGCATGAGCACCCCCCGCGACCCTGATTTCGCCGCCCGGCCGCCCAGTCGGGCCTCGTCTCTCGCGTCGCTGTGGCGGGGCGGCTGGACGCTGGCGCTGGTGCTCGCGGCCTGCACGCCCGCGCGTCCGGCGACCAGTGAGGCGCCGCCCGCCGACGAGCCCTCGGCGACCCTGACCACGAAACCCGGCGAGCGATCTCTCCCGGCGAAGGACCCCGCCGACCTGGCGACGGCGGTCGGGATCCACGGCGCGGTGGCCTCGGCCGAGGGTCACGCGAGCGAGGTCGGGCTGGCGGTCCTGCGACGTGGGGGCAACGCGGTCGACGCGGCGATCGCCGTCGGCTTCGCCCTCGCGGTCACGCACCCGTCGGCGGGTAACCTGGGCGGCGGCGGCTTTATGGTCGTGCGCATGGCCGACGGCAAGGTCGCGGCGCTCGACTACCGCGAGGTCGCGCCCGGGGCGGCGACCCGCGACATGTACCTCGACGCGAAGGGCAACGCGACGCGCGGCAGCCTCGACGGCGCGAAGGCGGCGGGGATCCCCGGCACGGTGGCTGGCATGGCGCTGGCGCACGAGCGCTTCGGGACGATCCCGTGGGCCGAGCTGGTCGCGCCGGCGATCAAGCTGGCGCGCGAGGGGCATACGCTCGACAGCTTCCATGCGGAGGACCTGCAGGGCGGGTCGGAGCGCATGACCAAGATCGGCTCGGCGGAGTCGGCGGCGATCTATCGCAAGTCGGACGGCAGCAACTTCGCGGCGGGCGAGCTGTGGAAGCAGCCGGAGCTGGCCGTCACGCTCGAGCGGGTCGCCGAGGACCCGCGCAACTTCTACGAGGGACCGCTGGCGCAGGCGATGGCCGACAAGGTCAAGGCGATGGGGGGGATCTGGAGCGCGGAGGACCTCAAGAAGTATCGGGCGATCGCCCGCGAGCCGATCGTGTTCGTGTACCGCGGGTACGAGATCGTGACGATGCCGCCGCCCTCGGCCGGCGGGGTGGTGCTGCGCCAGTTGCTGGCGGCCAGCGAGATCCTCGAGATCCACAAGCAGCCCTGGCACAGCGTCGACGAGATCCATCTTTATGTGGAGGCCGCGCGGCGCACCTACGCGGACCGCAACTTCCTGCTCGGCGACCCGGACTTCATCGAGATCCCGATGGCGCGCCTGCTCGACGCGACCTACCTGCGCGACCGCCTGGCCGACGTCGACATCGCGAAGGCGACGCCCTCGGACCGGGTCAACGCGGGGCTGCCGGCGGGCAAGGAGTCGACGCAGACGACCCACTACAGCGTGGTCGACGACGCGGGCAACGCGGTCTCCAACACGTACACGCTCAACACCAGCTTCGGAGCCAAGGTCGTGGTGCCCGGGACCGGCGTGCTGTTAAATAACGAGATGGACGACTTCGCGGTCAAGCCGGGCTCGCCCAACACGTACGGGCTGGTCCAGGGCGAGCAGAACAAGATCGTCGGCGGCAAGCGCATGCTCTCGAGCATGACGCCGACGATCGTCGTGAAGGATGGAAATTTGCGTGCGGTGCTCGGTACACCGGGTGGCTCGACGATCTCGACGACCGTGACGCAGTTGGTCCGGGCGCTGCTCGACTACGGCGTGACGCTCGACGTGGCGGTCAAGGCCCCGCGTGTGCATCACCAGTGGAAGCCGGACCGCATCACGAGCGAGCCGGAGCTCGACGCGGCGACCGTCGAGGGGCTCAAGGCGCGGGGCCACGCGATGGCGCAGTGGCCGTCGATCGGGCACGCCAACTGCATCGAGGTCGACCCGGCGACGAAGGGCTATCGGGCGGTCGCCGACATCGGTCGCGACGGCGGTAAAGCAGTCGCGTACTGACCGGGGCACGTGGACCCCGGCGTGCGGCGGCTTGCCGGACGCGGGTCGATCCGCGAGGATGTCCTTGCATGTACGCGCGCTCGCTGTTCATCGCCCTGCTGCTCGCGGCCTCCGGTTGTTACGATGGCGTCGAGCTCGAGACGATCGGTTCGATGACGACGGGCGGGCTCGAGTCGAGCGGGGTGGCGACGACCACGGGACCGGCGGCGAGCACGGGCGACGACCCGACGACGACGGGGCTCGATGTCTCGAGCGATCCGATGGTCACGAGTGGTTCGACGAGCGGGTTCGATGCGACGACCGGCGCGACCGACACGAGCAGCACGACGTCGGACATGGACACTGGCACCACGGGCGACCCGCTGGCCGAGTGCCCGCGTCTGCGCGTGATGGTGGCGCCGGATCCGACGCTCAACGTGCGGTCGACGCCCTCGACGGAGTTTGAGCCGGTGGCCTCGCTGGTACACGGGGCGATCGTCGACACGGTGGCCGCGGTGCAGGGCGAGTCGATCGAGGGCAACACGCTCTGGTATCAGATCGCGGCGCCGGCCGGCTTCGTGTCGGGCGTGTTCGTGGCCTGCACGCAGGAGCTGCCGCCGCCGCCACCGGAGGGCTACTACCTGCCGCTGGCGTGTGGCATGAGCGCGAAGATCACCCAGGGCAACAACGGCAACACCAGTCACAGCGGCAAGGCCCAGTACGCCTTCGACTTCGGGCTCGCGCTCAACACGCCGCTGCACGCGATGGCCGATGGCACGGTGGTGCACGTGTACGCGGAGACCGGCCCGGGCGACCCCTGCTACAACGGCGGCGGCCCCGAGTGCTTTCCTTACGGGAATCTGGTGGTGCTGCTGCACGGCGACGGGAGCACGACGCTTTATAAGCACCTCAACGAGGTCGACGTGGCGCTCGACGAGTTCGTGCCACGCGGCGGGTTGGTGGGGCTCTCGGGCTCGACCGGCTATTCGACCGGGCCGCACGCGCATGTGATGCGCATGGAGAACTGCGGGCTCAACAATTGTCAGTCGATCCCGCTCGAGTTCATCGAGTGCGGGGTGCCGGTGCAAGGCCAGACGGTGACCTCGCAGAACTGTCTGTGAGGTGGGAGATCACGGACGCGCGGGCCGACGCGGCAGCAGCGAGGGCACGCGGGCCATGTACTCGCGATAGGTCGGAGAGCGTTGTGCCATGCGGCGGTCGAGCGCCGGCGCGCTGTAGAGCACGAGCATCGCGGTGATCACTGCCGGTCCAGCGGCGGACCACGCGGCGTCAGGATCGGCGGCCATCGAGAACAGCCACAGGCCCCACCAAAACGACAGCTCGCCGAGGTAGTTCGGGTGCCGCAGCCAGGCCCACACGCCGGCCTCGTACACGCTGCCGGCCTCGCGCGGACGGGCGCGAAACGCCCGCATCTCGCGGTCGGCGCGGGCCTCGAGGCCGATCGCGGCGAGCGTCCACAGCGAGGCGAAGCCGTCGAGCAGGCCCCAGTCGCGCGTGCCGGTGACGAGCGCCGGGTACATGGCGGCGCACGCGAGCAGCAGCATCAAGGTCGGCAGGAAGTGAATGACGACGAGGTTGACCGCGGGGAACAGCCGACCGCTGGCGCGGCGCATGTCGGTGTAGCGCCAGTCCTCGTGCTCGAGCCCGGGGAAGGTGCGCCACCAGTGATAGGTCAGGCGCATGCCCCACGCGCACACCAGACACAGCACGACGAACTGACGGATGACGCAGGCGCCGGCGCTGGCGGGGTCGTAAGCCCAGGCCATCGCCACGCCGATCGGCGCGATGGACCAGTAGGGGTCGAACACGCTGGGGTTGCCGCGCAGGGCGCCGACCAGCCACAGCAGCCCGGTCCCGGTGAGCCCGGCGGTCAGCGTGCGTAGCCACGCGGCTTCACCGGACCCGAGCTGCCAGGCGATCACGGCCAGCAGCGCGGTCGCCAGGTAGGCGAGGAGCATGGTCGTCTGGCCCGTGCGGCGCATCATGGCCCCGGTTTCGCACGGCCGCGCGCGCGAGGCAACCCTGCCGCGAGGTCAGGTGCGACCGAGTATGCGCCCGACGAGCGTCATGTGCTCCTCCGACGGGGCGGGGTGCTGGTTCACATAAAGGTTTACCAGGTGACCCATGTCGGGACGTGGACCCGACTGCATCGGGAACCGCTCGAGGAGCACCTTGAGGACCGCCTTGCCGGTGACCCAACACGGCAGTTCGGTCGACGGCGCGGCGCTCAGCCACGCGAGCCGCTCGGCGTAACACGCATCGAGCGGGCGCGGCACGTCTCGGGTTCTGCCCCACTCCGCGAGCGCCTGCTGCGGCTGCGATGGCAGTGCCTTCGGGTGCTCGACATGACGAAGTCCATCGACCGGGAGTCGCTGGTGCTCGGTACGCACGACATAGTTCCACGCGGCGAGCGGCAAACAGGCGCGGTAGGCCTCGGCGATCTGCGCCTCGACGGCGTGCACGGTGTCCCATTGCTCGGGCGGTCGGCGGTGGATCGCATTGATCACCTTGAACCAGCCCTCGGGGACGAGCAGGTAGTTCTCCAGCGTGTACCAGCGCGTGAACAAGACCCCATCGGCCGGGATGGCGTTCGCCAGCGTTTGCCAGGCGGACTCGTCGGAGAAGTCGCGGTCGCGGATCCCGTAGACCTCGCGCGCGGGCGATAGGCGGGCTCGCAGGTCCTGGACGGCCTTGAGGACCTTCTCGTGGCCGTTTTGCGGGATGAAGATCAGTTCGCGCGCGAGGTCGCCGAACCACCGGCCATAGAACCACGGATCCTCGTCTTCGGTCTCACCCTCGACGATCACCAGCTTGCCGAGGCCCGCGCGACACTTCGCGAGGAGTGCTTCGCCCTCGGGATAGCGGCTCACTGCGCGCTCCCGGACTGGGCCCGTTCCTGCAAGACCATGTCGTCGAGGTTCACGAGCTCGTCCGCCGCGACCGCGGCGACGATCTCCATCGAGTGCGTCGTCAGGATGATCTGGAGGTCGTAGCGCGCGGCGAGTTGGCGGAGATGATGCAGCACGACGCGCTGGAGCGCGGGGTGCAGGCTGATCTCGACCTCGTCGATGATCAGGACGCCGCCGGGTCGTATCTGCCGGATGATCTCGCCGAAGAGAGTCAGGATCTGTTGTTCGCCCGAGGGCAACTGATGCGGCTGGACCGGCTCACGTCCGGGCTGTTCGATGTACACGCGCCCGCTGCGGATGACGACCCTGCGACCGCGGCCGAGGATCATCTCGATCGCCTCGACGAACGGCGCGAGGTTGGGCCGGCCTTCGCGGCCCTGCTCGAGGTCGAGGTAATTTTGCCAGACCCACAATTGCGAGAGACTGTTCGTCCATGCGCTGTTCTTCCGGAAGCGGTAGTGCCAGTGCCTGGCCTGATCAGGCTCCTTGATCGAGCCCTTTTCCTCGTACGTGACCCAGCGTCGATGCGGAAAATACATCAGTCCGCCGCGAAGCGGCTCGTCGCCCTTCGTCATTGCATCTACCCACGCGGAAAGCGTTGCATGCCAGTTCGGGCTGTATGTCCGCGATCTTCCGTCCATAGGACGAGGCTTGAGCACGGCATCCGCGGTGACCGCGGGAGCATCGGCGGGCGCGTGCTCTGTACGCCCGCTCTGAATCCGGACAGGCACCGGGATGCCAAGGATTCTCTCGCTGGCGTTTTGGTGCGTGAAGTCGATATCGACGTGCGCGTAGCCCGTCCTCGCGATTTCGTCACCGATGTCTTGCGGGAGCAGCTCACCCGACTGATGCACGGTCTCGAGGAGACCCTTGATGACGTCGAGTACCGTCGTCTTTCCACACCCGTTCGACCCGACGAGCACCGACAGGGGCCGGACTTGCTGCGTCAGCGTGTCGACGAACGACACGGCTCCGGCGTTCGGACCGAAGTTGCGGAAGTTTCGGATGCGGACCTCGCGGATCTTCATGCAGTCGCCTCTCGCTGCTCGACCATAACATGCACCGATCGGCGTCAGAAGGTCACGCCGACGTCGAAGATGAAGCGGCCGTTGCGGTCGTCGATCGGTTTGACGTTGCCGGGGGCGATGGCGTTGGGGAGCAGGACTGCGTAGCCGAGGGCGAGGGTGACGATCTTGATGTCCCACTTGAGGAAGTTGACGCCGACGCTGCGCCGGAAGTCGCGATTGAACTGGACCTGGGACCACTTCTGGGTGAGCACGCCGAAGTCGAAGAACAGCGAGTGGGCGATCTTGCCGCCGAGGAAGTCCTGCAGCGAGACGACTTGCAGGGCGATCGTCGCGAGGGCCCGGATGTGGCCGCCCTGGGCGGTGTAGCGCAGGCGCTGGATGCCGCCGCCCTCGTTGACGGCCTCGATGTCGACCAGCATGGTCTCGGGGAGCAGGCCGCGCAGGCCGAGGTCGACGGTGCCGCCGCCGAAGTAGCGCCAGATCTCCGGGACGCTGGTGGTGTCGGTCACCGGGAGACCGCCCAGCGGGATCGCCTGACCGTAGCGGAGCGCATAGCGGAAGCTGAGGCGGTTGTTGGTGCGCGGCAGCGGGATAAAGTGCTGCCACGAGAGGTCGGTGCGGATAAACCAGTCGACGCCGCCGAGGTAGGGCGAGGCGAGCTTGAGGTCGGCGCTGGCGATGAAGCCCTTGTCGGGGTTCAAGGGGCTGTCGGCGTTGGTGTAGGTGGCGCCGAGTTGCAGCGCGCCGGTGCGGTCGGCGACGATCGCGTCGCGGCGGTTGACGATGTTGGCGTTGCCGCCGGGCGGGACCGAGGGGTCGAAGGTCGGCTTGACGACGTCCTGCGAGATGTTGCTGCGCTGGATCAGATAGCCGAAGTAGGTCTGCAGCTTGGCGGTGATCGGCCAGGTGAAGGTGATCGTGCCGACGGCGGATTCGATGCGGCCGCGCGCCGGGGTCAGGCGCACCTGGTATTGGCCGGCGACCTGGAAGGTCAGCGGGGTGGCGAAGATCCGCGGGCGCGTGAGGCTGGCCCGGGCGCTGCGCTCGTAGCAGCGCTGGCCGGCGCAGTCGCCGAGGAAGGGGACGCCGGCCGGCACGTTTCTGGTGTTGAAGCCGTAGTGGCCGAGCACCTCGAAGTCCCAGCCGGTGCCGAACATGTTCGGGAACACCGGGTACAGGAACATGTAGAAGGGGTCGAGGGTGGCGAGGCCGAAGCCGCCTGACAGGGTCGCGGCGTAGTCCTTGGCCTCGCGCATCTCGACCACGTGATGCACGACGCAGCGGTCCTCGCTGTCGAGCTGGCAGCCGACGGGGTAGGGGGTGATGTCGACGCTCTCGGCGACGCCGAGGCCGTCGATGTGGTCGCGGGTGGCGTCGGTGGCGGCGCGGCTGTAGGGGTTGCCGCTGCGAAACGCGAACTGGCGGCGCAGCGCCCACGCGCGGGTCTTGAAGTTGCCGCGGAGTAAGGTGTCGCCGAACAGGCCCTTCTTGCCCTCGTAGACCGAGAGCTCGGTCTCGACCTCGACGGCGGTGCCGCTGGTATAGGCCTGGCACATGCCGATGTCGTCGTCGGCGAGGCGGCGCGAGGTGGGGACGGCCTTGACCGCGTTGCTGGCGGGGTCGGTGTACAGCCAGCGGACCTCGGCGTCGGCGACCGGGAAGCCGCTGTCGCGGTAGCGGTTGACGACGACCTCCTCGACCTCGCGATCGAGGCTCGGGCCGACCGAGACGCCGCCGGGGCCGCTGTCCCCGGGGCGGCGCAGGGGGGTCTCGAAGAAGATCCGGCGCGCGCCCCAGTTGCCGCCGGTGTGGACCGGGAGGTCGGCGACGTTGCGGTCGCCGGCGATCGGGACATCGAGGTAACGGACCTGCTCGCCGCGCCGCGAGGTGAACACGCGCGGGCCCGGCTCGATCGTGATGCGCACGTAGAGGTAGGCGCGCTTGCGCGTCAGCAGTTGGCGCAGGCCGGCGGCGTCGAAGTCGCGGGTGGCCCACGCGGCGCTCGGCTCACGGCGCAAGACCGTGGCGACGTCGACCTCGGAGTGCTCGCCTGCGCGGTCGAGGCCCTCGGGCCAGAAGGCGACGCGGAAGCTGGCGCGCGCGCACAGGTAGCCGCGGTCCTGGTAGCGCTGGAGCAGCGCGCCGAGGTCGTCGATCATGTCGGCCTCGGTGAAGCTGCCGCCGCGCTGGATCTTGCGCTCGCGGTCGAAGTCGCGGCTGATGTCGTCGGCGACCCTGGGCGGCACGCCACGGGTGATGCGCTGCTCGAGGCCGCGGATCTTGACGATCGGGCCCTCCTTGATCTGGAAGTAGAGCGCGCCGGGGGCGTTATTGCCGAATTCCTCGTAGCGGCCGCGCACGCTGGCCAGCAGGAAGCCCTTGCTCTGATAGTAGGCGCGCAGGTTGGCGGCCTCGCGCACGGCGGCCTGGTCGCTCGGGGCCTCGCGACGCTTGAACAGTTGCATCTGCGCGCGCAGCCGGAGGTCGGAGTAACTGCGGTTGCCAAGGAAGGACGTCTTGACGCCGCGGCCGAGGTCGACGCGGACCTCGAGCGGGAGTTTGCCGCCCGGAGGGACCTCGCCGGCGCGCATCTCCCCGTAGTTGGTGTCGATCTGGATCTGCGGGTAAGGGAGGCTGAGCTCGGGGGCGGCGGTCGCCTGGATGATGTTGTCGCGCGGCTCGGCGTAGCGTCGCTCGGTCCGCTCCTTGGCCTCCTCGATCGACTCGCGGGTCAGCCGCGAGGAGAACGGCGTGGCCTTGATCCGCGGCCAGAAGGTGCGCCGGATCCAGCGCTGATCGGCGGGCGGCATGTTGCCGCTGACGGTCAGCTTGCGCCACGGCACGCGGTAACCGGAGCCCTTGTCGAGGTAGACGTGGAGGTCGACCTCGTCGCTTCGGCGGCCGCAGACCATCGCCAGCTTGGCGTCACCGCGCAGGTAGCCCTTGTCGAACAGGAAGCGCTTGAGCCTGGTGATCTCGTCCTCTTGCCAGCGCACGCAGGCGAGGTCGTCGGGCTGACAGATCTCGGTCTTGCGGGCGGCCTTGGGTGGCGCGCAGTCGCCCTGGGCGAGCGCGCCGGGGCGGGCGTTGACCGACAGCTCGCGCTGCACGTCGCGCTTCGACAGCGGGATGTGGCCGTGGATCCGCACGCGGCGGATGCTGCGGCCGGGGTCGACCTCGACGTTGAGCCAGCCGGTGTCTTCGGCGACGAAGCGGGTGCGGTAGCCGAGCTGTTGCAGTTGGGCGCGCACGGCGTCGGGGCTGAGGTTGCCGGGCTCGAGGCCCATGATCCGGCGCAGGCGCAGGCTGCTGTCGCCGGGCCGGAAGCGGCCGGAGACGCGGATGTGTTCGACGCCGGCGATCAGCACGCCGCGCTCCTCGTTCTCCTGCGCGGCGCGAGCGATGAGCTCGTACTGGGCCGTGCCGGTCGGCACCAGCGCGAACACGTAGCCCTCCTCGGCGGTGGTCTGGAGCTGGTAGTGCAGGAAGCCCGGGTCGCCGCCACGCAGGCTGACGGCGCAGGCGGTGCCGCGCAGGTTGGCCT
>Ga0105046_10002417_pt1 | contig 29464 bp, 23 predicted proteins | sample MAT03_FD_78385 | JGI IMG/M metagenome (GOLD analysis project Ga0105046, IMG submission 78385) | Freshwater microbial communities from Lake Fryxell liftoff mats and glacier meltwater in Antarctica - MAT-03 (megahit assembly) | ecosystem: Environmental > Aquatic > Freshwater > Ice > Liftoff... | reverse complement strand
CGAAGGAGGAGGTCGCGCCCGACCTGGCCGACTTCGTCGAGGGAGCGACGTTGACGACTGCTTTCGTCGACATCCCGATCGCGGCATGGTTCGCCCCGCGCAGCCGAAACTGACGGTCGTCGGTCGGTTTGCGTCACCGGCACCGATCACGTAACCTAAGCGGAGCCAAAGACCGCTGGTTTCGTCGCAAGACGAATAAATCCCGCGCAGGTGTGAAGTAGCTGTCGTAGATAGCCCGCTCCGTGCCCTGTGCTTATGCATACAGGCTCGGAGCTTTTTTATGCTCCGGGTTGGTCTTTGGTGACATCCAACCATTAGGGAGAACCATGGCGAACAAGGAAGCATCAGTCGCCGAGATGACGGAGAAGTTCCGCACCTCGAACGCTGTACTGCTCACCGAGTATCGCGGACTCACCGTTGCCCAGCTCAAGAGCCTGCGGCAGTCGATCAGTGAGCACGCAACCTACGCCGTGGTGAAGAACACGCTCACCAAGATTGCGGCTAACGCTGCGGGGATCTCGTCGTTCGACGAAGAACTCGTAGGGCCCTCCGCGATCGCCTTCGTTCACGGTGACACTGTCGCCGTTGCGAAGTCGCTGCGTGACTTTGCCAAGGCAAACCCTCTGCTGGTCGTCAAGGGTGGTTACTTCGACGGTAACCCGCTCTCGGCCGCTGAGGTCAGTAAGCTCGCCGATCTCGAGTCCAGGGAGGTGCTGCTCGCGAAGTTTGCGGGTGCCGCCAAAGCCTCGCTCTTCGGTGCCGCGTACTTGTTCAACGCTCCGCTCGCACAGGCCGTTCGCACGGTCGAGGCGCTGCGCGAGAAGCAGTCTGCGCAGTAGCGCACTAGCTATTTCAGAAACATAAGGAGAAATATCATGGCAAAGCTGTCATCTGACCAGCTGATCGAGGCATTCAAGGAGCTCACGCTCATCGAGCTCAGCGAGTTCGTCAAGAAGTTCGAGGAGACCTTCGAGGTCACCGCAGCAGCTCCGGTTGCTGTCGCGGCCGTCGGTGGCGCAGCAGCTGCTCCCGCCGAAGAGGTCGAGGAGAAGGATTCCTTCGACGTCGTTCTCGAGTCCGCTGGCGAGAAGAAGATCCAGGTCATCAAGGAGGTGCGTACCCTCACCAGCCTCGGCCTCGGCGAGGCGAAGGCTCTCGTTGATGGAGCTCCCGGCGTTGTGCTCGAGGGCGCAAACAAGGAGACCGCCGAGAAGGCCAAGGCCGTTCTCGAAGAGGCCGGCGCAACCGTCACCCTCAAGTAGTTTCATGCGGAAGGCGTCGTTCCCGCGAGGGGGCGGCGTCTTTCGTGGTTAACGCGCGAGAGGATTGCGCCCCCACTGTCCCCGTTTAGGAGGACAGGGTCTTGCTCTTGCGGATTGCGGTTTTTGAGCGGCATAATGGCTACGCGCGCTAGCCCCCCGTACGCGTGTCACACCCGAAGCCGAGCTGCCCGCACGGCAATCCAGACGGTCTTACCCTCTGTCTGGCCCCGAATCACGCTGCGCGGGCGCTCGATTTCTTCGGTGAATTCTCTTAGGTGAACTCGGGCCCCTCTAGGCCGACGGCGCTGTCGTGCTGCCGCGATACTGCGGCCCGGGCATCCCTATTCCCCCGTCTTCTTGCGAAATGCAGGATGCGACGGGGAGCGCGAGATTGCAACCCGCGGAAAAGGTGCACTCATGTTTCGCGAGTCCTGCATTTCGCAAGAGCACCGGCTGACACTGCCGAGGAGTGATCCACCGGTGCGTTCAGCGCCGCGCTGTCTCGCCTGTCGGTGTCGATGTGGCTAAAGTGAATCAATCACAGCACCGCATCACTGTGTCATCAGGAGTCCAATGTCCACCGCAGGCGTGACCCCGCCCCCCGCAGGGGCCCCCACGACAGTGCCCGCGTCCGCTGCCAGGCCGGGCCTGAGCATCCGGTCGATCCTGTTGATCATGCTGTTACTGGTGAGTGTTGCCTCGAGTATCGTGGTGGGCCTGATCGGCTACGTCAACGGCCGCGAGTCGTTGCGCGAGGCAGCCTTCAACCGTCTGATCGAGGTGCGCGATTCGCGAGCGCGCGAACTCGCGAGCCTGTTTGACACGATCGAGAGCACGATGCTTCTCAGTTCGCGCGGCGACAGTGTTGCCGGCGCGGTGCAGTCGTTCTCGTCCGGGTTCGCGGAGCTGGAGGATTCCGAGCTCACATCGGATCAGTCGGCCACGCTGGAGACGTACTACACCGACCAGTTCGGACCCCAGCTCAGCACGGCAACCAGCACGACGGTTGACCCGTCGACGTTCATCCCCACCGATGCGGCCGCGCGCTACCTGGCGCTCAACTACACGGTGCCCTTCACCAGTTTCGACGACGCGATCGCGCTCGACGATGCGGGTGACGGCAGCGCATGGTCGGCCGCACACGCCCAATATCACGACTATTTTCGGCGGATGACGCAGCTCTTCCGCTACGAAGACGTGCTGCTTCTCGACACGTCGGGCAACATCGTCTACTCGGCCTACAAGGGGGTGGACCTCGGCGCCAATCTCGACACCGGACCCCTGAAGCGCACTAACCTCGCCACGGCGTACGCGACCGCGATGACGGGCAACCTGACCGACATCGTGACGCTTGCCGACTTCGCTCCGTACCCGCCGTCGCTCGGCGTGCCGGCGGCGTGGGCGGTTACACCCGTCGCCGTTGACGGCACGATCGTGGGGGCGATGGCAGTCGAGTTGCCGATTGACTCGATCGATCGCGTGATGACCGGGGGAGGGGATTGGGCCGCGAGCGGGCTCGGCGACACCGGTGAGACCTATCTCGTGGGCGCCGGCGATGACCTGATGCGCTCCATGTCGCGTGACCTGATTGAAGACCCCGAAGGATACGAGCAGCGCGCGATTGACGCGGGCACGCCGCCGGAGGTCGCTCGCCAGGTCGCGGACGGCACGAGCACTCTGCTGCTGCAGCCGGTGCGAACGGATGCCGCGGCGGCAGCCAAGGAAGGCAAGACGGGAACCCTGCAGGCCAGTGGGTATCTCGGCGCCGACACGATCGCGGCATACTCCCCGCTGCCGATCGAGGGACTCGACTGGGTGATCGTCGCAGAGATCGACAGCGCTGAGGCGTTCGCGGGAGTGGATGAATTCACCCGCAACCTGGTGCTGTCGTCGGCAGTCATCGTGCTGGTGGTATCTCTGCTGTCCCTGGTAATTGCCGGCGTGATAGTTCGACCGCTCCGGCGACTGCGCGACGCGGCCCGCCGAATCGCGGCGGGCGAGGTTGGGGTGCAGGTCGACGCCGGCACCAGCGATGAGCTCGCCGACGTGGGTGCCGCCTTCAACGATATGAGCCGCAGTCTGCAGGTGAAGGCGAGCCTTCTCGAAGAGCAGCAGGCGGAGAATGAACGGCTTCTGCTGTCGTTGATGCCCGAGCCGCTCGTCAAGAAGTACAAGGAGGGCGCCCAGACCATTGCCCTCGACCACCAGGAAGTCACTGTAATGTTCGGCGACATCGTGGGTTTCGAGTCGTTCGGTCGAGACCTCGGGTCAGAGGAGGCGCTGGGTAAGCTCAACGAGATCCTGAAGAGCTTCGATGAGGCCGCCGACCGGCTCGGAATCGAGCGAGTGCGCACCACTCGATCGGGGTATTTGGCCAGTTGCGGGCTCACAATTCCCCGCGTCGACAACGCCCGCCGGATGGTTGATTTCTCGATGGAATTGCAGCGCATTCTCGAACGATTCGGCGGCAAACACGGGGTCGAGCTCAACCTTCGCGCGGGTCTCGATACCGGAACGGTGACCAGCGGCCTCGTCGGCCAGACTCACATCGCCTACGACCTGTGGGGCGATGCCGTGAATCTCGCCTTTCAGATTCAGGGCAACCATCAGGATTCCGGTATTTTCCTCACCCAAAGCGTCGTCGACCGGATGCCCGACACGGTGCACGTGCGCGATTGGGGTTTCGTCACCACCGCATCCGGCCCCCAGCGCGTCTGGCGCATCGACCCCGACGACGTGCGCGCGTGACCTCCCATGGCTGAGATCTGGAACGAGCCGTGGTTTTGGCCCGCCATCGGCGTGGTGGTGGGGCTGCCAGTGACGCTGCTGGTGCTCACCGAGCTTCATTCGGCCCTTGACCGTCGCGGCAATCGTGCCTCCCGCATCGTGCTGCTGCTGCGAAACTACGTTGCCCCGGTTGGCGCACTGCTTCTGCTGCTGAGCCAGGCGGGGTACGCCAACATCGATTTCACGTGGACGCAAGTGACCGCCACCGTGTTCGGTTTCCTGCTGATCCTGGTGCTGCTGAACGGCCTGAATTTCGCCCTGTTCGTCACGGCGAAAACGGGGAGCTGGCGCAGCAAGGTGCCGTCGATTTTCGTCGACATCGTGCGCATCATCCTGATTCTGGTGTCACTTGCGATTCTGTTCTCGGTGGTCTGGAGCGCCGATGTTGGCGGGCTCTTCGCTGCCCTAGGTGTCGGGTCCATTGTGATCGGGCTGTCGCTGCAGAATGCGGTGGGCTCGGTGGTTTCCGGGCTTCTGCTGTTGTTCGAGCAGCCGTTCCAACTGGGGGACTGGATCGAGACCGGCGGGCTGCGGGGGCGAATCGTCGAGGTCAATTGGCGCGCGGTGCACCTGAAAACGTCGCGGGGCATCCAGATCATCCCCAACGCCTCGTTGGCCGGTGGCTCGTTTATGAACCTCAGCCGCAACGATTCGCCGTTCGAGTTTTCAACGATCGTCAAATTCGCGACGGATGACTCCCCCCAGCAGGTGATCGACCTCTGCACGCGGGTGGCAGCCGACCTTCCCGCGACGGTGCCGGGCGCGGCCGCGACGATCTCGCCGATGCCCAAGGGGCGCTACGAGGTGGAGGTGGCGCTCAATAGTCCCGGCGACAACGCATCATCCATCCGGATCTTTCGCACTCGCCTCTGGTACGCCGCCCGCCGCGCCGACCTGCACCTGGACGGCGACCTGACCGACAACTACAACACCCCGGCTAATGTGCTCGAGGCCGTGCGTCGCATGGCACCCGCGCTGTACCTCGGCCAGCAGGACATCGAGGTGATCGCTCCTCAGGTGCGCCTGGAGCGGTACGGATCCGGCGAGGTCATTCAGTACCCCGAAGTCGTTCCCGACGGCATGCGGTACATCATCGACGGCACGGCGGTTGTGACCACGGCGGTGGAGGTGGGCAGCGAGGTGCGTTTCGCCGTGCTCGACCGCGATGACGTGGTGGGGCTGACCGCCCTCACGCGCCAACGTGCGATGGCACGGATTGTCGCCACGAGTGACCTCGCCGCGCTCTTCGTACCGACGCCGGTGCTCGATGGCCTCGTCAAGACCCGCCCCCGGCTCGCGCGCGACATCGGTCAAGAGATCGACAACCGCCGCTCGCTGGCGACCAAGGCGCTGGAAGCCGTTGGCATCGTGAGAACGTCCGACTCGGGCATGATCGCGTAAAGCTCCTCCGACGCACCGCCCCGGTCGGCGATGATCCGGGCGCGCCGCGACTGGGCCATCAGCCGATCTTGCCGGGACCGTCGATCGCACCAACGCAGGGCGCCCCGGGCTCGGGAGCGGCTGGCGACTGCCAGTACTGCTCAATGAATGCCGCGAGCCGAGGGTCGTCAACCGTGTCGAGTTGCACCTGCTTGCCCCACGCGGAAGCGACGACGGGAGCGGGCAGGCCCGAGTAGGGGAAAGGATCGCGTAGGTGACCCAGACGGCGCCGTGCTCGAGGGCGTGCACCGCGTTGCTGGTTTCCTGCGGCTGGTCATAGATACCGCAGTTGAGCCACGCCGCGAAGTGGTCGCCGCCGGCGGGCGGGTTCATGCCGCTGCGGGCGCGCAGCCGGCTGCAAGGGCAAGAAGGGCGGCAACGCCCACCACAGCGGGCGAGACCGTTTTTCGTGCAAACATTCTGTGACCGTAACATCGCCACCTGCGCGGTTAGGCTTTGACCATCATGAAGTACGCGAATTCCGTCATTGACCTGGTCGGCAACACACCGCTCGTGCGCCTGAACTCCGTGACGGAGGGCATTGCTGCCACGGTGCTCGTCAAGGTGGAATACCTCAATCCGGGCGGATCGTCGAAAGACCGTATCGCCACCCGTATCATCGACGACGCTGAGGCGAAGGGGCTGTTGAAGCCCGGTGGCACGATCGTCGAACCGACCAGCGGAAACACGGGCATCGGCCTCGCGCTCGTCGCGCAGCAGCGCGGCTACCGCTGCGTCTTTGTGCTGCCAGACAAAGTCGGCGAAGACAAGCGCAACGTCTTGACGGCGTACGGCGCCGAGATTGTCGTGACCCCGACTGCCGTCGCACCGGACAGCCCCGAGTCGTACTACAGCGTCTCTGACCGCCTGGCCCGCGAGATTCCCGGGGCCTTCAAGCCCGACCAGTATTCGAACCCCAACGGCCCGCTCAGCCACTATGAGACCACCGGTCCAGAGATCTGGCGCGACACCGAAGGCAAGATCACCCATTTCGTTGCCGGCGTCGGAACCGGCGGAACCATCAGCGGAGCGGGCAAGTACCTGAAAGAGGTCTCCGACGGGGCCGTTCAGGTCATCGGTGCCGACCCCGAGGGCAGCGTCTACTCCGGCGGTACCGGGCGACCGTACCTCGTCGAGGGCGTAGGCGAAGACTTCTGGCCCACCGCCTACGACCCGAGCGTGGTCGACCAGATCATCGCGTCCACGGATGCTGAGTCATTCGATTACACGCGCAGACTCGCCCGTGAGGAGGGGCTGCTCGTCGGCGGCTCGAGCGGTCTGGCCGTGGCATCCGGACTCAAGGTGGCACGCGATCTGCCCGCCGAAGCAGTGATGGTGATTCTGCTGCCCGATGGTGGCCGTGGCTATCTCGGCAAGATTTTCAACGACAAGTGGATGCGGTCGTACGGCTTTGCTGCGGCAACCGACGAGCGCACGGTCGGCGATGTGCTCAGCGCCAAGACCGGGCAACTGCCAGACCTCGTGCACGTGCATCCCACCGATACTGTGCGGGACGCCATCGAGATCATGACCAAGTACGAGGTGTCACAGATGCCCGTGCTCACGGCCGAGCCGCCGGTGGTGATGGGCGAAATCGTTGGTGCGATCGACGAGCGATCGCTGCTGGAGGCCGTCTTCAGCGGCGGGGCAGCGATGACCGACTCCATCAGGGAATTCGTGGGGCCGCCGCTCGGTTTGATCGGTGTGCACGAGCCGGTGAGTGCTGCCAAAGCGGCCCTCGCCACCACCGACGCATTGCTGGTAACCAACGAAGGAAAGCCCGCCGCGGTGCTCACCCGCCACGACCTGCTGACCTACCTCTCCCACTAGAAAGCCTCGACGTGACCGAAGAGCACCACGCGTTTTCCACCCGCGCCATTCATGCCGGCCAGGAATTCGATCCGACAACGGGGGCCGTCGTGCCGCCCGTCTACTTCACGTCGACGTTCGTTCAAGACGGCATCGGCAACTTCCGTGGGGGATACGAGTATGCGCGCGGGGGCAACCCGACCCGCGATTCGCTGCAGGAGTTGCTCGCCTCGCTCGAGGGTGGACTGAAGGCCTACAGCTTCGCCTCGGGCCTCGCGGCAGAAGATGCACTGCTGCGCGCGGTGCTGAAGCCCGGTGACCACATCGTGATGGGCAACGACGTCTACGGTGGCACTCACCGCCTCGTCAGCCGCATGTTTGTGCCGTGGGGCATCTCGCTCTCCACCGTCGACATGAGCGACGTCGACGCGGTGCGGGCGACGATCCGCCCCGATGCCACCAAGGTGCTCTGGGTCGAGACGCCATCGAACCCGCTCATGAAGATCAGCGACATCGCCGCGCTCGCAGCCCTCGGCAAAGAATTCGGCGCGCTCGTCGTCGTCGATAACACCTTCGCATCCCCATACCTGCAGAATCCGCTCGCGCTTGGGGCCGATGTTGTCGTGCACTCGACGACAAAATACCTTGGGGGTCACTCCGACGTGCTTGGTGGTGCCGTGGTCGTGAACGACCACCAGCTCGCCGACAAGGTGGGATTCCTGCAGTTCGGTGCCGGTGCGGTGTCTGGTCCGATGGATGCGTGGCTCACCATTCGTGGAATCAAGACGCTCGCGGTGCGCATGGAGCGCCACTGCGCCAACGCGCAGGCCATCGCCGAACTGCTGGTCGGGCATCCGAAGCTCGAAGCGGTGCACTACCCGGGCTTACCCGACCACCCGGGACACACTCTTGCCGCCAGTCAAATGCGGTCGTTCGGCGGAATGATCTCGGTCGCGGTGAAGGGTGGGCCGGCTGCGGCCAAGAAGTTCGCCGAGTCGACAACCCTCTTCCAGCTGGCCGAATCTCTCGGTGGCGTCGAGTCGCTGATCGGCTACCCCTCGGAGATGACCCACGCGTCGGTCAAGGGCACGGAGCTGGAAGTGCCAGAGAACCTGGTGCGACTGTCTGTAGGGATCGAAGACGTCGACGATCTGATCGGCGACGTGCTTGGCGGCCTCGACCGCCTGTAGCACGGGCTGCTGGCGCAGATCACCGAAAGGCCACAGCCGTCTCGTGACTACCCGCTAGTCTCGGCTCGGCAGTAACTCGCGGCAGCATGGCCGTTTTTTGATAGACCGATTGATCCTGCCACGCGATGCTGGGAGACGTGACCATGACCGACGAGACGAAGAGAGCTGCGCCCGCCGGTCGTCTCGGGCTCGGTTCCGCCTCGGCGCTCTACATCGCTGCCGTGCTCGGCACCGGAATTCTCGCCCTTCCCGGTCTCGCGGCGGATGCCGCCGGCCCGGCCTCAATCGTTGCGGTGCTCGCCGTGCTCTTCGCCTCTATCCCCCTCGCCGGTACCTTCGCTGCGCTCGCCGCCCGCTTTCCCGATGCCGGAGGGGTAGCAACTTTCGTGCGGCTGGCCCTCGGCCCGACGGCCGCCCGCATGAGCGGGTACTGGTTCTTCTTCGGCGTGAGCTTTGGCGCGCCGGTTGTCGCGATTCTGGGCGGTGAATACGTCACGGCCGCGCTCGGCGCGGATCGCGCAGTCGTGCCTCTGATCTCCCTGGCGTTTCTGCTTGTGCCTCTCGTGGTCAATATCTTCGGGCTACGCGTGAGCGGGTCGATTCAGCTGGTGCTCACCGCGCTGCTGCTCGTCGTTGTGATCGGTGTCGTCGCGGTATCCGTGCCCGCCGTCGACGGCGCCAACTTCACGCCATTTCTGCCGCACGGCTGGGTGGGCGTGGGACTGGCGATCAGTCTGTTCGTCTGGGCGTTCGCGGGATGGGAAGCCGTGACCCACATTGCGGGGGAGTTCCGAAACCCGCGCCGCACCATCCCGATAGCCACCGCCATCGCGATCGTCGTCGTGGGGCTCTCGTACCTCGCGCTGCAGGTTGTCACCGTTGGCGTGCTCGGCGCGGGCCGCCCGGACAGCCAGGTGCCGCTGATCGACCTGGTCGCGATCACCGTGCCGGGAGCCGGTCCGATCATCGTCGCCGGGATCGCCGGTGTGGTCGTGATTGGTGTGCTGAACGCCTACATTCCGGCGTTCGCCAACCTGGCGGCATCCCTCGGTCGCGACGGGCACCTGCCACAATTCTTCGCCAAGGGAGCCGAGGCCGGCAGCGTTCCCCGCCGTGCCCTCGCGCTGTGGTCGGTGATTGCGTTGCTGTACTTCTCGTTAGCGGTGGCATCGGGGCTCGACCTCACTCCGTTTATCCTGATTCACACCTCGTCGATGGTGGCCGTCTACGCGCTCGGCATGGTCGCGGCGGTGCGCCTGCTAAAGCCCTTCAGTCTGGGCTGGTGGCTGGCCGTGGTGAGTGTCGTGCTCGTCGCTGGCCTGCTGCTGCTTGCCGGGGCCAACCTGCTCATCCCCGCGGCGCTCGCCGTGGTGGCCGTCATCGTGACCGTAGTGAAGAGAGTAAGAAATGCCCGAGTATCGCGCCCACTGTGATGAAGAACCGCACGGCGGCTCCCGCGGGATTCAGGCCCGGCCCACCGGCCAGGCGAGGCGCGTCATCGACCTCAGCCACGTCATCCGCGACGGTCTCGTGACCTACCCCGGCCTGCCCGCACCGATCGTCACGCCGCACCTCACGCGTGAAGACTCGCGGGGCAGGTACGCGCCGGGCACCGAGTTCGCCATGGACATCGTCACGATGATCGGCAACACGGGCACCTACCTCGATAGCCCGTTCCACCGCTACGAAGGCGGAACCGACCTCGCTGGGCTCGACCTCGCCACCCTCGTCGACCTACCAGCCGAGGTCTTCCATGTCTTGGATGTCGTCGGCTTGGATGTCGTCGGTGCGGATGCCCCCACCCGCGGCGTGCCAGCGTCGGTGTTTTACGATCGCGACCTGCGCGGCGCCGCGGTACTGATCCACACGGGGTGGGACAAGCACTTCGCCACACCGGCCTACGGTTCCGGTGCGCCGTACCTCGAGTCCTCGGCCGTTGACTACCTGATCTCGCAGGGAGTGCTGCTGGTCGGAATCGACTCCCTCAACATCGACGACACCGAGTCTGGTGGCGAACGACCCGCCCACACGGGGTTGCTCGCGGCGGGCATCCATGTTGTCGAGCACCTGGCTCACCTCGAGCAGCTGCCGCCCAGCGGCGCGCGTTTTACGGCAGCGCCTCCCGCATTCGAGGGCTTTGGTACGTTCCCGGTGCGGGCGTACGCCACCCTCTGAACGGCGCGGGCGTCGATGTGTGACCGGTAACATCGATTCCCGTGACTAGCTTCAGTCTCGACGTCGAGGCGTCAATACTTTCTGTGCGGCACGACGTCGCTCAGCTGCACTCCGAACTTGGGCGATACGGGCTCATCGTCTGGACCGGCGGCAACGTGTCCGGTCGCGTTCCCGGCACCGACCTTTTTGTTATCAAGCCGTCGGGTGTTTCCTACGACGACCTCACACCAGAAAACATGATCCTGTGCGATCTCGATGGCGACGTCATCCCCGGCTCGCCGGGTTCTGAACTCTCGCCCTCGAGCGACACCGCGGCACACGCCTACGTCTACCGCAACCTGCCCCACGTGGGTGGCGTCGTGCACACCCATTCGACCTATGCGACGGCGTGGGCCGCGCGCGGCGAAGAGATTCCGTGCGTCATCACGGCAATGGCCGATGAGTTCGGCGGTCCGATTCCCGTCGGACCGTTCGCGATAATCGGTGACGACTCAATCGGTCGCGGAATCGTCGAAACGCTGCGCGGTCACCGCTCGCGTGCCGTACTCATGCAGAACCACGGCCCGTTCACGATTGGCACCTCGGCCCGCGACGCCGTTAAGGCTGCAGTCATGGTCGAGGATGTCGCGCGCACCGTGCACCTCGCACGCCAGGCCGGCCCGCTCCTACCCATTCCGCAGCAAGCGATCGACCGGCTTTTCACCCGCTACCAGAACGTTTACGGACAGAATGAGGACGACGGCCGATGAACTGGAACACCGCATCGCTCGGCATCGAGCTCGGCTCGACACGAATCAAGGCCTGCCTTGTGGGTGCCGATCCTTCAGTGGTTCTCGCGGTCGGTGAACACGAGTGGGAAAATCAGCTCGTTGACGGCCGCTGGAGCTACTCGCTCGACGCCGTCTGGGCGGGAGTGCAGGCGGCATACGCGGCGCTCGCGCTCGATGCCGAGTCACGCCACGGGTCGCGGCCCACCGCATTCGCCGCGATCGGCATCTCGGCGATGATGCACGGCTACCTCGCGTTCGACGGCAACGACGAGTTGCTCGTGCCGTTCCGCACCTGGCGCAACACCTCGACCGGCCCCGCGGCTGCGGCGCTTACGCAATCGTTCGGTGTCAATATCCCGCTGCGCTGGTCGATCGCACACCTCTATCAGGCCGTTCTCGACAGCGAAGACCATGTTGGCGACATCCGCTCGATAACAACACTCGCGGGGTACGTGCACTTCAGGCTCACCGGTGAGCGCGTTCTCGGCATCGGCGACGCGTCGGGAATGTTCCCCATCGACGACGCAACCCGAAACTACGACCCCGAAATGATCGCCCGCTTTGGCGCGCTCGCGCCGCAGCTGACGCTGTGCGACCTTCTGCCCGCAGTGCTGCCCGCCGGAGCCTCGGCAGGGTCACTGAGCGCCGAGGGTGCCGCGCTGCTCGATCCCAGCGGAACTCTGCAGCCGGGCATCCCGCTGTGCCCACCCGAGGGTGATGCGGGCACGGGAATGGTGGCCACCAACTCGGTCGCCCCTCGCGCCGGCAACGTGAGCGCGGGAACGAGCATCTTCGCGATGGTCGTGCTCGAGCGCCCGCTGCGGCAGGTGCACGAAGAACTCGACGTCGTCACAACTCCCGCGGGCGACCCGGTCGCCATGGTGCACTGCAACAACGGTGCAAGCGAACTGGCCGCGTGGGTGTCGATCTTTCGTCGATTCGCGGATGCCGCTGGCGCACCCCTGAGCCAGGACGCCGCGTACTCCGCCCTGTTCCTCGAGGCGCTCAAGGGTGACGCGGATGCGGGCGGAATCCTCGCCTACAACCATCTCGCCGGGGAACCGATCGCGGGGCTCACGGAGGGCCGCCCGCTCATTGTGCGCACGAACGACAGCGACTTCACGCTGGCTAACCTCATGCGAGCGCAGCTCTACGGCGTGTTCGCGACCCTGAGCCTGGGGATGGCGGTTCTCGATGACGAGGGTGTCGAGCTCGACCGCATGTTCGCGCACGGGGGAGTGTTCCGCACCGCGCGCGTTGCACAGCGCTTCCTCGCCGCGGCGCTGCGGGTTCCGGTCTCGGTTGCCGAGACGGCCTCCGAGGGCGGCGCGTGGGGCATCGCGGTGCTTGCCGCCTACGCGGCATCCTCGTCAGAGCAGACTCTCGCCGAATTCCTGCAGACCCGGGTCTTCGTCGGTGCCAGCGTCACCGTCGTCGAACCCCACGCCGATGACACAGAAGGCTTCGCGTCGTACCTCGACCGCTATCGCGCGGGCCTCGCCATCGAGCGCACCGCCGCGCAGACGATCTAACCCCCACGACAAGGACATGACCATGACCATGACGAGCATCATCCCCGACCTCACGACCAAGCAGGTCTGGTTTCTCACCGGTAGCCAAGACCTCTACGGGGCCGAAACGCTCGAGCAGGTTGCGGCCCAGTCGAAGCAGATCGCTGACCAGATCGACGTGCCGGTGACCGTGGTGTGGAAGCCCGTTCTCAAGGATTCGGCATCCATCAAACGCATGGCGCTCGAGGTCAACGCCAACGAGGACGTCATCGGCGTGATCGCGTGGATGCACACGTTCAGCCCCGCCAAGATGTGGATCGGTGGCCTCGACGCGCTGCGCAAGCCCTTGCTGCACCTGCACACCCAGGCCAACATCGAGCTGCCGTGGGCTGACATCGACTTCGACTTCATGAACCTCAACCAGGCAGCTCACGGCGATCGTGAGTTTGGGTACATCCAGACCCGCATGGGGGTGGCGCGTAAGACTGTCGTCGGCCACGTCTCTAACCCGGCGGTCATCGAGCAGATCACGACCTGGTCGCGGGCCGCTGCCGGCTGGGATGCCATGCAGAACATCAAGCTCGCCCGCTTCGGTGACAACATGCGCTTCGTCGCCGTCACCGAGGGTGACAAGACGGAGGCCGAGATTCGCTTCGGCGTGCAGGTCAACACCTGGGGCGTCAATGAACTCGCGGATGCCGTGCACGCGGCCTCTGACGAAGCGATCGACGCACTCGTGGCCGAGTACGAATCCAGCTACGACGTTGTGCCGGAACTGCGCTCAGGTGCAGCACGGCACGCGTCACTGCGCTACGGCGCCGCGATCGAGATCGGCCTGAGGAGTTTTCTCGAAGCTGGCGGATTCTCCGCCTTCACCACGAGTTTCGAGGATCTTGGCGCCCTGCGCCAGCTGCCCGGTCTTGCCGTGCAGCGCCTCATGGCCGATGGCTACGGCTTCGGGGCGGAGGGCGACTGGAAGACCGCGATTCTCGTGCGGGTGGCCAATGTCATGGGCGCCGGCCTGCCCGGTGGCGCGAGCCTCATGGAGGACTACACGTATGACCTCACGCCGGGCGCGGAGTCGATCCTCGGGGCGCACATGCTCGAGGTGAGTCCTTCGTTGTCGAGCGAGCGCGCCAGCCTAGAGATTCACCCGCTCGGCATCGGTGGCAAAGAAGACCCCGTGCGGCTCGTGTTCACGGCAGACGCGGGTGCCGCGGTCGTTGTCGCGATGAGCGACATGCGCGACCGGTTCCGCCTGGTGGCGAACGTGGTCGAGAACATTCCGCTACCCCAGCCGATGCCGAACCTTCCGGTGGGTCGCGCGGTGTGGAAGCCAGCCCCGGACTTCGCGACATCGGCCGCGGCCTGGCTTACCGCTGGTGCCGCGCACCACACGGTGATGTCGACTTCTGTCGGGGTCGATGTGTTCCGCGACTTCGCCGAGATGGCGGGCACCGAGTTGCTCGTCATTGACGCAGACACCACCCTGCGGCAATTTAAGAAAGAGGTCAGCTGGAACGCGGCATATTACCGCCTGGCCCAGGGTCTCTAACTTGTCCTGACAACGGCGCGACTCCGGGGCGAGTGCATAATAGTACGAGCAATGTGAACGTACACAAGCAATGGAGCGCGGACGAGGCACATGGAGCCAGAGAAGGTTCGTTCGCCGAACATCCGTGATGTGGCGCGTCTCGCGGGGGTCTCGTACCAGACGGTTTCGCGCGTGCTCAACGAGCATCCGAGCATCCGTGAGACGACCAAGCAGCGCGTTCTCGACGTCATCACAGAGATCGGTTACCGGCCCAACCAGGCGGCGCGGGCGCTAGTCACGAGCCGTTCGCGCACTATCGGTGTTCTGATGGCGCAAACCTCCAACTACGGTCCTACGACAAGTGTGACGGCGATCGAGCATGCTGCCCGTGAGGCGGGATACCGCATCACCATTACCAGCATCGCCTCGAACGAATACCACTCGATCAAGGCCGCCCTCGACCATCTGCTGACCCAGTCCGTCGAGGCCCTCGTGGTGATAGCACCGCAGGTGCGGGTGCTCGAGGCGATCCGCGAGCTCGACATCACCGTGCCCTATGTGACTCTGCAAGACGCGGATGTCGGGGGCGCCGCCCACAGCATGTCGGTCGACCAGGTGGCTGGGGCACGTTTGGCTACCCAGCACCTGATCGACCTTGGGCACACGGAGATCATGCACATCTCCGGTCCGCAGGACTGGATCGAGGCCGAGGCCCGCATGCAGGGCTACCTCGGGGCGATCAGCGACAGCGACATGCGCACGAGGGCGCCGATTTTGGGGGACTGGACGGCTCACTTCGGCTATTACGCGGGTCTCGAGTTGCTCCGTTTTCGTGACTTCACCGCACTGTTCGCCGGAAATGACCAGATGGCGCTCGGCTTCATCCACGCCTGCTGGGATTCGGGTCTCGATGTTCCCGGCGACATCAGCGTTGTCGGGTTCGACGATATTCCCGAGGCCGCGCACTTCTATCCGCCGCTGACGACGGTGCGCCAGAATTTCGCAGAGATCGGTCGCCGGGCCGTTTCACTCCTGCTCTCGCAGTTGCAAGGGGTGCCGGTCGAACAAAAACCGATTGAGCCGGAGTTGATCGTGCGGCGATCGACGGCGGGCCCGCGCTAGCATCGTGACCTTTTGGTGACCAAGAGACGTAGACAGATGTGACCGTTTCGCGTGTAGGGTAAATCCCACCATGTGAAACGGTCACATTCGAGTCACATGATCCCCAAGTATTTGCCTGACGATGGAGTCGCATGAGCGCGTTCAGCCCCGAGATCGAGGTCGCCATTGCGCGGACTCGTGACGAGGTAGCGGCGCTGCACGCAGAACTCGTCCGCAACGGACTGGTCACCTGGACCGGCGGCAACGTCTCCGGCCGCGTCCCGGGTGCTGATGCCTTCGTCATCAAACCCAGTGGTGTCTCCTACGACGACCTGAGCCCCGAGAACATGGTCGTCTGCGATCTTGAGGGCAGCGTCATCCAAGACACACCAGGAAGCGACCGTCAGCCGTCAAGCGACACCGCGGCTCACGCCTACGTTTACCGTCACATGCCCGAGGTCGGCGGCGTCGTTCACACTCACTCCAGCTACGCGACCGCGTGGGCTGCCCGCGGAGAGGCCATCCCCTGCGTCATCACCGCGATGGCCGACGAGTTCGGCGGGGAGGTACCCGTCGGTCCCTTCGCCATCATCGGTGACGACTCGATTGGGCGCGGCATCGTCGCCACCCTCACGGGTCACCGCTCGCGCGCCGTACTCATGCAGAACCACGGCCCGTTCACGATCGGCTCCGACGCGCGCGATGCGGTGAAGGCCGCCGTGATGGTTGAGGATGTCGCGCGCACCGTGCACCTCGCTCGTGCGGGTGGCCCCACTATTCCCATCCCCCAGGAGTCGATCGACGCGTTGTTCGATCGCTACCAGAACGTTTACGGACAGTCGGCCCAAGAGGCCATGTCGTGAACGCCCCCACAAGCTCTCCGGAATTCGTTCCGGTCAGAGGCCCGATCTTCATGGACGAGACCGGGCGTAACGCACCAAAACTGACAACGACGTCCAACAATCGAAAGGAAACACAGTGAAGAAGAGGACTATTCTCTCGCTCGTTGCTGCCGGCGCCATGGTTGCCGGTCTTGCGGCGTGCGCACCTGCTGCTGACAGCGGATCGGGCGGCGGAGGCGAAGGCGGCCTCATTGGAGTTGCCATGCCCACGAAGTCGTCGGAGCGTTGGATCGCCGACGGTGACGCGCTCAAGGCGACCCTCGAAGAGCAGGGTTTCACCGTCGACCTGCAGTTCGCAGAAGACGACATCCCCACCCAGGTCAGCCAGGTCGAGAACATGATCACCAAGGGTGCAAAGGCTCTGATCATCGCGGCGATCGACGGCACCACGCTCACGAGCGTGCTCGAGACCGCCGCCGAGAGTGACATCCCGGTTATCGCTTACGACCGCCTCATCCGCGACTCGGAGAATGTGGACTACTACGCCACGTTCGATAACTTCCTTGTCGGACAGCAGCAGGCGTGGACGCTCCTGAACGGCCTCGGCCTCACGGAGCTCGACGGCACCGCGATCGCGGACGCGCCTGCCGGCCCGTTCAACGTCGAGCTGTTCGCCGGATCGCTCGACGACAACAACGCGTTCTTCTTCTTCAACGGCGCAATGGATGTTCTCCAGCCGCTGATCGACGACGGAACCCTCGTCGTGAAGTCGAACCAGACCGACATCGAGCAGGCAGCAACCCTTCGTTGGGACGGCGAAGTCGCCCAGAGCCGCATGGAGGACCTCCTCACTGCGAACTACTCTGATGGCAGCAAGGTCAACGCTGTTCTCTCGCCGTACGACGGTCTCTCCCGTGGAATCATCGGCGCCCTGACGGACGCTGGTTACACCGTGGGCGAGGGCTGGCCAATCATCTCCGGCCAGGACGCTGAGGTCGACTCGGTCAAGGCAATCCTTTCGGGCGAGCAGTACGCCACCATCTTCAAGGACACTCGCGAGCTTGCGAAGGTCGCTGCAGGTATGGCAGTTGCACTCCTTGAGGGCACGGAGCCCGAGATCAACGACACCGAGACGTACGACAACGGCGTGAAGGTTATTCCTTCGTTCCTTCTCGGCCCGGTCCCGGTTGTCAAGGACAACGTCAAGGAAGCCCTTGTTGACACCGGTTACTGGACCGCAGCGGAGCTCGGCCTCTAACCAGAGCCGGTAGCCACTAGTTCCAACATCCGCCGGTGGCGGGGAGTTTATCTCCCCGCCACCGGCATTCACCCACTAACCTCATCCCACAGCCCTAGCAAGGAAGCCGGCGAAAAACGTGACAACGAACATCCTGGAAATGCGCTCGATCACCAAGACATTCCCCGGGGTCAAAGCGCTCCAGGACGTCACCCTCGAGGTCGCGCGCGGCGAGATCCACGCGATCTGTGGCGAAAACGGGGCCGGCAAGTCCACCCTCATGAAGGTGCTCTCCGGGGTCTACCCCCACGGCACCTATGACGGCGACATCGTCTTCGAGAACGAGGTGGTCGCGTTCCGTGACATCCGTGACTCCGAAGCCAAGGGCATCGTTATCATTCACCAGGAGTTGGCTCTCAGCCCCTATCTCTCCATCGCAGAAAACATTTTTCTCAACAATGAGGTCACCGGCGCGTTCGGTCTGATCGACTGGAACAAGACCAACACCGAGGCCAATAAGCTTCTCGCCCGCGTCGGCCTCAAAGAGAATCCCACGATCAAGATCATGGACATCGGTGTTGGCAAGCAGCAACTCGTCGAGATCGCGAAGGCGCTCTCGAAGCGCGTCAAGTTGCTCATTCTGGATGAACCGACCGCGGCTCTCAACGACGAGGACTCCGATCACCTGCTCGACCTGATCCTGCACCTGAAGGAGCAGGGCATCACCTCGATCATCATTAGTCACAAGCTCAACGAGATCAAAAAGATTGCCGACACGGTTACGGTGATCCGTGACGGCAAGGCCATCGAGACGATCGCCAAGTCGGATGTCACCGAAGAGCGCATCATCAAAGACATGGTCGGACGCGACCTCGAGCACCGCTACCCCGACCACACGCCGCATATCGGCGAGGAGATTATCCGGGTCGAGAACTGGACTGCTCACCACCCCCAGGACCCGTCTCGCGTGATGGTCGACAACGTGAACATCAACGTGCGTCGCGGCGAGATCGTCGGAATCGCCGGTCTGATGGGTGCCGGTCGCACCGAGTTTGCTATGAGCCTGTTTGGGCGTTCGTACGGCAGCCGCATCTCCGGCAAGGTCTTCAAGAGCGGTAAAGAAATCCAGACTCGCACCGTTTCCGAGGCGATAGACAATGGCCTGGCCTACGCGACCGAGGACCGCAAGCAGTACGGCCTCAACCTCATCGAAGACATCAAGCGCAACATCTCCGCAGCCTCGCTGAGCAAACTCTCGACCGCCGGTCTCGTCAATGACAACGAGGAATACAAGGTCGCCAACGAGTACCGAAAAAGCCTGAACATCAAGGCTCCGTCGGTGCTGGCCAAGACCGGCAAGCTGTCTGGTGGCAACCAGCAGAAGGTCGTGCTGTCGAAGTGGATCTATTCCGACCCTGACGTGCTGATTCTGGATGAACCCACCCGCGGCATCGACGTCGGGGCCAAGTACGAGATCTACACGATCATCAACCGGCTGGCCGCCGAGGGTAAGGGCATAATCGTGATCTCGTCCGAGCTACCCGAGCTGCTGGGCATCTGCGACCGGATCTATGCGCTCTCCGAGGGCCGCATCACGGGTGAGCTGCCCATTGAGCAGGCCAACCCCGAATCTCTTCTCAAACTCATGACCATGGAATCGCCCCGCTAGACCGGGCCCCCTCACCACTCATAAGGAGCACAAGCAATGAGCGACAGCGACACCCTCACAGAACAGGTCGGTCCACCGAAGAACCGGGCCACTTCCGCGATCAGTCATGTCATTAGCGACCTCGGCAAGAACGGAATCTTCCTCGCGCTGATCGCCGTGGTGGTGCTGTTCTCGTTCCTGACTAACGGCATCTTGCTGCGGCCGCAGAATATCTCCAACCTGATCGTGCAGAACGGGTACATCCTGATTCTGGCGATCGGCATGGTCATGGTGATCGTGGCCGGACACATCGACCTGTCGGTCGGGTCGGTCGCAGCGTTCGTCGGCGCAGTCTCCGGGGTATTCGCGGTCAAGATGGAACTCCCGTGGATCGTGGCGATCATCCTGTCGCTGCTGATCGGGGCACTGGTCGGGGCCTGGCAGGGGTTCTGGATAGCGTACGTGGGCATACCCGCCTTCATCGTGACGCTGGCCGGAATGCTCATCTTTCGCGGTCTCGCGCTCGTCGTGCTCGGCAACTCCAACATCGGCTCATTTCCCCGGGAGTACCGCGCCCTCGGTAACGGCTTTGTCACCGACGTATTCGGGGAGTTCCCGGTCGATCCGCTGACCATGGGAATCGGAGCAATCGCGGTCATCGGCTACATCGTTCAGTCGGTGCGCACCCGACGCGGCCGCGCCGCGTACGGCCAGGATGTGGAGCCGCTCGGATGGTTCGTCGGAAAGATCGTTCTCGTCGCGGTGGTCGTCGGGGCCTTCGCGTACGCACTGGCCACATTCAAGGGCATCCCGATCACCCTGATCATCCTCGCCGTGCTTGTCATGGTCTACGGCATTGTGACCAACCGAAGTGTTTTCGGCCGCCACATCTACGCGATCGGCGGCAACCGTCACGCCGCCGAACTGTCCGGCGTCAAGACCCGTCGGGTCGACTTCTGGATCTTCGTCAACATGGGCTTCCTCGCTGCCCTCGCCGGCCTCGTATTCACGGCCCGCCTCAACCTGGCGGGCCCTAAGGCCGGTGATGGTTTCGAACTCGAGGCCATCTCCGCCGCCTTCATCGGTGGCGCCGCAGTGCAGGGTGGCGTCGGCACCATCGGTGGCGCGATCATTGGTGGTCTGATCATCGGTGTGCTGAACAACGGTATGTCGATTCTGGGCATCGGCATCGAGTGGCAGCAGGCCGTGAAGGGTCTCGTGCTGCTCCTCGCCGTCGCCTTTGACGTCTTCAACAAGCGTCGCGCTGGCGGTCGCTAGTCAGGCTGTAGCTCGCCCCCGCCCGCCCTGTTGACTGGCTGAGGTAAGCCGTACGGCCCTTCCGGTCGCCCTGGTGGGGCCGGATGGCTTACCTCAGCGTCATGTCGGTCAGCTACGCCCGCCCGGCGGCAGCGCGCGAGCGCCGCGAGAGGGAGTCGATCACCACGGCGAGCAGCAGCACCGCACCCGTGATCATGTAGCGGATGCTCGAGTCGGGGTTGATAAGAGTCAGGCCCGAGGTGATCGACATGATCACGAGGATGCCGAGAACCGCAGAGAAGGCGGAGCCGCGACCGCCGAACAGGCTGGTGCCTCCGATGACCGCGGCCGCGATCGCGTTGAGGTTGGTGTCGGCACCGCCGCTGCCCTGGTTTGCGGCAGCGAGCCGGGCCGCAGCGAAGACACCGCCTAAGGCGGCGAAGCTCGAACACAGCATGAAGACGGAGATATAGACCCGGTTGACCCTGATACCGGCTCGCCTCGCCGCCTCGACATTGCCGCCGACCGCGTACACGGAGCGGCCCCACGCGGTACGCATCAGCGCATATTGCATAACCACGGCGAGCAGAACGAAGACGGCGAACATGACGCCAACTCCGCGGGACAGGTTGAGGTACCACGCGGCGACCAGCAGCGCGATCATGAGCGCGGCGCTGCGGGCGATGATGACGACGGTGGCCGTGGAAGTCAGCCCCGCGGCATGCCGTCGCAGCGAGTGCGACACCTGAAGCCACCCGAAACAGACCACTGAAACGACGATCAGCAGGTACGAGGCCCACGCGGGCAAGAACCATTGTTGCCCGAACTGCACAATCCACGAGTCGAACGGAATGTTGATTGAGCCCGTCTTGCCCAGCACAAACAGCTGCAAGCCGAGCACGGCGAGCAGCCCGGCGAGAGTGATGATGAAGCTCGGCAGCCCGAACCGGGTGCGCAGCACGCCGAACGCAAGACCGATGAGAGCGCCCGACACCACGGATGCCGCGATCACTATCGGCAGCGCAAGCTCAAGTTGCACGTAACCGACCGCCAGCACCGCCGAGGCGAGGCCGCTGACGGACCCGACCGAGATGTCGATCTCGCCCAACAGCAGCACGAGTGCGACGCCGATAGCGACCGTTCCCACGGCCGCGCTCTGCATGGTGAGGTTGACGAGGTTGGTGCTCGAGAGGAACGTGGGATTGAGCGCCTGGAAAATCAGGGAGATGATCACGAGGCCGACGATCACGGGGGTCGGCCCGAGATCGCCACTGCGCACACGCGTCACGGCGTCTCGTGCGGTGCCACGCAGCCGGCCCGGCTTCGTTTGTTCGTCGCCCGCGTCCGCGAGCGCGCGTTCCGGCGTCACGTGCGCGGCTCAGCGACGGCGGTGCGGCGACTCGCCACGCTGGTCGCTCCGGTTATTGCCCCGATGATCATCTCGCTCGTGACGTCGGCGACCCTGAACTCGCCGCCGTTGCGCCCGAGCCGCAGTACGACGATCCGGTCGGCGACCGCCTGCACATCGGCAATATTGTGGCTGATCAGAATTACCCCCAGCCTCCGTTCGCGCAAACGCTCGATCAGGTTGAGCACCTCTGCGGTCTGCGCCACTCCGAGGGCCGCCGTCGGTTCGTCGAGGATCACCACGCGCGGGTTGCCGATCAACGATCGCGCGATCGCGACGGTTTGGCGCTGACCGCCGGAGAGGGCCGCGACCGGAACGCGCACGGAGGAGACGCGCGCGCTCAACTCGCGCAGGAGCATCCACGAGCGTTGCTCCATCTCGACCTCGTCGAGACGCCCGCCCGTGCGCAATTCGCGCCCCAGCCACAGGTTGCTGACAACGTCGAGGTTGTCGCAGAGCGAAAGCTCTTGATAGACGCTCTCGATCCCTAGCCGGCGCGAGTCGGTGGGGCTCGAGATCGTGACGGGGTTTCCCGCGAACCGGATGGTGCCGCTGTCGTGGGGATGCACGCCCGAGAGCACCTTCATGAGCGTCGACTTGCCCGCACCGTTGTCTCCAACAATCGCAACTACTTCGCCCGCGTAGACGTCGAGGTCGACACCTTCGAGTGCGCGGATCGCCCCGAAACGCTTACTGATACCGCGCAGCTCGAGCAGGTGTTCCGGCGCGGGGGTGCGAAGTGGTATTGGCGTGCGGTAGGTCATCGTTGTCCCTCGTTCACTTTATGCCGGCCGCTGCGCAGGCAGAAGCGTACTCGGTGGTGCAGATGTCATTGACGGTGTACAGCCCGTCTGCAACGACCGTTTTCATGATGTTGCTGGCTGTGACGACGTGCACGTCGAGAAGCGTCGTCGGGGTTCCTTGGTAGGTGAGGGTAGCTTCAATGGCCGTGCCGTCGGTCAGCTTCACTGCGATCTCGGCGGCGAGCTTGGCCTGCGCGCGCACATCCTTGTAAATCGTCATGTACTGGTCACCCGACACGATGCGCTGAATGGCTGCCAGCTCGGCGTCCTGACCGGTCACGATCGGGAACGGCTCGATATTCGCAGCCTTGAGCGCGGCGATCGCACCCCCGGCCGTGCCGTCGTTGGCCGCGTACACGCCGCTGATGCGGTCACCGTATTCGATGATCTGGCCAGAAACCCAGTCTTGCGCCAGGTTTGGACTCCAGCTCGGGGTGTCGTACTCGGCAATAATCGGGTAGCCACTGGACTCCAGCACTCGCTGCGCACCCCGTTTGAACCCGCTCGCATTGTTGTCGGTGGGCGAGCCGCTCACCATCAGCACACCCCCCTTCGCGTGGGTGGCGTTCAGCTCATCCACGAGAGACTGTGCCTGCAGGGTGCCGATGAGTTCGTTATCGAACGAGATGTAATAGGCGAGTTCGCCGCCCGATACCCAGCGGTCGTAGGCGATCACGGGAACTCCCTGTGCGTTGGCGGCGAGCACAATGCTCACGGCTGCTTCCGAGTCAACGGGGTCTAACACGAGCACAGAGGCACCGGAGGCCAATGCGGCTTCGGCCTGCGACTGCTGCTTCGCGGCATCCTGATCGGCGTTGGAATAGAGCACGGTGTAGTCGCCAAGCTCGGCGATGCGCTGCTCGAAGAACGGGCGGTCGAACGCCTCGTAGCGCGCCGTGCGCGACTCGGGCAGCAGTAGGGCAATGGACGGCCCGCTGTGCCCGGGCGCTGAACAGCCCGCCAGCCCGCCAGCAACAATGCCGAGGACCGCAACCACCGCGGCGAACCGCGAACGTCTCGTGTTCGTGGGGTGTCCTCTCACGCCTGTGATAACCGGATGTCGGTGCCGACGCCCACATTTTCGATGGCGAGCGCGAGACAACCGAGCAACTCCGCTCGTTCGCCAAGCTCACCCTGAACCACATCGGCAACGCCCGAAGGCCCCGCGAGTGCGGAACGCTCGAGAGCATGTCTTAACGGCGCGAGCAAAATTTCCCCGGCCTGCGCCAGCTCGCCGCCGATTACCAGCACGTCGGGGTCAAACAGGTTGCACAGGCTGGCTGCTGCCGTGCCGATGTGGCGGCCGGCATCAGCGATCACCCGGCGGGCGCTTGCATCGCCGACCTCGGCGCGCAGCAACAGGTCACGGATTCGCTGGATGCTCGGATCATCCCGAAACAGTTCGAGAAGTGCCGGCCCGCCAGCGAGGGTGTCGAGGCAGCCGCGACTGCCGCAACGACAGATGGGGCCGTTCTCGTCAATGGTCACGTGGCCGATCTGGCCGGCTTTGCCCGTTACGCCGCGGTACATGGTGCCGTCGATCATGATTCCGGCGCTGATGCTGTGGCCCACCTGGATGTACGCGGCGACGTGGGCATCGCGGGATGCCCCGGCTCGACCTTCCGCGAGGCCGCCAAGGTTGGCTTCGTGGTCGACGAACACCGGCACGTCCACTCGGTTGCGCATCGACTCGGCGATGGGAACGTTCTCCCAGCCGCGCAACAGCCCGGCGGTGGCGACCATGCCCGTGCGGGAGTCGATGGGTGCGGGAAGCGCCATCCCGATGGCCAGAAGGTCGCCGAAGGAGGCGTTAACCGATTCGAGCATGTCGCTGAGAAGCAGTGTGGCGCGGTCCAGTTCGCGGTCATGGCGGTGATCAAAGGCCAACGGAACATGGTTCTCTACGACGATAGTGCGGCCTACATCGCTTATGGCGACGCGAAGGTGACGGCTCGAGAAGTGCAAACCGCCGATGAGCCCGAGTTGCCGCGCAAGGGTGACCTCGGTGGCGCGTCGACCAGACCGCGAGGTGACCGAGGTGTTCAGCACTCCTGACGCCGCAAGCTCTTTGACAATGTTGGAGACCGTTGCAGGGGAAAGTCCGGTCGATCCAGCAAGTTCCACCTGCGTGAGGTGCCCGTGCCGCTTGAGGGAGGCAACGATGCGGGCGCGGTTGGCTTCGCGCAGTGAAGTCTGCGAACCCGGCGTTGGGCTTCCACTGTTCACAGGCCCACGATACAGGCAGTACCGGGCGCGCGGGAGCCCCCTTGAGTTCAAGCAATGGATTGCTCTTCTTCACTCCGGAACCGCTCGTTACCCCGTCTTCTGTCTGATAGATCCGCCAAAAACCTCAGTTTTTGCGGGCAGTTATCAATTCGTTATCTCTAAACTGACCTTTTTCCTATCTTCAAGCATTGAACTCATGCACAATCGTCCTGCCGCTGCTCAAAGAGGACAGCGGTACTCGAGGAGTTTCGCCTCACCACCACAGAAAGGGGAGTGAAGTGAAGAAGTCTTCATGGATCTCAATCGCCGTCGCGGCGAGCGCCTCAGCGATGCTGCTGTCTGGCTGTTCCGCCCCGGCCACAACCACCACCACGGATGCCGCTCGCGCCTGCATCATCCTTCCTGACTCGGCCTCGTCGCCGCGCTGGGAGTCAGGTGACCGCCCCGCTCTCGAGGCTGCATTCACTGACGCCGGCTTCACCTCCGACATCCAGAACGCTGGGGGTGACGAGTCCAAGTACGCAACGATCGCCGAGCAGCAGCTCAGCGAAGGCTGCGGCGTCATGATCCTCGTTGACTACAACAGTGCCGGTGTACTGGTTGCTGAGAAGGCCAAGGCACAGGGCATCCCCGTGATCGCCTATGACCGCCCCATCGCCGGCGCCGACTACTACGTGTCGTTCGACAACGAGAAGGTCGGTGCGCTCGAGGGCCAGTCGATCGTTGATGGCCTCAAGGCTGCTGGCAAAGACCCCGCCACTGCATCGGTCGTCTACGTCGGTGGAGACCCCAAGGATGGCAACGCCGCGTTCTTCTACAATGGTGCAGTCGCCGTTATGGAAGCCGCCGGAATCAAGCCCGCGTTCGAAACCCCCGGAACCTGGGACCCGCCCACGGCTGGTACCGGCTTCGAGCAGGCGTACACCGCCCTCGGCGGCAAGATCGACGCAGTCTGGGTCGCCAATGACTCAAACGCTGCTGCGGTCATCGCGGTGCTCGACAAGAACGGCCTGACGGTTCCCGTCTCGGGCCAGGACGGTTCGGTTGCGGGCCTGCAGAACGTGCTGCTCGGCAAGCAGACCGCTACGGTCTACAAGCCGTTCCAGCTCGAGGCTGAGGCTGCTTCCAAGCTCGCTATCCAGCTACTCAAGGGCGAGACCCCTACCGTCGACAAGAAGCTGGATGATGGCACCCCGTTCATCGCCGTAACGCCGACGCTAGTCGGACCTGACGAGGTTCAGACCGTTATCGACGACGGCAATGCAACCGCCGCCGACATCTGCACCGATGCTGTCAAGGCAGCGTGTGAGCAGTACGGCGTCAAGTAACACACTGTGAGTGAGGGGCCCTGCGCCGAAGCCTTTTAGGCCGACGCGGGGCCCCTCGTTCCATGATTCTCGTCGGTGCCACCAACTGGCACACTGGGTGTCGCGGGCAGCGTTGCCCGTGACAAGGGAAAGGACTTTGGCATGGATGTGCCAGTAATCGAATTGTCGGGGGTCGTAAAAAGCTTCGGCCCCGTGGACGTGCTCAAGAGTGTCGACCTCAGGGCCTACGCGGGGAAGGTCACCGCACTTGTTGGCGACAACGGCGCCGGTAAGTCCACTCTCGTTAAGGGCCTCGCCGGAGTGCAGCCGTTTGACGGGGGAGCGGTGAAGTTCGCCGGGGAGCACGTTGCGCTGCACACTCCTCGCGAGGCATCCGCTCTCGGAATCGAGGTGGTGTACCAAGACCTCGCGCTGTGCGAGAACCTCGACATCGTGCAGAACATGTTCCTGGGTCGCGAAGAGACCACCGGAGGCACCCTCGACGAAGGCGTGATGGAGCGCCAGGCGTCTGAGACCCTTCAGTCACTCTCGGTTCGCACCGTGAAGTCGGTGCGACAGAAGGTGTCATCCCTCTCTGGTGGACAGCGCCAAACCGTGGCTATTGCCCGCTCGGTACTCAAGAACGCGAAGCTGGTTATTCTGGATGAACCGACCGCCGCTCTCGGCGTGGCTCAGACGGAACAGGTGCTCAACCTCGTGCGCCGACTTGCCGAGTCGGGCGTCGCGGTGATCATCATCAGCCACAACCTGGTCGACGTTTTCAAGGTCGCCGACTACATCAGCGTGCTGTACCTGGGCAACATGGTCGCTCAGCTCGAAACTAAGGACACCAATAACAACGACGTTATTGGCTACATCACCGGCATCAAGACCTACGAAGGAACACCCGCATGACCTCGACTCCGGCGACCCCGCCTCCGACCATCGGCAGCGGCCATGAAGGCAACACACGCGACCAGCTCACGGCGTATTTTCGCAACTTGCGCCAGGGCGAGATGGGCGCACTGCCGGCCATCGGCGGATTCGTCGTGCTCGCGATCCTGTTCTCATTTCTGAGTAGCTCGTTCCTTACTCCTCTTAACCTCGCGAACCTGCTCACGCAGAGCGCAACACTCATGACGCTGGCCATGGCGCTCGTCTTCGTCATCCTGCTCGGCGAGATCGACCTCTCGGCCGGCGTGACTTCTGGAGTGACCGCAAGCATCTTTGTGGTGCTGGTGCACAACTTCCAGGTGCCGTGGTTGCTCGCGTTGCTCGCCGCCTTCCTCGTCGGCTTCGCGATCGGAAGCTTTATCGGCTTCTTCGTAGCCCGGGTCGGAATCCCCTCGTTCGTCGTGACGCTCGGACTGTTCCTCGGGTTTCAGGGATTGCAGCTGCTGATCATCGGAACCGGTGGCGCGTATCGCATCGAGACCCCTGAAATCTCGGCAATCATGAACAAAAACCTGCCGGTGTTCGCGGGGTGGATCGCCCTCACGGTCGCCATGGCATTGGCAATCGCCATCTCGCTGTGGGACCGTGCCCGCCGCACGCGCGCCGGGGTTGCCAACCGTCCGCTCGCACTTATGTGGGGTCGCCTTGCGGCGATTGCGATAGCGGGCGCGCTGTTCGTCGCGCTTATGAGCGTCGACCGGGCGGCAAGTCGTGGGTCCCTTAACGGAGTCGAGATCGCTAACGACCCGATTATCGGCGTGCCGATCGTTGTGCCAATAGCCGTCGGACTGCTCTGGATCGGTACGTTCATTCTCGACCGCACGCGCTACGGCCGTCACCTCTACGCGGTCGGCGGTAACGCCGAGGCAGCGCGTCGCGCTGGTATCAAGGTGTCGATGATCCGGATGTCGGCATTCATGGTCTGCTCGACGCTTGCGGTGGTCGCCGGGCTGTTCGACGCGAGTCGCATCGGCGTCGTGACGGCGGCCTCGGGTGGCCAGATCGTGCTGAGCGGTGTCGCAGCAGCGGTCGTCGGTGGGGTAAGCCTCTTCGGTGGTCGCGGGCGTCTCATCCATGCCGCCATCGGCGCGCTCGTTATCGCAGTGATCTCAAACGGACTCGGACTGCTCGGCCTCCCCGCGGGCGTGAACTTCCTCGTCACCGGTGGCGTACTGATCCTTGCCGCCACAATTGACGCCATCTCGCGCAAGCGGGGGGGCGCAACCATCCTGCGCTAGCGCACAGGCCGCACGCCGCTCCGGGGCGGTGTGCGGCCTGTGTCGCTGCGCCGCAGTGCCCGAGCCGATCGCTACTGGCGGTGCGCGCTGTATTGTGCGCGGATGATCGGCTTGAAGTCAACGGCGGGCGTCGCCACCACAGGGGTCGACCACGCGGGCCGCTCACCCGACAGCACCCACGCCGCCTGCACCGCAGCCCCGAGTGACACATACTCGCCGGGAGACGGCACGACAACGGGCACGTCAAACACCTGTGCCGCGATTGTGGATACGGCGGCGTTCTGGGCGGCCCCACCGATCAACAGGATGCGGGTGGCGATGACTCCGTTGGCGCGCAGTGCGTCGAGCCCGTCCGCGAGACCGCACAGCAGACCCTCCACAGCGGCGCGAGCGAGGTTGCTGCGGGTCGTCGACTCTATGGTCATGCCGAAAAGCGTGGCCGTGGCATCCGGGAGGTTGGGCGTGCGCTCGCCCTCGAAGTAGGGCTGCAGCACGAGTCCGTGAGCGCCGGCTGGTGCCTCGAGCGCGAGCCGGCCCAGTTCTTCGTGGGTCACGGCGAGCAGGGCCGCGGTCGAGTCGAGGATGCGCGCAGCGTTGAGCGTGGCAACCAGAGGAAGCGCGCGTCCGCTCGCGTCGGCGAACCCCGCAACGGCGCCCGAGGCGTCGTGCGTCTGGTCATCGGTGACCGCGAACACGGTGCCGCTGGTGCCGATCGAAACGATGATGTCGCCCGCAACCGCGCCGAGCCCCAGGGCCGCGGCCGCGTTGTCGCCGGCACCCGGTCCGACCACCATCGCGCCGAGCGTGCCGGCGCTCTGCGACGGCTCCAGCACCCGCGGAAGGATCGCGTCATGCCCGAGTGCCGTAATCAGAAGCTCCCGGTCGTACTCGCCCGTGGTCGAGTTGAAGTAGCCGGTGCCGCTCGCGTCTGACCGGTCGGTAGTCAGGGCATCGAGCCGCGGGTT
>Ga0105046_10002416_pt1 | contig 29478 bp, 18 predicted proteins | sample MAT03_FD_78385 | JGI IMG/M metagenome (GOLD analysis project Ga0105046, IMG submission 78385) | Freshwater microbial communities from Lake Fryxell liftoff mats and glacier meltwater in Antarctica - MAT-03 (megahit assembly) | ecosystem: Environmental > Aquatic > Freshwater > Ice > Liftoff... | reverse complement strand
AGTGGCATTGCAACCTTTTTGATGTCGATTTCTAATTTAGACTCGCTGAATGCCACGCGTGAGCGTTTTTATTTGGAATATCGATTTGCCGATGTGTTTGCCACGCTCAAGCGCGCGCCGCTCAGTGTAGGTGCCGATATCGCCGCAATCGACGGCGTGGGCAGTATGGAATTAGCCATTCAAGCGCCGATGCGCATTCGCCTGGAGGGTTTTGACGATCCAGTGCGTGGCATGCTTATTTCTTTGCCGGATATTGGCGGGAAAGCCCTCAATAAACTCTATTTGCGCGCCGGACGCTTACCAGAACCGTATGCGCAACGGGAAATCGTGCTCGGCGAAGCCTTTGCAACCGCCCATCGTATTCAACCCGGCGGCAGTCTGAGTGCAGTCGTAGGCGGTCGTCGCGAGACGTATCTGGTGGTCGGCATCGCCATTTCGCCAGAATATGTGTATCAGATTCAAGCCGGCGCCGCATTTCCAGATTTCAAGCGTTATGCCATTGCTTGGATTAGTCAGCGCGCCTTGGAAGCGGCCTACGGTATGGATGGCGCTTTTAATAGCGTGGCAATCGGTCTTGCACCCGGCGCACAAGCGCAGCGCATCATCGAAAGCCTAGATCCGATTTTAGAAAGCTACGGTGGACTGGGCGCAATAGCGCGCGCCGATCAATTGAGCCATAAATTTCTGTCGGCTGAATTCGATCAGCTGAAAACCATGGCGACGGTATTTCCAGCGGTTTTCATGACTGTCGCCGCCTTTTTGCTGAACGTGGTATTTAGCCGCTTGATTGCCACCCAGCGCGATCAAATTGCCATCTTAAAAGCCTTCGGCTACACGCACGGGGCGATTGGCCGGCATTATGCCGCGATGGTCGGCGTGGTGATCGCGTTGGGTTCATTAACTGGCATTGCCGGCGGTGCTTGGCTCGGTCATTCGCTCGGCCAGTTGTATATGAGCTTTTATCGATTCCCCTATCTGGATTTTGTGCTGGCGCCGAGCGCCGTCGCCGCGGCAATCGCCATATCGCTCACCGCCGCTTTATCGGGCGCCGCGTTTGCGTTGATTCGTGCGGCGCGTTTACCACCGGCTGAAGCGATGCGCCCGGAAGCGCCGCCGCGATATCGGCCTTCCATGTTGGAACGCGGGTTGCCACGCAGTTGGCTGGATCAACCCACCCGCATGATCCTGCGTCAGCTCACCCGGCGTCCGTGGAGAGCGCTCGCCACAGTCTTTGGCATCGCTCTGGCTGGCGGCGTGTTGACCCTCGGCATGTTCCAGTCTGATGCGCTGAATTTCATGGTAGATCAACAATTTGCGCTGGCGCAGCGCAACGATCTGGCGGTCAGTTTTGTGGAACCAGAAGCTTATGACGCGCTCACCGAAATCGCCTCGCTGCCCGGCGTTTTGAGCGTCGAGGGCACGCGCAGCGTCGGCGTGCGCTTGCGTGCCGGGCCACGCAGCGTATTGACCGGACTGCAAGGCCTGCGCAATGGCGCACGGCTCAAACGCATTCTGGATGTGCGTGATCGACCGCAAAGCTTGCCGGTCGGCGGCTTATTGCTGACCGACTATCTGGCCCGCATGTTGAACGTCAAACGCGGCGATCTCATTGAAGTGCAGCAATTGCAAGGCGCGCGCTTGCACTTTTCGGTGCCGGTCGCCGGTACCGTGCAAGAGTTCATTGGCATCAATGCGTATATGGATTTGGACGCACTCAATACGCTGCTCGGCGAGGGCGAACGCGTCAGCAGCGCGTTATTGCAGATCGATCCGCGCTTCGAGCAAGAGCTGTATCGCCTGCTGGAGGAACGTCCGGGCGTCGCCGCGGTCGGTTCGCGCAAGGCCGCCATCCAGAATTTCTATCAAACGATGGCCGAATCCCTGCTCATCTTCACTTTCATCGCCACCTTGCTGGCCGGGCTGATCGCCTTCGGCGTGCTCTACAACACCGCGCGCATCGCACTGGGCGAACGCGGCCGCGAATTGGCCTCGTTGCGCGTTTTAGGCTTCACCCGCGGCGAAGTGGCCTACATCCTGGTCGGCGAACTCGCCTTACTCACCTTCGCCGCCGTCCCAGTCGGCTGGGCAGTCGGCGCTGGACTGGCCCAAATCGTGGTGCGCGGCCTACAAAGCGAGTTGTACCGCGTCCCCGCCCACCTATCGACCGCCACTTTCGCCAGCGCAACCCTGGTGGTGTTAAGCGCCGCCGTGTTGTCCGCGCTGATCGTGATTCATCGCGTACGGCATTTGGATTTGGTTGAGGTGTTGAAGACGCGCGAGTGAGGGGTGGTTGGAGGTTGGTGGTTGCGAATTTTCGGTGCGCGCTGCCGATGATCAGCAACACCATTGTTTCGCTAAGACCTGGGTTCACTCAGGCCCGGGTGCGAGCCAAACTGATGTGGGCTGCCAAACGACGTCATGCGAGATCCCGGTTCCCGTCGGAACCTGCGCACCTGAACTCACAAGACTCGTCTTTGCGAGGGAGCCTAAAGCGACCGCGGCAATAAAGGGACGTTCGCCCCAGCCGCCAACGTCTCTGGATGGCCACGCGATCGGTGCCACGGTGTCCTCATCAGCGCCGCGCGCAAGCTCGCTCCCACAATCACCACATCACTTTGACTCGCACCCCTCGGGCCTGGCGTAATCTCAACTTTTCCCCAATAACCGCATAATCTCTTTAAACCGCAATTGCAAACCTTCGCGATTGCCGTGGTCTTCCAGCATTTTCAATGCGCTGGGTACCAAAAAGGCGCGGTCGGTGCATTCGATAATCGCGGCGATTTCCTGCATTTCGCGTTCTAAGGATTGGGTGGATGGCAAAAAACCTTCAAAAGTGGCCTTGAGGCGATCCTTGCCGAGTTTTTCTTCGCCGGCCAGCAGCGCTTCACGCCAGGCGCGGCCCACCAAGGCTTCGATGTCGGCGCCGGAGATATCGCCAACGTATGGCACGTCAGGCACATCTTCAGCGGCCAACGCGGCGCCAAATTTCTTCGCGATCACCACGAAATAGCTGCGGATTTCATCCTGCGTTTGCGGATAAAACAACGGAATATGGATCTCCGCGCGGCCTTGGCGCTTGATGTCGATGGGCAACAAATCCGGGCGGGCGGTGAGCAGCATCCAGACGATTTTGCCGCGGTAATCGGTGTCGCCCATGGCATTGGCGATCATGCCGAATACGCGCGAACCGACACCGGAATCGCCACCTTGCTCGCGCTGGCCAAGCATGGTATCGGCCTCGTCAATAATGACCATCACCGGGCCCATGCCGCGCAACACGCCTAATACGCGCTCCAGATTGGCTTCAGTTTCACCGACATATTTGCTGCGAAAATTCTTCATTTTGACGCACGGAATACCAATAGATCCGGCCAAACAGGTGGCCAAAAATGTTTTACCGGTGCCCACTGGCCCGTTAAATAAATAACCCATCGGCGCGACGTCCATCCGGCCGCGGCGGATTATTTCGGCGTCATCGAGCAGACGTTTTTTCGCCGCATCGTGACCCACCACGCGCTCTAAACCATATTTGGGCTCAATAAACTCCAGTAAACCCTGCGCTTGGCGTTCAATAAGTATTTTTTTGCGCGCTTTGAAGCGTTTTTCATCCAGACGTTCGCCGCTGCGTCTAGCGCTTTCAACCAATACCGCCAGATCGGCTAGCGTCACTGCGGCAGTTAATTGCGCCAGTGATTGCACGGTGAAATCAGAAAAAGCAGCCACATCAACACCGTCTGTGATGGTTTGCAAGAACCGTAAGCGCTCAGACTCATCCGGCAAGGTGATTTCGATTGCATTGACATGCGGCGAGCCCACCAAGCGATCATGCAAATCGCCCAGCCGTTCATCAATAAGGACAAACGCGAGATTGCTGCGTTTGACATAGGGATTGGCCGCCCATTTCAACATCGTCACCAGATTGGTCGCCGTGGCGGCACCACCACGCTCCTGATCCGGCACTACAAATGACGCAAAATCAAAAACAATCGCAATGCGAATACGATCCGCCTCTTTGGTGGTCAAATTGGCCAAAACCAAACGATCGAGTAAAAACAAAGCCTGTGCCGCATCGCGTGGCAGCTTTTCTGGATCACCCAAGCGCCGCGACATGAGGCCCACCATCAAACGCTGGCGCTCCGCATCACCACCGGCGTAGGCACGAATGCCGTGCGCTAGGTCATAACCCAGTACCAAATCAAAACGTCCGAACAGTTGCGTCGCTAGGAATTCATTGAGCGAGCCATAGCGTGGTTTATCGCCACCGCTCACTGGCACCAAGTCGTTGGTATTGCCATGCAAAAGAAACATGGCCGAGGTGCCGGCAAAATACAAATCCGCTAGGCGCTTAGCCCAGATCGGCAAATGAGTAGGAAGCGGAGCAGCTGTCGACATGGCGGCGCATCGTTTGGCGGGATGCCGCAGATGATGCCCTGCCCGGGCCTTCTGTGGGAGCAAGCTTGCTGGCGATCAGAGCGCCAGGCTGTGGGAGCGAGCTTGCTAGCGATCGCTGGCTTTTTTGTGTTTGATCAGCACCGCTCGCGCGCAAGCGCACTCCGACAAGAGCTTAAGTCGCAGCCTCGCCGCCAGCTTGTCGGAGCCCTGACCCACGTTTGGATCACCGCATCACTTTGGCTCGCATTCGCGGGCGTTTGAAATTGCTGCCCCGTAGGGGCTAAATGTCAGTAGAAAAACGCATCAAAAGCGTGGCAGCGGCTGTACCGGACAGTTTTGCGCGCGTGCGCGGGCTGCCTGCGAGGTGGTTAGATCACCCAGCGCATCGCGGCTTTCGGCAATGGTCAGCCAGTTGCGCATGCACCACTCGCCGATTCGGGAGCCCAGATCAAAACTCTTCATCGCCAACTTTTCGGCATCCAGAAATTTTTCCTTACGCAGCAGAGCTTCTGCTTTTAGCTGCCACAAGTGCGGATTGTCAGGCTCAATTTGCAGTGCTTGATCAATCTTGACGGCGGCCGCCTGGTGTTTGCCGCGGGTGTCCAAATGCGCGGCGTCGCTCTGCAGGATATCCACCGCTGGAGTTTGCAAGGGCGCCACTTCAACTGTCGATCGCGTGCCGCTGGCAACTACTCGCAGTTCTGCCACGCGGTCGCGCGGCGGTGGTGGTGGCGGGCCCGGTGGTGGCTTGGGCACTGGGCTGGCGCACGCGGCCAGCAACAGGATCAGCGGTAGCAGATTTTTCGGCTTTTGCAGAGACGGGCCAGCGCGGTTCGGTCGTCCAACCCGCACGTCAAAGCAGCGAAGCAAGCTAGGGTCTGCGGAATTGCCAGGCTGCGTCTTCATGGTTCTCGTATCCACAAGCGATCCACAATGGCGACCAAATCCACCCGCCCAGGCAAACGCCAGCCACGAAATGGCGTGTTTTTGCCACGACTTACCATCGTGGCGGAGGTTAAACTGCGTTCTGCTTGCGCATCCAGCAAGACAAAATCGGGAACGGCGCCATGGTCCAAGCTCGGCAGCGCTAATCCCAGGATGCGCCGCGGCGCCAGCGCACACCGATCTAGCCAAGTTTCCAGCGAGAGCAGGCCCTCGTGGACCAGTTTCAAGCCCAGACCCAAAAAGCTGTCGACCCCGGAAGCGCCAGCTTCGGTGGCCGGGTAGGGTTTGAGCTTGGCGTCCGGATCGTGCGGTTGGTGGTCGCTGCAGACAGCATCGATCACGCCGTTAGCCAGCGCAGCGCGCAGCGCGTCGCGATCAGCCACGCTGCGCAACGGCGGCAATAGATGCGCATCGGCGCGAAATGGCAGCACGTCATGTTCGTTGAGATAGATTTGCGGCATCGCAACATCCGCCGTCACCGGCAGGCCACGCGCTTTGGCGTCGGCCAGGATGGACACGCTGCGCGCACACGACAGCCGCCCGAAATGGGCCCGCACGCCGGCCTCTTCAACCAGCATCAAATCGCGCGATAGTGCCAAGGTCTCGGTGGTTTCGGGTATGCCGGTCAAGCCTTGCAGCACGGCCACGCGGCCTTCGTGTGCGACGCCACCGACGCCGATCCACGGATCGACGGCTTGCAGGTGCACGCTGAGATCCAGTGATGCCGCGTACTGCAGCGCCCGGCGCAAGAGGTCGGTATTGCCAATCGCCCGGCCGATATTGCCAACCGCGATACAGCCGGCCGCGCGCAGCGCGCCGAGTTCGGCCAAGCTGACTTCACCCATATCGTGCGTCAGTGCGCCAATCACGTGCACGGTAGCGCCGCGGCCTTCGCGCGCGCGGCGCAAAATAAGCTCAACAACGGCGGTTGAATCGACCACCGGCCGGGTGTCGGGTGGCACCACCAGGTGGGTGATGCCATTGACCAGCGCCGCGACTGCTTCTGAGCGGATGTCGGCCTTATGGGTGGCGCCGGGTTCGCGCAAACGCGCGGCCATATCGACCAGCCCGGGAATCAGCCAGCGACCTCGGCCATCCACTTCCTCCGCGCCGACCGCTTGCTCCGCGCTGGGGTCCAGCCCTAACACGCGGCCCGGCTCAAACAGCACATCCGCGACTCGATCAATATTCAAATGCGGGAAGCGCACCTGCGCGCCGCGGATTAGGATGGGGTTCATGCGCTGATTTCCAGGTGCGGCACCTGCGCGCCGAGAATGTGTGACATCACCGCCATGCGTACCGCTAAGCCGTTAGACACTTGCTCCAGGATCACCGATTGCGGCCCATCGGCGACCTCGCTGGCGATTTCAATGCCGCGGTTCATCGGCCCAGGGTGCATGACGATGCAATCGGGTTTGGCCCGCGCAAGGCGCTCGGCGGTCAAGCCATAGCGCTGGAAATATTCGCCTTCAGACGGCAAGTACACGCCGCGCATGCGTTCGCGCTGCAGGCGCAGCATGACAATGACATCCGCGTCGGCAATGCCCGCATCCATATCGGTGTAAACGCGCACGCCGAGTTCTTCGATGGCCGGCGGAAGGAGCGTGCGTGGCGCGATCACCCGCAATTCGCCGGCCCCCAAAATGCCAAAAGCGCGCAGCTCAGAACGCGCCACCCGCGAGTGCAACACATCGCCCACCACGGCGATCGTCAGATCTTCAAATCGCGATTTGTGCCGACGAATGGTGTAAGCGTCGAGTAGCGCTTGCGTGGGATGCGCATGCCGGCCGTCGCCGGCGTTTAATACCGCAACGCCCGGGGCCGCGTGTTCGGCGATGAAATGCGCCGCGCCGGAATCCGGGTGGCGCACCACAAACATATCGCAATGCATCGCTTCCAATGTGGCGAGCGTATCCAGCAGGCTTTCGCCTTTGCTGGTCGACGACGCGGCGACATCCAAATTCACCACATCAGCGGACAAGCGTTCGGCCGCCAACTCAAAGGTCATGCGCGTGCGCGTGGACGCCTCGAAGAACAAATTGACGATGGTACGGCCGCGTAACAACGGCAGTTTCTTGTTGCCCCGCAGCGCCACTTGGCGCAGCGCATCGCTAGCGTCGAGCAAATCTTCGATCAGCCGGCGCGGCAGCCCATCGATGGTCAAGAGATGCCGTAGACGCCCTTCGGCGGTCAGTTGCAGACTCATGGGAGACTAAGATCCTCGGCTATGGCGTTCGAGCACTTCCAGGTGCAGGGGTGTTGGGCCGCGCAATTTGATCTGCTGGTTGGCCGGCAAAGTGAGCTGCGCACCGCAGGCAGCGGCTTCGATCGGCAACTCGCGGCCATTGCGGCTGATCAATACCGCCAGCGTCACACTCGCCGGTCGTCCGTAGTCAAAAATCTCATTGAGCGCCGCGCGGATCGTCCGACCGCTGTACAAAACGTCATCCACCAAAACCAAATGGCGCCCCTCAATGTCCCAGGGAATCCGCGATGGCCTCACGGTGGGGTGCATGCCAACCCGGGTGAAATCGTCGCGATAAAAGCTGATATCGAGTTCCCCAATATCCTCACTCAAGCCTAGCGCCGCACGCAAATGTTTGGCCAGCCAAACGCCACCCGAGTGAATTCCGATGAGGCGCGGATCAGCCACGTTGCGCTCAGCCAGGCGCGCCCGTGTCTCTTTCGTCAATCGATCCAGCAGCGATTCAATATCCGGCAGTTGCAAGGTAATCCTCCAAAATGACGGCTGCGGCGTGTGCGTCAATATCCACCGCATGTTTACGACGGGCATTGCCGACAGCGCGCTCTACTGCAAACCTACGCTTGGCGACTTGGGTGGAGCCGCGTTCATCGTGTTGCACAACCTTGCGCTGATAGCGACTCTCGACGCTGGCCGCGAAACGCCGCGCGCGCTTGCTCATGGCTTGCTCGCCGCCCTCGCGAGTCAAAGGCAGGCCAACCACAATCCCGCTAGGCGCCCATTCCTGAACGAGTGTATCGAGCGCCGCCCACATCAATGCCTCAGGTTGCATCGCGAGCGTTTTCAATGGTCGAGCGCGGCCGGTCAGCTCATTGCCTAACGCGACCCCCAGGTCTCGCGTGCCAACATCCAGGCCCAGCCAGACGCCAACGCTAGAACTCACGGGAGCGTCAGGCATGTCCGACGTAATCGGGCATGAGGCGCATGTCCACGCCGGTCAGCATGGCGGCGGCTTGCCAACGCGCTTGCAGTGGCGTGTCAAACACGATCGACGCACTACTCGGTACGCTGAGCCAGGAATTGTCTTTGATCTCTTGTTCCAATTGTCCGGCGCCCCAGCCGGCGTAACCAAGCGCCAGCAACGCGCGTTTGGGGCCGCGCCCTTGCGCGATCGCCTCCAGCGCATCGCGCGAGGTCGTCACCCAGAGCTGATCTGACAGGCGAAAGGTCGAATCAAAAGACTCACCGGCTTCATGCACCACAAAACCGCGATCGACTTGCACCGGTCCCCCGGCGTAAACCGGTTGTTCGACCAATCCAGCAACGGAGGTTGAAATGTCCATTTGCTCAAAAATGTCGCCCAGCTTCAAATTGCTCAAGCGGTTCACCACGATGCCGAGTGCGCCTTCAGCATTGTGTTGGCATAACAAAGTTACACCGCGTGCGAAATTAGGGTCTTCGAGGCCCGGCATCGCAATCAGCAAATGGTTGGCGAGATAACTAGGAATAAGCATGGGGCGATACTATCGCGCCTTTTGTGAAGGCGAGCCAAGGGACTGCCTAGTTGTCCTCGGCAAACTCGCCACAAACTTTCCGACCAGCGGACACAATGGCGGATGAATCGGCCCCATCGTGCCGCCGATCACAGTTCACAATAACGCACCGTCCGATACTGCACAGACGGACCGATTGCCGGGGGAACTATGATCACGTTTAGACGTTTGAAAGCTTGGTCGCACATCGCGATCAGCTCGGCATTGGCGCTCGGCTCACTGCCTGCAGTCGCTCAGACGCCTGATTTGCTCTATCGGGGCAATTTTGAGACGGTGACCGATGCGCCGGCTAGCGATGCTGAGGCCGCGCGTTTTCTCACCCAAGCCACCTTTGGCCCCACGCGTGCGGAAATCGCTCGGCTGCGCGCCATCGGCTATGGTCAATGGTTGGACCACCAGTTTTCATTGCCCGCCACGCTTACGCGTGCTTGGCTCGACAACTTGGTTGCCAACCCCAGTTTCTCGCTGAACTCCGGGCATCGCGTGGATCGGTGGTGGACGCAAGCTGTTTTCGCACCAGATCAACTGCGTCAGCGCATGGCGTTCGCGTTAAGCCAGATTCTAGTGACCGCTGATTCGGGCGGTATCGATACGCGAATGATCGCCGAATACGCCGACATCCTCACGCGCGGCGCCTTCGGTGGCTACCGATCCTTATTGGGTCAGGTCAGCATGAGCCCAACCATGGGGCAATGGTTGACTTACGTGCGCAATCGCGCGGCCTTCATTACCGGCACACCGCCAACGACGATTTTGCCCGACGAAAACTATGCTCGCGAAGTGATGCAGCTGTTTTCCTTCGGATTAGTCAAACGCAACTTGGACTTCAGTCAGCAACTGGCCGCTGGTAACCCGATTCCGACCTACGACAACACCATTATTGGTTCCTTGGCGCGCGTATTCACTGGTTTATCGTACGGCCGCACAAATTATACCAGCACCAGTTTTGGGAATAGCACCAATGCTAATCTGATGGCGCCGATGGTCTGTTTTCCGATGATCAGCGCTAGCAATTCAAACTACAGCGCCAGCGGTGTCACCTATCACGATAATGCCACCAAGACGGTATTCGACAATTTGGTGATGCCGGCGGTAAGTAATACCCAGGCGGGCTGCCAGCAAGACATCGATTTAGCATTGAATCACATCGCTAATCACGCCACAGTGGCCCCTGTTATCAGTCGACAACTTATTCAACGCTTCGTTAGCAGCAACCCATCGCCAGCCTATATTCAACGCGTCGCGACAGTATTTAATGACAATGGACAAGGCGTGCGAGGCGACTTAGCCGCGGTGTTACGTGCCATCTTGTTGGACAGTGAAGCGCGCGCAGCGCCAGCAGTTAGTGCCGGGAAGGTGCGAGAGCCCGTGTTAAGAATGTCTGCAGTCTGGCGTGCTTTGGATGTCATTGCGGGCCAACCTGACATCGGCACCAACATTGGCAATGTCAGCATGTCTTTAGGATTCGACGGCAGCTTCGGCCAGCGAGCTTATAACTCGCCCACCGTATTTAACTTCTACGAGCCGGATTATCAAAACCCAGGCGCACTGCAGAACGCCGATCTGTACTCGCCTGAGTTTCAGATCCTGAATGAGTCTAGTGTGACGCGGATGAATAACACGATTCAAAATAGAGCCGCCGACGGTGGCTGGTACTTTGTGACAGGGTTAGCGTCGTGTACGACTGTGACGAGGCCATGCGTGCAGTTAGATCCTTATGTGCAAATTATCCAAACAGCTAATCCCATTACCTACGCGTTGTTGATAGATGAGTTGAACCTGCGGCTCATGTATGGGGCGATGTCCGCCAATATGCAGACGACGTTGTTGACGATGGTGAGTCGTACGCCAGTTCCGGTAACCGACAGCGCTCGCGTAGATCGCGTCCGAGAGATACTGCGCGTGATTATTATGTCCCCCGAATTTGCCGTACAGCGCTGAGGAGATCGTCATGTCCAAATTACGTCTAGAACAACGTCGCGATTTCCTGAAACACTTTTGCGCAACCCTAGCTGGTGGCTCCGCGCTTGCGATGATTCCGCAACTGAGGCTGATGGAGTCGGCGCTGGCAGCCACCAGCGGAGATGCGGAATATCGGGCGCTGGTATGTGTATTCTTGAACGGAGGTAGTGATTCATTCAATTGGCTGATTCCGTCGGACGCAAGTCGCCATGGCATCTATTCAACCTCGCGTGGTGGCATATATGCCGGCACGAATGGACCGCTGGGTATCGCTCAGGCCAGTTTATTGCCAGTCAATTTGGCCGGTCCGGGCGGCGTCGCCCTACCCGCGGGCCATAGTTATGGTTTGCATCCGGCCTGCGCCGATTGGACCTCGATTGACGATTACGGCGCGCAAACGCAAATGCCCGGCCTGCAGTCCTTAAACAACCAAGGCAAACTCGCATGGATAAGCAATGTCGGCACTCTAGTAGTGCCACTCACCAAGGCGAACTTTAGTAACCCAGGGCTGCCTAAGCCGCCGCAGTTGTACTCGCACAGCGACCAAACGAACCAGTGGTTTCAAGGCCGGGCAACCGCCAACTTTCGCTACGGGTGGGGCGGGCAAATTGCTGATTTGTTGTACACGCAAAATACGCCCATCGTCGGTAGCAACCCGGCGTTAACCGTCCCGATGAATGTTTCTTTTGCCGGCAGCAATCGTTTTCAAGTCGGCATCCAAGTAGTCCCATACCAAATGTCGAGCTGTGGCGATCCCAATGGTGGCAACCCGCTGGCTGGCACTATCGTGGGTGCCAATTTCGCCAACTGTTCGGGTACCAGTTCTATAGCTAATTTCCGCGCCTGTGCAACCAGCGGTTTGAACGCACAGGAAACTGCGTTGTGTTCCTTGTTAGGCTCATCGATGGTCAGTCCGTTTCAGACTGAACATGCCGATACCATGCGACGAGCGATGAACTTGGCAGGGCAGTTGGGCACGCAACTTAGCGGCACACCGAATAATTCACTATTAACCACGCCGTTTCGCGCGCTCGCTGATAACGTGCCGGTCGCAGGATACAATTTGGCCCTCGACGGTGGTAACTCGCTGGCTGAACAATTGGCGATGGTGGCACGCCTAATCAAGATGCGCGCGCAACTGGGGCAAAAGCGCAATATTTTCTTTGTCTCATTGGGCGGATTTGATACCCATGCGACGCAAATGCCGGATGGCGGCCAGCCGCGTTTGTTGCGGCGCATTTCACGCGCGCTCGGGTCTTTTTATCAGTCGCTGGTAGAAATGGGTGTCGAAAACAGCGTGACGACTTTCACGATGAGTGAATTCGCACGCACACTCAGTTCAAACGGTGACGGTAGTGACCATGGGTGGGGTGGAACGCAATTGATCATGGGCGGTGCGGTCAACGGCGGTAGCGCCACCAGCGCTCGCCTCTACGGCACCTTCCCTGATCTCACCCTCAATGGCCCGGATTGTTTCCTCAGCGGTCAAATGATTCCCACCACGGCCTTTGACCAGATGGGCGCTACTTTGGCCAACTGGATGGGTCTGGACAATACGCAAGTCAGCACGGTATTCCCTAATCTACCTAACTTTGCATCGCCGAATCTGGGGTTCGTATAGCCTTTGGCCCGCAACGGGCCAATTTGGCCCGTCATTTTCAATACGGTCCTGACGGGTCATTGCTTCAGCGCATTTTGATGTCGCCTGCGACAAATTGCCAAGTCCGGGTGATGTGCAAAACGTCAATTTCATCATCGCCTTTCGGCACAGTGGAGAACGGCGCCGACAGCTCTACGATGCGAGTCGCGGCCTCATCCAAAACTGGCTGGCCGGACGAACGAATGATGTCGATGCGTTCTAAGCTGCCGTTCTTACGGATCGCAACCGTCAGCACCAGGCTGCCATTTAAGTTGCGGCGTCGTGCCTCGTCTGGATAATTCAAGTTACCGACCCGCTCCACGCGCGCGACCCAGGAAGCCATGTAATTGGCGTAGGCGTATTCGCGCGTATTAGCCGATATGAATTTGCGCTTCGGTCGTTTTGCGTAGGCTTGGGCTTGACGATCGAGTTCTGAAGCCAGCCGCGCCATCTGCATGCTGCGTTCGATGAGGATTTCGTCAGGTGGTAATGGTCGTGGCGTGCTCTGATCCTTTGGCGTAACCGGACTGACTTGCAGGCTGGACTGATCCTGGGTGAGCACCGGTGTTGGTGCTAGCTCTGCATCTCGTGGCTGCGGGGCGCTGGCGCGAATCGGGAGCGGCGCGATGCCATCGTCAGGCTTCGGGATAGGGGAAGAGAAGACCTGCGTAGGGCGCTTGGCGTCATCACTGGTTCCGCCACCTGTTTGCGCCGCGTTGGCCAAAAAATCCGCTTTTTCCGGCACTTCCTGAGTGGCCGCTTGAACCAAGATAACGTCCAGCGCAGGCAGCACGGAGCCGGGTGGATTTTCATCGGCAAAGCCGATTCCGAAAATCAGGACGGCATGCACGACTGTCGCAAACAATACGGTCAACGACAGACGGTCAGCAGACTCGCCGGGCACTGCAGTCACGAGCGCATCGCCTCAAGCCGGTCAAACAGGAGTCCTGCGATATTCAACCCGAACTGCGCATCCAGTTCTCGGATGCAGGTCGGCGACGTTACATTAACTTCGGTTAAATAGTCGCCAATCACATCCAATCCCACAAATATCAAGCCGCGACGTTTTAATTCAGGGCCGACTTGCGCGCAGATCCAACGATCTCGCTCGCTCAAAGGCTGGCCGCGTCCACTGCCGCCGCGCGCCAGATTGCCGCGGAACTCGCCGGCTTTTGGGATGCGTGCCAGCGCAAATGGCACGGGCTCGCCATCGATCAGCAGGATGCGTTTGTCGCCGCTGACAATCTCTGGGATGTAGCGTTGCACCAGCGCGGCGCGTGTGCCCTCCAGGGTGACCGTCTCTAGTATGACGTTGAGGTTCGGATCATCAGCTTGGACCCGGAAAATCGATGTGCCACCCATCGAATCGAGCACCTTGACCACACACAATCCGTGTTCAAGCACAAATTCGCGCAAATCACTTTGTTGCCTGGCGACCAAAGTCGGCGGACAACACTGTGGAAATAGCGCGGTAAACAACTTTTCGTTGGCATCACGCAGCGCCGCGGGTCGGTTCACGACCAGCGTGCCCAATGCTTCCGCACGCTCCAGAATCTGCGTGTCGTACAGGTACTCGGCGTCAAATGGCGGATCTTTGCGCAGCAAGACCCAATCGAAGCTGCTGGCGTCTTCGATGCGCGGCTCATCTTGTTCGTACCAACGGGTCGGATTGTCGAATACGCGGGTTCGCCGCGAGCGGATCCAGGCCTTCCCATTACGAAGTCCTAGGTCGCGCTGTTCAAAAACATGCACCTCATGTCCGCGTCGTTGCGCTTCCAGCAACATGGCAAAACTAGAGTCCTTGTGAATTTTAAGCTTCTGGATCGGGTCCATCAGCACCGCGAGGCGGCGAACCATACGCCAAATCCTTAATAAGTATGAAATTTGTACCCAAGCGCAGAACTTCTTACGGGGGGCTCGCCTATTATGCCTGCACAGGTGCAAAATCCCCTGTATCGTGCGCAGCCTTGGCTGGAGTCAACTCGCGTTTGCAAGGGCTCGGAATCGAGTAATCACAAACACTTGCAACGTAATCTTGACATTAGGTCGAAGCTTCGTTAAAGAGCTTTAGGGGAAGTCTTTTCGATTCGAGTTGAACTCATGTGTCAACGAAGATCGGGATTGCGTCGGGTACAGTAGCGTCATGTGACCGCATGTAGCGCTCAAGACAAATTGGCGGAGGTGGGAGTGGACGAATCACAGAACAAAGGGAGCCTCGCCGGGCTGCGTGTCATGGTGATCGACGATAGTAAGACGATCCGCAGAACCGCCGAGACGCTGCTCAAAAAGGAAGGTTGTGATGTGGTGACAGCAACGGATGGATTTGAGGCTTTGGCGAAAATTTCCGACCACCAGCCGCACATCATTTTCGTCGACATCATGATGCCGCGACTGGATGGCTATCAAACCTGTGCACTCATCAAGAATAATCAGGTTTTTAAGGGTGTGCCGGTGATTATGCTGTCCAGTAAAGATGGCTTGTTTGATAAAGCCCGGGGCCGCATCGTTGGGTCTGAGCAGTACCTCACCAAGCCCTTTACTCGGGAAGAGTTGCTCGGTGCGATACGCCGTTACGTTGATCCAAAAACGGCGGCGCCGCAGCACGCCAACTGAGTACCAGCGGACGGGGAGGTCTGTATGGCGCGGATTCTGATTGTTGATGACTCGCCGACGGATGTTCGGGTGTTAAGTGGCATGTTGGAGCGCGCTGGCTTCCAAACCTTGTCTGCAAGTAGCGCCGAGGAAGGGATGGTCAAAGCGCGTCAGGAGCGACCGGATTTGATATTGATGGACATCATCATGCCCGGAGTCAATGGCTTTCAGGCAACGCGCGCTCTGAGTCGCGATCCAGAAACTTCATCTATTCCGGTGATCATTGTGACAACTAAAAGCATGGAAACAGATCGCATCTGGGGGATGCGCCAAGGTGCCAAGGACTTCGTTCCAAAGCCACCCAATGAGCGTGATCTTGTTGCACGGATACAGACCTTGTTGAAGGCATCCTGAGGGACGATAGATGCTCGACCTGCCAGAAAGTTCTGCACTAAATCCCTTCGCAATCCTGCTGGATTTCGAGAAGCGCAGTCTGGCCCATGTGGCGGGTCTGCCTGAGCAGTTGGATGCGCCCGGATTGTGGCGAGCCATCGCCTATCGCCTCGGCGACGTTTTTCTGGTCAGCGATATTTCTGAAATCAATGAGATTTTGATGTTCCCGCATATCACGATGGTGCCGGGAACCAAGGCGTGGATGCTGGGCATTGCGAACGTACGCGGCAACTTGGTCACCGTGGTTCATCTACGCGGGTTTTTGGAAGGCGAGCCTTTTCGAGTCAACGAACGAACGCGCGTGCTGGTGGTGCGGTTGGCCAGTGGCAGCGTGGGGTTGGTGGTCGACGAGGTGCTTGGGCAGCGTAGTTTCGTCGAAGAAAACATGCGCGATATCGAAGTGTATGCAGATTCGCCGGTGAGTCGCTTTCTGGAAAGCGAGTACAAGCAAGGTCAGTCGAGTTGGGGAGTTTTCAGCATGAACACGCTCATGCGAGCGCCGGATTTCATGCAGGCAGCGGCCTGATCGGGCCGACAATTGGGGTTTGGACGAGACGACAGTGGGGGTCATAGCGCAATGAGTGCGGCAGCCGGTGGTAACCAACAACGCGAAAGCTCGACCATGCTCATCATCCTCGTGGTGCTGTTGCTGGCCGGTCTCCTAGGCCTAGTCGCGAACTTCTTCTTCGCGAACGTCAACAACAACGAGGATCGCGCAGCAATCGGTCTCTCAACGGATATACGCGTGTATTCGCAGCAGTTGGCGAAGTTCGCGGCGCAAGCGGCCGGAGGTCAGGCCGAAGCATTCGACGAGTTGGCCCAAACGAAGGAGTTAATCCAGTCCCATTTGAAAAAATTGGAGCTTGGCGATGTCGTAGAAGGCGTCCCGTCCATTGAACGAAACCCGCAAGTCGAGGTTGCGCTTATCGCGGTCAAAGATACGTGGGCGCCCATTCAACAGGCCGCCGACATCATTTTGGCGCGGCGTGAAGTGGTCGAAGACTTGAACGCCACTGCGGCAGATTTCCAAATCAAGATTCCTTTGCTGCAATCGCGTTCTGACCAAATTACCCAACTGCTCGCCAACAAAGGAGCGCCGCAAGATCAGGTTTATTTCGCAGGCCGACAGGTCACCTTGGCCGATCGTATGTTGCGACGCTTGAACGAAGTTCTGCAGGGTGGCCAAACTGCATCCACCGCGGCAGACGGATTCAACCGTGACGCCGCAGTGTTCGGACAGGTTCTAGACGGTTTGCAAAACGGCGATGCGGCGGCGGGCATTCGACCGATCGTAGTGCCCGAAGCACGCACGGTGCTGAGCGAGATCTACACGATTTTTCAGGAGCTAGGTCAATACGTCGAGAGCATCACCACGGGCGCCGTCGATTTGATCGACGTACGCGAAGCGGCCAATACCGTGTCACTCGACAGCGAACAGCTCTTGCAAGACGCTGAACAACTGTCAGTCGAATATGCTGAACAGGCTGGTCGGCGCGCTTTCCCTTCACTCACCGCCGCCGTGGCCTCGGGTTTGATCGCAGCCCTAGCGTTGGTGATATTGGCTCTTTTGATGTATCGCGGTCAGGCGCGCCGCTACAAGATCACCGCCGACCTGAATCAGCGAAATCAAGAAGCTATTTTGCGCCTCCTTGACGAGATGGGGTCCTTGGCAGAAGGTGACTTGACGGTTAAGGCGACCGTTACCGAAGACATTACCGGTGCGATCGCGGACTCCATCAACTTCGCGGTGGAAGCGCTACGCAGCTTGGTGACCACCATCAACGAGACCGCAGTGCAAGTGGCCGCCGCCGCTCAGGAAACCCAGGCGACCGCAATGCATCTCGCCGAGGCCGCGGAGCATCAGGCGCAACAGATCACATCGGCATCTGCAGCGATCAACGAAATCGCAGTCTCAATCGACGAAGTGTCCCGCAACTCCGCAGAGAGCGCCGATGTGGCGCAGCGCTCAGTGCAGATCGCAGGCAAGGGCGCCGCAATTGTGCGACAGACGATTCAAGGCATGGACAACATCCGTGGCCAAATTCAGGAAACATCGAAACGAATTAAGCGCCTGGGTGAATCGTCTCAAGAAATTGGATCCATCGTCGAGCTCATTAACGACATCGCCGAGCAGACCAACATTCTGGCGCTGAACGCCGCAATTCAAGCAGCATCCGCCGGTGAGGCGGGACGTGGATTCGCGGTGGTTGCCGACGAAGTCCAGCGACTGGCAGAACGCTCCGCGAATGCGACCAAACGAATCGAAACGCTGGTACAGACGATTCAATCGGATACCAACGAAGCGGTAAGTTCAATGGAACAAACTACCGCGGAAGTGGTGGCGGGCGCACGCTTAGCGGAAGACGCAGGTTTGGCGCTCGGCGAGATTGAAAAAGTTTCTAACGATTTGGCCGATTTGATTCAAAACATTTCGCAAGCAGCACGCCAACAGTCAGCTGCTGCGACAAACATCTCGGCAACCATGAACGTCATTCAAGAAATTACGACCCAGACTTCGGTGGGCGCCAGTCAAACGGCAGAGTCCATTGGAAATCTGGCCCAGCTCGCCGCCGATCTACGACGTTCGGTAGCTGACTTCAAGCTACCGAATTGAGTAACGGATGCGATTCTTGAGCACCAAGGCGAAGCTGCAGGCCAAATGCTGCAGCGCGGGTAGCCAGCGCATTGAAAAAGCGCGGCGAAGCCGGCAAACAGGAGTCCGCGGATGAGGCTTCAAGACGACATCGACTTCACGACGCTGACCTGGGTCAAACAGGAGCTGGACGACACGCTAAAACAGGCTCAACAAGCCCTTGAAGCGTACGTCGAGGACAGCAGCGACAAGAGCCAGATGCGCTTTTGTGCCAGTTACCTGCACCAAGTGCAGGGTACGCTGCGCATGGTGGAACTGTACGGCGCCGCCATGGTTGTCGAGGAGATGGAGCGCTTGGCGCTCGGTCTGCTTGATGGTCAAATCAAGCAGGCGGATGATGCCTATTCCGTGCTCATGCGCGGCATGGTGCAATTGCCGGATTATCTTGAGCGCTTACAAAGCGGTCATCGCGATATCCCGATCGTTTTGCTGCCGTTGCTGAACGATTTGCGTGCCTGTCGCGGCGAGAAACTGCTCAGTGAAACAGCATTGTTCTCGCCTGATCTGGGTGCAACATTGCCCGCTTCAGCCGCTGGTGCCAAAGTTGCCGTTGCGCAGTCGCTGATCGCAGCGAACGCTGGCAGGCTGCGATTGGCCTTTCAGTTTGGCTTGCTGAAATGGTTCAAGGGCGATGATGTCGACGGCAATCTAACTCGCCTCATTGCCATTCTTGACCGCGTCAGAACGATGTGCGTCCAAATTGACGCGCGCCGGCTGTTTTGGGTTGGTGCGGCAGCGCTAGAAGGCGTGCTGTTCAAGGGGCTCGACGCTTCGGTTGCGTTGAAACTTTTGATTGGTCGTGTTGATCGGGAATTAAAGCGACTTATCGATGCCGGTGAGTCCGCATTCTCCTCCGCACCCCCGAACGATCTAACGAAAGGTCTACTGTATTACGTTGCGCAGTCAAAGGTGGCTTCGCAGCGCGTTGCTGAATTGCGCCAAGTCTACAAGCTCGACAAGCTCATGCCGAGCGAAGCCGAATTGGCTCATGCCCGCGGCGCGCTGTCTGGGCACAACCGCGCGTTGTTGGAAACCGTTGGCACCGCGATCAAAGAAGATTTGCTGCGGGTCAAAGACGCGCTAGACCTCTATTTGCGCACCGGCAGTGCAAATGTGGACGATCTCGCGCCGCAAGGCGAGGCACTGCATCGGGTGGCCGATACCCTTGGTATGTTGGGTCTGGGTGTGCCGCGGCGCGTAGTGCTTGATCAACAGGATGTTCTGGAGCGCATCGTCCGCGGTCGACAGCCCGCCGAAGAAAGCGCGCTATTAGACATCGCGGGCTCTTTGCTTTATGTGGAATCTTCGCTGGATGACCATATTGAGCGGCTAGGCGCCGACAACCGCGAAGCGGCGCCGCCATCTACCGGATTTGAGCTGCCTCAGGCAGAAGTTCGGAAGATTCTGGATGCCACCACGAAAGAAGCTTCGGCGAACATTCAACAAGCCAAGCAGGACATCGTTGCATTCATCGAGTCGCCGTGGGATCACAGCAAGATCGAACAGCTTCCGCGTCTGTTGGATGAGATCAGCGGCGCGCTGCGGATGCTGAACCTTCCGGAGCCCGCAGCCCTATTGGGCGGTGTTGTTCGCTTTGCGGAAGTGGAGCTTTTGCGCCACCGCCGCGTTCCCTCAGGAGACCAACTTGATTTGATGGCCGATGCGATCGCCAGCATCGAGTTCTTCTTGGAGGCTGTAAAAGAAGGACGGCGCAATCGCGATAAGATTCTGGATGTCACCCGACGCAGTCTTGAGGCTTTGGGCTACTGGCCTTTGCCAGTGGAAGGCAGCGAAGATCTCAGCGTCGCTATAATCCCGGAGCCGATAATCGCGGAGCCGGTTGTTCCGGCGGTTTCTGAGTATCCGAGTTTTTCTGAAGACTTCACTGTTGAACGCACGCAGCCGCCAATCAGCGAGCCCACCACGTATGTTGTTGCCGTCGATCTGCCGGACGTTGGGCCGGTTGGCGAAGACCACGCGGTGGATGCGCTCATTGCAAGCTTCACCAGCACAAACGACGACTTTGATTCCATCCTTTCAGCCGATCACTTTCTATCCGAACTCGATGACGCCGCGCAACTGCGCACGGCTGTCGAAATTGCGCCAGGAGATAATCTCGACGCATTGGTTGTGGGCGAATTGGCAGATACACCCAGCGTTTCATCGATTCACGACCTGGATGATTTACGCATCACCCATGCGGATATCGAAGCTCCTGAAAGTCTATCTGCCGACTTGACGTCTACGTTCATTGAGCTAACGCCGATGACCTTCGACGACGACGTAGCAGAGCCTTCCGGTACTGCGTCGTTAGAGACGCTTGTCGATCTGCTTCCGGAGTCAGTTGAATTCGAGCTAGAAAACACGTCGCTGGCAAACGATGACGAACTGTCGTCGTTCTTTGTCGAACCTGAGTTGGCGCCCAGCGAAGAGCTCGTTGTGGTTGCTGAATTCGGCGAGCCCCTCATCGAAGTCGCGTTGGCGGCGCCAGAGGTTGAGCCGCTTGTTGAGACGGCGGCCCCGGAGCCGGTAACGGTTGATCTTGGTGTTTCCGCGCCTGCAGCAGTGCTGGTGCCAGCGCCGCAGTCACATCCTGGAATTCACCTTCACGATGTAGGGTTCCATTCCGTTGCGTCGGACGAGATTGACGACGAAATTCGTGAGGTGTTTGTCGAGGAGGTCCAGGACGAACTGGATAATCTAAATAGGCAATACCCAGCTTGGAAAAAGGATTTAGGAGATTCTGAGAAATTAAAACCTGTCCGCCGTTCATTCCATACACTGAAGGGAAGCGGTCGATTGGTGGGTGCGTTGGCGATTGGTGAATACGCTTGGCGAATTGAGAACCTTCTCAACCGAGTTTTGGACAAGACCATTCAGCCGACCCCCGCTGTGCTCGACCTGCTCGATCACGCCATTGCTGCGTTGCCAGGAATGCTGGCGGCGCTCAAGGGTGAGGGACGGGCTGATCCGAACATCGGAACGATCATGTGGGTGTCGGAACAACTGTCGAGTGGTCAGGAGGTTTGGCTCCCAAAATCCTCGCCCGCCCCGGGGGTCACGGCTGATGTAGAGCCGGCCTCGGCGGCGGGCGCGGCTTTAATCGCCCACACTGAAGTCACCCACGCGTTGTCCGAAACGCTGGAGAGCAGCGCGGCGATCTCGTTAGACGCACAGACCAACGCTGTGGCGTTGGAACAAACATTGCCGGAAGTCACCACTCAAAATGCGCAGACGCAGGAAGAGCAGTTCGAGTTGACCGGCAACGATTTGCTGGTGGTAGAAGAGGCCACTCGCGAAAACGAAGGCGAGTCGGAAGCCGTCAATCTGAACGTGGCGCAAGTGGAAAACGGCGAGGTCGCGCGGGAAGACCATTTGCAGGCCGCGGAGGCAACGCAAGCCTCTTTGGCCCCGTCGGCGGACATTGAAAGGTCGCCGCTTGACGTCGATCCAATGCTGATGGAAATCCTAAGTAGTGAAGTTGAATCGCACCTGGGCACTATTCGAAGCTATTTGCAAAAGGCTGAGAGTGAGGGCTCTGCCCCGGTGACGGAGGAACTGCTGCGCGCGGTTCACACGTTGAACGGTGCACTGTCAATGGTTGATCTGCCCGTCCTTACTCGCGTGGTTGCCCCGTTGGAGGGCTACCTGAAGCGCTTGCGCGCGCGCGGACTAGAGCCGTCCGTTGATGGCGTTGCCGCGCTGACCGAGGCATCGGAGTGTATCGCCGCCGTTATGTTCGCGCTGGAAACGCAGAGTCCGTTACCAAGCACCTCGGCGCTCGCTGATCGTGTACTGGCGCTGCGCGATGATCTGCCGGCGCCGGATCATCCTTACCACGGGTTTGGCATTCATGTTGCGGACGAAGGCCGCGATGATCTTCGCGGCGTCCATTCAGAGCCTGAGGTAGCCGTCGCTGAATTGCGACCCTGGTACGAAGCAGACGAAGAATCGGCAGTTTTGGTCGAACTCACTGGCGTTTTCGACGCCAGTGACGAACAGCGCGATGTTGAGCTAACACCTGAACAACCCGCAAGCGCTGGCGCAGAGGCGGATAACCAGACGGTCGTCTTGGCGGCGGCTGATGCGCAATCAGACGTCGTAGCTGAATTTGAGCAACTGGATGATCTCGCTGGCGTGACGTTGCACCCTGATCAGTTGCCCGACGACCCGGCGATGTTCCTTGCCGAATCGGTTGAGATTGGCGAAACACAAAACGAACTTGTTGGCCAATTGGACGGGGAATCGCCGGACCGCGAGCAGAATGAACTCGTTACTGACACTGCACATGCAGAGCTGACGGTTGACCATCAGCAGATGGCGGAAACTGCACCCATTGCTGAGGCGGCTACTCAGTTTATGGGGTCAGAATTAGAGCCGGCTGGCCAAATTAAGGTGAGAGACGACGCCGTTTTTGCGGAAGAAGTCATTGAGCTGGATTTTCTTAATGCCATTAGTGACGAGCCTGAATCGGTCAGGGAACAGGGTTCTGGTGAAACAGCTGATTCCGGCGTTAGCGCGGTCGAGCCGCTGGCAGACACGCTGGAGTTGGCCGAACCAGGGCTTTTAGCGCCCGATTTAATGGGCTCCGCGAATGTTCCGCTCAGCGAGATTGAGGGTGAAGCATTTGTATTAGGTGCTGACCATGAAGAGGGTGCGCATACGGCGCCTGCTTCCGCGGCAGTCCTTGCCTACCGAGCACCTACCGAACAGAGCCCGACCATCCCTGAAGCCGATGCCTTAACTTCATTGGCCGATCTGTCGGAAGCGGAAGTCGAAAGTTTGCTCGTTCCGGCGCGCGAATCACTCGCGATTGAATTAGCGCAAGCTGATACGGATGAGTTCGAAGATCTGTTCGGTGAAAGTTTCGACAGCGATTTAACTTCAACTGAGCCGAAGGATGAGGCGCTTGCAGCAACAGGCAATCCGCTAACCTCAGATAATAAGACAAGCACGGCGCAGCTTGAGCCATTTTTACTATTCGATCCGCAGGCTGAAGCCTCCGACCAAATTGAGATCACGCCCAGCATTGATGCCGTCGAGTCCGATATGGCAGCCGCGGATGAGGTGGCCCAACCTGTAGTCGAAGAAAATACGCCCTCGGAACTGCTCGATTTCCCGAGTGCGGACTTTGCGCTTTCTGAAGCAGAAGACATTCACTCAGCCGACGAGAATCCTGAAGTAGCGACAGATTCGAACGCCCATGTCGCGGTCGACCTTTCCGATCTGTGGTCCAATGAGGACGACACGCCTGCCGAAGACGCGGCAACGTCGATTGACTCTGACACGGCAGAAGAAGCCACTCAAAGCGCCACTGAAATCGTCGACCTTGACTTGGTTCAGCCTGAATCAGCAGAGCTCCTGAACACTGCGGAAACTGCAGCTGCACTTGAAGATGTACCGATTCGGGAGCCGATTCCCGAAGTTCTTGTCGAAGCAACAACAGACAATCGCGGCAGTGAGCTTGCGCAGCGGGGACCAGTCGACATCGACCCGTCTGGCCCACTTGATCTGCCGGATATGGATGTTGAGCTGCTGGATATCTTCGTAGAAGAAGCTACCGACATTCTTGATCATGCCGATGGAATGATGGCGCGCTTGCGTGAATCGCCGGCGGATCGCGAGCCAGTAACGTCCTTACAGCGTGATTTGCACACGCTCAAAGGCGGTGCGCGTATGGCTGGGTTGTTCCCCATCGGCGATCTCAGCCATGCGATGGAGTCGCTGTTTGAAGCCATTGTGCACGGCGAACGCGAGGCTTCACGGCCGGCCATCGAAGCACTAGAGAAAGCGTTTGATCGCCTGCATGCATTTGTGCAGCGCGTTCGCGCAAGGCAAGCAATAGCGCTCCCAGAGCACACCATCGCAAGGCTGGACGCGATCCTTGAGGGGCGCGAAGACGAATTGCGAGTTGAAGTTGTCGAAGTATCAGCATTGGATGTTCCGATCGTTAAGGCCGAGCTGTCAGCGCCAGCAACGGCAGACGCGCTAACCGCTGAGCCGGCCACGCCGGAGGCGCAAACGCAGGTAGATTTGGCTGCAGTCCCGGCTAAAAAGAGCATTCCGGCGCGGCCCGGATCACGAAGTAGCGCACAAAAACGCACCCAACTTGACGACGACGAGGCCACTGCGCGCAGCGCGCAGCATGAGCTCATCCGCGTACGTGCTGACTTGCTGGATAACTTGGTCAACTTTGCTGGCGAGGTGTCGATTTACCGTTCGCGACTTGAAGCCCAGATGGGTGGTTTCCGCTTCAACTTGGTCGAGTTCGAACAAACGGTTGCGCGTTTGCGGGAACAGTTACGCAAACTGGAAATGGAGACGGAAGCGCAAATTCTGTCGCGTTTCCAACGTGAAAGTGAGCAATCAGGCAATTCCGAATTCGATCCGTTGGAGCTAGATCGATTCTCGACTTTGCAGCAGTTATCACGTGCGCTTGCCGAGTCCGTCTCTGACTTAGTTTCCATTCAAAACCTGCTGGACGACATTGCTCGTCAGTCAGAAACTTTGCTCTTGCAACAATCGCGCGTTAGTTCTGATCTGCAAGAAGGCCTCATGCGCACACGCATGGTGCCCTTCGAGAGTTTAGTCCCGCGGTTGCGCCGTATCTTGCGTCAAACTGCCGCGGAGCTGGGTAAGAAAGCGCAGCTGAAGGTCGAAGGTACACAGGGTGAAATGGATCGGACCGTGCTTGAGCGCATGACTGCGCCGTTCGAGCATATGCTGCGAAATTCCCTAGCGCATGGCATTGAAACGCCGGAAGCGCGCCAACTAAGCGGAAAGTCAGAAGAAGGCACGGTCAGCATTCGAGTTTCTCGAGATGCGACCGAAGTTCTAATTCAAGTGACCGACGACGGCTCAGGCATGAACCGCGATGCAATTCGCCGCAAGGCGATTGAACGCGGTTTGATGAATAAGGACGCCAACCTTAGCGATCGCGACATCTTCCAATTTGTCCTTGAAGCCGGTTTTTCGACTGCCAGCAGCGTTAGCAAGGTTGCTGGTCGCGGCGTCGGCATGGACGTGGTGGGCAGCGAGGTTAAACAGCTCGGCGGATCACTTGAGATTGACTCCGAACCCGGCCTCGGCACGCGGATTACCATTCGCTTGCCGTTTACTTTGGCCGTTGCGCAAGCAGTTATGGTCAAGCTGGGTGAGGCGCCCTACGCGATCCCGATGTCTTCTATCACTGGCGTCACTCGAATGCCCCGCAAGGAATTCGATCGTCGCCAGGAGCAGAAACAGCTAGACATGCTCTACGGCGGCGAGGTTTATCAAATCTACGACTTGGGCGACCTTTTGAGATCACCGGTCAGCCACGGCATTGATGAAACCCAGGTGCCTTTGCTGATGAGTCGCACGGGTGACCAACGCGCAGCGGTGCGCGTCACGCAAGTCATTGGTTCCAAGGAAGTTGTCGTTAAGTCGGCAGGTCTGCAGTTAAGTATCGTCCCCGGCATTTTCGGGGCGACTATCATGGGCGACGGTCGCGTTGTTGTGATTCTTGATTTGGCACCACTCGTTCGTCATGGCGTCGCCTTGCGTCAAGCGCCGGAGTTGGCGGCGCAACTCGAATTGCTGGAGCCGGTGCCAGAGCCAGCACCACGCCGTCAGCCATTGATTATGGTCGTCGACGATTCCATCACCATGCGCAAAGTCACAACGCGCGTATTGGAGCGCAGCAATTTCGACGTGTTTACGGCAAAGGATGGTTTGGATGCTGTCGAACTGTTGCAGGACAGAGTGCCGGACGTCATCTTGCTGGACATTGAAATGCCGCGCATGGACGGCTACGAAGTCGCCACCTATATCCGCAATGATCAGCGCCTGAAGCACATCCCGATCATTATGATTACTTCGCGCACCGGTGAAAAACACCGTCAGCGAGCGCTGGAAGTCGGCGTTGATCGCTATTTGGGTAAGCCCTACCAGGAAGCAGATCTGCTTAAAAATGTGCAGGACGCATTGACGGCGGGGCATGCAAATGTCCACTGATATTCGAGTTGCGCTGGTCTATGAGCAAGATGAAGGAGCCCAAACGCTGCGTGTCGCGCTGGCCAATGCGGGCGTAACGATCGCCGTTGAGTGCCGCGCCAGTGCGCTCGACGCGGCCGCTATTCTTAGGAGCAAGGTCGACGCCATCATTGTAAACCTCGATTCCGATCTCGAAGATTTGCTTGATGAGGTGGCCGACGCACTGGATTCTGCGACCCAACCCGTGATCTTCAACGACCCAGCCGCGTCTAGTGATCTCAGTGGCTGGGACCGAGCGCGTTGGATGCGCCATCTTGCTGCGAAGATGAAAGGCAAGAATGACGTGACGCCGCCGGCGCCGCCGGGGTCGTTTGGAATTCCTACACCGCCACCGAAAGTTAAGCCGGCGCCTATCGCGCCCATAGCGGCCGCTGTCCCGGCTCCCGCGATCCATCCTCCAGCCGCACCGCTAGCGGTTGCCATTGCGCCAACAACGACAGAACCCACTCTTGAGCTATCGCTCGCAGATCTAGACCTGATGTTCGCCGCTGATGAGGTGGAAGCTCCTGCTTCAACGCCGGTTACGACGTCGCTGACCATCGGTGAAGATATTGGAGACCTAGACGCTTTGTTTGGGTCGGCAGTCAACGACGACCATTCGGGCCCTTTACCGAGCGCGCCCGAGTTCGCCGAATTGGATCTGGACACCTTGTTCGACGCCCCCGCACGGCAACCAGCCAAAGCGGCTGAAAGCCCGGATACCTTGGAGTTTGACTTAGACGCCATCTTTTCTGGCGGGCCTGAGAACTCAGAACCGAAATCTACTCATGAAATTAGCGCCGTACCGTCCGAGTTAACCGATCTTGACGCGTTGTTCAAAGAATTTGCGGACAGCCAGGCAAAATCGACGAGCAGCTCAGAAGGCAATACACGCATTGAGGCACAGGCGGCGGCAGCACCTAAAGAGCCCGCGGAGTCGGAAGCCTTCACACTCGACTGGTCGTTAGAGCCGATCGAAGCGTTTGGCGCGGAAAAGCCGGAACCGCAGAAGCCCGTCGTTGAATGGCGGCTCGACGTTCCGAGCAAACCTATCGCTAAGGCCCAGGAACCTGTGGCTGTTTCGCCAGCTCCCAGAGTCGCCCCGGCGATTCCAGCTGCGCTGCAGGAATCGCTCGCGCTTTCGGATCTCAAACTGCTCGACCAGGATGACTTCAGTTCGGACAGTGGCAGCGGGGAGGCATTAGGCGAACTTGAGGCACTCGACTTATCGTCGATCGATCTCGACGCGCCAGCGGTGCCTGCCCCTAAGCGGTTACCTGAGTCGAATGACGATTTGGCATTGCTTGACCTGGATTTTGTGCTTGACTTGGAGCCAGCGACCCAAGCCGGGCCAGCGAGCCAGGAAGTTGGAATCGACTTCTCATCAGACTTCAGCGAACTTGATGCGCTGTTCGAGCCGCTATCGGAGCGTTCCTCGCCTAGCGTTGATCTGGCTGATCTCAATCGCGTGTTCGTGCTAGGTGCGTCGATCGGCGGCCCAGAGGCCATAAAGGCTTTTCTTAGCCGTCTACCGGCAAATACGCAGGCGGCATTCGTGGTCGCGCAACATATGGGGGCGGAGTTTTTGGCGATGATGGCGACACAGCTTGATCACGCCACCGCGCTGTCGGTTCGCTGTCCAAAGTCGGGCGAGCGCTTGCGTCACGGTGAAGTCATCGTTGCGCCTGCCAATGAGCAATTGGACGTTGATGCGACCGGGCATGTTCGACTCAGCTCTACCAGTTCGGGCTCGCCGTACAATCCTTCGATTGACCACTTGGCCCGCGCTTTTGCTGATCGCTTTGGTGACCACGCGACACTCATTTTGTTCAGCGGAATGGGATCCGATGCCGTGGAAGGCGGGCGTTATCTCACCTCCCGTGGTGGACAAGTTTGGGTACAAGATCGCGCATCTTGCGTGATCGCATCCATGATTGATTCGGCAAAATCGCAAGGTTTAGTGCGCTTTGAGGGTACGCCGGCCGAATTGGCGGATCGAGTGCTCCAAGTACTGACTTAATCGGGCAAACATCTCCCATACACGGGGCGTTTACGGGTTGTACGGCGCGTTTATGCGAACACAGGCGGCATCATGATTGAACAAAGTGAAATCCGCGGTTTGATGATCCCGATCACCAATGGTCGGGTGCTTCTGCCCAATGCCAGCGTTGCCGAAGTGATCACTTTGTCAAATCCCGAGAAAATTACCAACGCACCTGAATGGTTGATGGGCAGAATCAACTGGCGCGGTTGGCGTTTGCCGTTGTTTTCGTTCTCGTTGTTGTCAGGTATGGCGCTTGATGAAGGTTCGCGCGGTACGCGCGTCACTGTACTCAAGGCGCTCAGTGGTCACGTGCGCATGCCATATATCGCGATGCTTGCGCAGGGATTCCCGCGCTTGACTACGGTGTCACAGGAGGCTTTGGTTCCATCCAATGAGTCGGTGCCTACGCGCCCCGGCGTTTTGATGAACGTCATGTTGCGCGACGATCTAGCCGTCATTCCAGACTTGGGCCAAATCGAACAGTTGATCAGCGAGTGTCTGGCCGCAGCGTGAGTCTTACTAAGTGCGCATACTGCAGCCCGAACAATTGCGTAAACATGTGACGGATCGCCTACGGGCGGCCTACTTGGTGATTGGTGATGAACCGCTTTTGCAGCAGGAAGCGGTGGATCTGATTCGTTCAGCCGCCCTCGCTACGGGCGCCGAAAGACTGGTTTACCATGTTGACGCGCGCTTCGATTGGTCGGAATGGCGGTTAGACATTCGGTCGATGGGACTGTTTGCAAAGCAGCGCGTCATCGAGCTGCGCCTCAATTCAGTGAAACTGGGCGCCGATGCGAGCGCCGCGATTCTCGAATTTCTGGACGATCCCAACTTAGATGTTTTGATTATCCAGGCCAATGAGTGGACTCGTACCGTTGAGAGCCTGCCGTGGGTGGCCGCCGTCGACCGGCTTGGCGTGATCGTTCCGATTCGCACGATGCAGGTGGACGAATTGCCCAGATGGCTCATGCAGCGCGCGAAAATTGTGGGCTTGAATTTGACCGACGATGCCATCGAAGAACTGGT
>Ga0105046_10002415_pt1 | contig 29481 bp, 30 predicted proteins | sample MAT03_FD_78385 | JGI IMG/M metagenome (GOLD analysis project Ga0105046, IMG submission 78385) | Freshwater microbial communities from Lake Fryxell liftoff mats and glacier meltwater in Antarctica - MAT-03 (megahit assembly) | ecosystem: Environmental > Aquatic > Freshwater > Ice > Liftoff... | reverse complement strand
CTGCCCTATCGAGCAGTCCTTGCATGACGGGATTGGGGCGGATGGCAATCGCATCCGTTAGATAGCCGATGGCGCGCGCACCCATATCGTTCTTGTAGGCCGCAATTCCGGCAATTTCGAGAATATCCGGATTGCGGGGGGCAGTCACCAGCATTTTCTCCGCGGCGGCAAGGGCGTCGGCGGGCCGATTGAGACGGATCAGGTCCCACGGCGAAGTTTCGACGGTCCGGTTTTGGGGAGGCGGCGGTTGCGGGTTCGTTGGAGAATCCACCGAAGGCGCGGCGCGGCGAGCGGTTTCCCATGCTTCGATTCCCTGAATGGCGTCGGCAGGCAGGAAGCCTTTGACGATCTTGCCGGCTTGCTCGACATCCACGGCATAGCAGCCATTCATGCCGAAGCGCACGGTGGCCGCTGTTCCCGCCGCCAGTTTGGCGACTAGAGGTTCGCCCGGTTCACATGCCTCGCGCAACTCCGCGCCGTCGTGTTTTACCGTGAGCGCGGCAACCGCAAACAGGAGCGCAATTCCAGCCATACCGGAATGGTAGGAGCTTCCGGCACTAAAGTCAGTCCGGTGTATACCTTAGTATCAAGAGCGTAAGATCATCTCTTTGGGGCGAGCCGCCGGTAAAAACAGCGATATCCGCTTTGACGGAGTCAATGAGATCGGCAACGGGCAGACTAAGATTCCGCTGAAGTATCTCCACCAACCGCTCGACACCGTATTGATCACGCTGGGCATTCATGGCTTCGGAGACGCCATCGGTATAGAGTACGAGGAGATCGCCGGGCTCCAACTTTAGCGCCGCATCCTGCCAAGTGCCGATATCGAGCATTCCCACGGGCATCCCGGTGGGTGAGAGTCCGAACACGCGGCCATTCGTCCGCACCAAAAGTGGCGAGCAATGTCCGGCGTTGGCCCATTGCATCGGCGCGTCGCGATAGATGGACGCGAGGAAAATTGTCGCGTATTTCGCCCCGCTGGTACGGCCGAGCAGGAAACGATTGAGCCGGTCCAGGACAACAGCGGGCGGAATTTGCTCGGCCGTGGACATGATGAACGCACCCTGCAAGAGGCTGGCGAGAAGCGCGGAACTTACTCCTTTACCGGAAACATCGGCCATGACGATGTCGTAGCGTTCACTTCCAGAGGGCAGAATATCGAAGTAATCGCCGCCGACCTGACGGCTGGGAATCGAGAGCCCGGCGGCGCGAAGCCATCCGGTACGGGGGTACTGTTCGGCGGCGGGGAGCAGATCCTGCTGGATGGTGTGCGCGATGCGCATTTCCTGATCCATCTTCTGCTTTTGGCGCTCTTCATCGAGCAGGCGAGCGTTTTCGAGGACGAAGGAGGCTTCGATCGCGAGGGACTGTACCAGATCGCGGCTATTGGAAGTAAGTTCGCCCTGATGAATCCGGGAGTCCAGATACAGCAGGCCAATCGAGTCGGCGATGGTGCCGACCAGCGCGGTTTCGGAGAGGTCACCGGCGCGGACTTTGATGAGGGGGACGCAAACGACGCTGCGGACCGAAAGATTCAAGATGGAAGAGTCGAGTCCGTCCAGGCTCGAATCGAACCGCATGGTGAGCAGATCGCTGCGGCTCTGGAGCGCTTTATGCAGGACTTTAGCGGGAATACCGAGGTCTTCTTTCAGGGGCCGGCCGCCGGCTTCGCGGGCGATGCGGGCTTCGAGGCCATCCTTGGTGGTTAGTAACAGGAACCCGCGATCGCAGTTCGTGATTTCCAGGGCCGCGTCGACAACCGAGCTGAGCACCTGGTCAATCGAGAGCGCGCCTTGAATGGAGCGGGCGACCTCCAACATGGAGCGCAACTTGCGCAACCCCCCGTGATGCGCCTGCGTGGGCAGAGCGGCGGGAGCTTCGTTCAAGAAAGTCAGCTCATAGGAGTCGTCGACACCGAAGCGAATGACGTCACCATGGCGAAGGACGCGCGATTGCTCCTTGATCCCGTTGACTTCGATACCGTTTCGGGAACCGGCGTCTTGAACGATCAGGTCATTGCCGTCGCGGTGGATGATGGCGTGGCTGCGGGAGGCGCGATTGTCACGGAGGACGAGATGGTTTTCCGGACTACGGCCGATACTGAACGGAAGCGGGTCGAGCGGGACGCGGAAAGAGGAAGCGCCGGGCGGCTTGACGTCCAGGGCCGCATGGTTCATGTCCCGGCCGCTTCGCGCAACTCCTGTTCGCGCGCCATCTGGCAGTTGGGACAATAACCGCCGATTTCAGTACGCACCAGCAGGATCTCAAACCCGAACGTTTCCTTCACCTGTTGGCGGATTTGAGCGAGCGGATCGCCAAAATACTCTTCGATTTTTCCGCACCGCAGGCACACAACGTGGGCATGTTCGCGCTTCATGCGCGTTTCGTAGTAGTGCTGATCACCGCCGTGGTGGAGCAGATCGAGTTCGTCGACCAAGCCTTCCATCTTCAACATCTTCAACGTGCGGTAGACAGTGACCCGGTTGAGTTTTGGATCCTTCTCGCGGGCCAAATGAAACAGACTTTCGGCGTCGAGATGTCTCCCGGACTTATCGATCAGATCCAAAAGAATCTGGCGCTGCCGGGTCATGCGGACCCCCCGCAGTTTCAAAGATCCAGTTGTTGTCTGAACGGGCATGCTTTCCTCAATGTAGCAAAATGCCGCCTGCTAGAATCGAAAAGCTGATGGTGGAAAAGATACTGGTCGCCAATCGGGGCGAAATTGCCGTTCGGGTATTACGCGCGATTCGCGAAGCGGGCCTGCGGTCTGTTGCGGTGTTTACGGATATTGACCGAAGGTCGCTGCATTTGGCGCATGCCGATGAGGCGTATCCCGTGGATTCCTATCTGAATCCGGAGTCGATCCTGGCGGTGGCGCGACTCTCCGGGGCGGGGGCGCTCCATCCCGGCTATGGATTCCTGAGCGAGAACGCCGGGTTCGCAGCGCTCTGCGCCGATGCGGGCGTGCTTTTCATCGGACCGCCAGCGGAAGCGATTCGTTTGCTAGGGTCTAAAACGACCGCGCGGGAAGTGGCGATCGGCGCGGGAGCACCCGTGGTTCCTGGGAGCGACGGAGCGATCACGGATATGGCCGAAGCACGCCGGGTGGCGAGCGGGATCGGCTATCCGGTCCTGATCAAGGCCGCGGCGGGCGGGGGCGGCAAGGGCATGCGTCTGGTGGAACGGGAAAGCGAACTGGAGAGCGCGCTGCGCGACGCCTCCAGCGAGGCCGAGCGGAGTTTCCGCTCGGGCGAAGTGTACCTGGAAAAGGCACTGATTCATCCGCGGCACATCGAGATACAGATCTTCGGCGACAATCACGGGCATCTGATTCACTTAGGCGAGCGGGAGTGTTCGATTCAGCGGCGGCACCAAAAGGTGATTGAAGAGTGCCCATCCCCGTTGGTGGTATTACATCCGGAGATGCGCGAAGCGATGGGTGAGGCGGCGTTGAAGGTAGCGAGGGCGGCGGGCTACACGAATGCGGGTACCGCCGAGTTTCTGGTGGATGCCGATCGTAACTTCTACTTCCTTGAGATGAATACCCGCCTGCAGGTAGAGCATCCCGTGACCGAGTTAGTAACATCGACGGATCTGGTGCATATGCAGTTGGAAGCGGCGTTCGGCGCGGAGTTACCGCTTAGGCAATCCGATGTTACGTGGCGGGGAGCGGCGATCCAATGCCGGTTGTACGCCGAGGATCCGGCGAATCAGTACTTCCCTTCCCCCGGACGGATCGACCGTTTGCGTATGCCGGCCGGCCCGGGAATCCGCCTGGACAACGGCGTGTATGAGGGTTGGACGGTGCCGATGGAGTACGACCCGCTGCTGGCGAAGCTTTGTGTGTGGGCACAGGATCGGCCGATGGCGATTGCGCGGATGGAGCGGGCCCTGCGGGAGACCGAGATCTTGGGAATTGCCAACAATGTTGGCTTTTTCCGGCAATTGTTGCGCGATGAACGGTTCCGCTCGGGCGCATTGCACACAGGGTTCTTGAACGAATTCGTTTACCGGCCGGAGACAGAACTAAGCGAGACGGAACTCGAAGCGGCGATCGCCGTCCTGGCCGCGGCGGAACCGGGCGTGGCGTCCTCAATGCCGGTAGCGCGGTCGAACTGGAGCCGCCGGTGAAACGGATATTGGTTGGGCCAACGGCGGAAAGGGAAGTCGAAATTGACCGCGGAGCGTTGCCGCTGGCGCAGTTGGAAACAGGAACAACCCTGGTGCTGCACGGCGCTCAGGTGCACCGGGTGACACAGGCCAACGGACGCCTGCTGGTAAACGGAAAAGAGGTTTGCTTCAGTCTCGCCGATCCTCGCGACCGTCGCCGAAATGGCAAAGGCGGCGCCGATTCCGGCCGCCGCGATGTGAAAGCCGCGATGCCGGGGAAGGTGATCAAGGTACTGGTGGAACCGGGGCAGACGGTGGAGCCAGGCGCCGGAATGTTGATATTGGAAGCGATGAAAATGCAGAACGAAGTCCGGTCACCGGGGGCCGGACAGGTGTCGGCGGTGAGAGTTGCGGTCGGCGACACGGTTGCCTCGGGCCAAGTGCTGGTTACACTGGAGTAGACACTATGCCAGATTCGTCGTGCCCGATTTGCCGCGGAAGCGGGTTTAGGATCGAAGAGAGAAATGGCATCTCCGGTGCAACGAGGTGCGCGTGCACGGCAGGGGACATTCAGCGGCAGACTTTACAACATTCGGGACTTCCGGCGCTCTACCAGAACTCCTCGCTCGACAATTTCGACGCGCAAGGCAACAGCGCCTTGCAGACGGTTATGCTTCTTGTGCGGGGTTATGCGCGGGAATTTCCGAATGTCGAAAAACCGGGACTCTTGTTGATCGGTGAACCGGGAACGGGGAAGACGCATCTAGCGGTCAGCGCGCTGCGGCTTTTGATCAACCGCGGCTATGGCGGACTTTTCTTCGACTATCAAAATTTATTGCAGAAGATACGTTCGAGTTATGACCCCGCTTCCGGTTCCGGAGACCGTGAGGCGTACGCGACGGCACTGGACGCCGAAGTGTTATTGCTCGACGACTTAGGCGCTCATCGCATTACCGACTGGGTGGAGGATACGGTGACAAGCCTTATCACTCATCGCTGCAATAACAAGAAGCCGATCATCGCGACGACTAACCTGCCGGACCAGGATATGCAACCAACGGACCGGCGCGATCGCTCCGCCGGAGGAACCGACTATAAGCGTTCGCTGATCGATCAGATCGGCATGCGGGCACGGTCCCGATTGTTCGAGATGTGCCGCGTGATCCGCATGCCGACCCAAGTGGAAGACTACCGCTTGCGCAAGGCGCGAATCAACTAACTACATGCCCATCGGTTCATCAGCGGATCCGCCGTAAATCGACGGTACTTTGCCGCCCATCGGCCGCAAGTAGGCCGACAACTGACCGCGGTGATGAATGGAGTGCGAGTTGGCAAAGTTGAGATAAGCGGCTGCCGGGAGTTGGAACATGCCGTAGAAGTCGACGGTGGCGGCTAAATGCTCGCCGGACAGGGCTGCTACCTTCTCACGTGCCGCGGGACGAACTTCATTCCACCACGCGACAACAGCGGCCGGGGTGGATGGGCCCTCGCCTTCGGGGAACGGGCCGAAGGCGCCGGCAGCGACCGATTCCAGGAACCAGATCTCGCTGCCGACAACGTGGAAGGCCAGTTTCAACGCGGGCATCGATTTCGGGTCCGGAGCGTAGTCGCCTGCGCCCTCCGGCATGGCGAGGATCACTTTCGATGTCGCCGGCACCTCGCTGTCAAGGGCGCTCAATAGAAAATCGCGCAAACCGGCTGCAAATTCGGGGGTCATACTCGGAGTCTCCTTAGATTCAAATGTTGGGGAAAAGCTATGGTCCCTAAAATACCGCAGTCTTGGCAGAATTTCGACGAGTAAACAGAGAATTCACACTCTCTGTGGGAGTGACCGCAACTTCCAGCCGCACGACGGGTTATGCAAAGGATTGTTAATCGACGGTGAATGACCGCTGCTTCCGTTTAGATTTCGCCTTGGAGCAACCCATGGGCACAGCCATAGATATCGATATTCGACTGTTCCATCTTACGTTCTATAAATGCGGCAGCCAGTGGGTTCGCGATATCTTATCCGATCCCAGAATTGTGGCGTTCAGCAAGCATTCGATGGCCGCGGGCGGGATCGATCTGCAATCGGAACGGTGGCCCGAGATTGATCCGGGACAATTCGCTTCTCCGCTCTACTCTACAGGAACGGGCGAATGGGAAATCGTCGCGAAGCCAGCCGATCGGGCGCTGGTAGTGCTTCGCGACCCGCGAGATATCGTCGTCTCGCTTGTGTTTTCCGTTTCGCTGAGTCATACGCCTTCCCCTACAACTCAACTTCTGCGCGATCCGATTGCCGAGGCTTCGCCCGCGCACCGCATCCAAATTGGCATGTTTCTTATCGCTCAGTGGGCGGAGTATCTGCGCTCCTGGAAACGCGGGCACGAGTTCTCCAATGTCTTCCTCACACGCTATGAAACTTTGGTTGCTGACCTGGGCGGCGAGCTGCACCGGCTCTTCGATTACCTGCACTGGAATGTGCCGGCCGCAGTAGTCGACGCCGTCGCCGCGGACAATCTATTCGAAGTCAGAAGTGGCCGCCGGCCAGGCGAGGAAAATCCGTTTAGCCATCGCCGGAAGGGAATCGCCGGTGATTGGAGGAACCACTTCGGCCGTGAACTGGGAGAGCGGTTTGAGACCGTATTTCCTGGCTTGCTAACCGATCTTGGCTACGAGGACAATGACGCTTGGTGGCAGGGGCTCACCACCGCAGCACCCTCCCAGGTAAGCAATCCGGAGCTTCAACAAGCCCGCTTGCTGGCAGTTTTGGAGGAACACGAAAGCGAACTGGCCGCCGTCCGGGTGGCCGCGGAGGAGCGGCTGCGGGATGTGGAACTGCTCCACGCTCAACTTTCCGAACAGACTAACGCGGCCAATGAGCGGCTCGCCGTGATCCAGGAACTCGATCGACAGTTGAGAGAGTTTTCCGGGGAACGGCAAGGGGTGCAGCATGCCGCGGACGAGAGGCTCGCGGATATTCTTCGGCGCGAAGCTTCTCGCCAGGAACTCGAATCGAGCGTCGCCTGGCGTTGCGGATATCGGCCCGTGCGGGCAATCGCTTCTTTATTCGGCAAGTAACCCGATAAACTAATTGCACCATGCGGCCCTGTCTTATCCTATTCGCCCTCGCGGGCGCCTTGTTCGGGGCAGAATCTAAAAAAGAGATGATTCCGATGCGGGATGGGGTTCGGCTCTCGGCGCTTGTCACGGTTCCGGAGGGACCTGGTCCTTTCCCCGTCATCCTCACCCGCACTCCATACGCTATTTCGTCGGGCACAAACGCTTACACCGGCGCGGGTTACGCGGTCGTTCAACAAAATCTTCGCGGTTTGTTCGAAAGCGAAGGCAAATGGCAGATGTTCGCGACCGAGATCGCCGATGGCTACGACACGGTGGAGTGGATCGCGAAGCAATCGTGGTCGAACGGTAAAGTTGGAGTTTTGGGCGGCAGCGGACCGGGCATTGCCGGCTACATGACGTTGATGAGCGGAGCACCGCATCTGTTCGCGGGGGTGATTCAAAACGCCCATGCAAACAGCTACCCGACGGTGTCGTTTCCAGGCGGAGTGTATCAATCCGCTCTCGTCGACAGTTGGACGAAGGCCCGGGGCGCCGAGATCCCGCCGCCGTTCCCTCGCCCGGTGTTGCAGCGGTTCGATCAGGAAATGCTGTCGCAGGACATCCGGGCAAATTTCGCGAACGTAAAGGTGCCAATCCTGCACATCACCGGCTGGTTCGACGTGTTTACGCAGGGCACAATCGACTACTTCGAGTTGGCGCAAACGCGGGGTACTGAACGAGCGCCTGGCAATCAAAAACTCGTCGTTCATCCCAAGGGGCATGGGGGTAGTCTGCCCGGGGAGTTGCAGTGGAATTCCGAGGCCCCAGCCCTTGGCGGCTTGGCCCGGCGCTGGTTCGACTATTGGCTGCGGAACATCAACACCGAAGTACACCGGATTCCGGCGGTACAGTATTATGCGCTGGGCGATCCGCGATCGAAAGAGGCTCCCGCGAATGAATGGCGATCCGGCTCAGTCTGGCCGCCGGCCCATTCTCAGGAAAGCTATTTTCTGCAGCCGGGCGGCGGGCTTTCCACAACCGCTCCGGCGCAAGCCACCAGCAGCAGCAGTTACGATTACGACCCCGCGAATCCCGTACCGACGTTGCTCGCTCGTCCGGACGATTGGCTTAATCGCCCGCCGCTCGATCAGCGTCCGCTCAAGGAACGCGCCGACATCATTCGGTTCACCAGTCTGCCGTTAACGGCGCCCGTTGAGATCGCTGGCCCGCTGGAAGCCGAGTTATACGTGTCCACGACAGCCAAGGACACTGACTATTTCGTTCGCGTCATCGACATTCACCCCGATGGATTCGAAGCGTTGATGATGTCGCGGCCGCTGCGTTTGCGCTTCCGCGAAGGGTTTCACAAGATGGTTCCGGCCAGGAAAAACAGGGTGTACAAGATAAAGGTGAATCTCTGGTCGTTGGCGATGGCATTTCCGAAGGGGCATCGCATCAGCGTCCAGATCACGTCAAGCGATGTGCCCCGCTTCGACCGGCACTCAAATACGTGGAATCCCGTCCAGTCGTATAGTGATGCCATCAAAGCGACCAATACCGTGCACCACTCGGCGAGGTACCCTTCACGGTTATTGCTTCCGGTCATCAAAGCGCCGCGCTAACGGATACAATGTGCCTATGCAGCTAGGCGCCGTTACATACAATGTCCTGAAGGATTGGGATCTGGAGAAGATCATCACGACGCTGGAGGCCTCCGGCTTCTCGGGCGTCGAACTGCGCACCGAACACGCACACAAGATTGAACCGTCCCTCCTTGCCGCCGATCGCGAAAAGGTGAAGCAGCGTTTTGCGCGAAGCAAGGTGCGCCTCGTCAGCTTCGGCACAACTTCGGAGTTTCACTCACCCGACCCCGCGGTGCGCCGGAAACACGTCGAGACCGCGAAATCGTTTATCGATCTGGCGCACGACACAGGCGCCTGGGGGATCAAGGTGCGTCCAAACGGTCTACCCGCGGAAGTGGCGGTCGATACGACCATCGGCAATATCGGCGCGTGCCTGAAGGAACTGGGCGACTACGGCATGGGCAAAGGCGTCGAGATCTACATGGAGGTCCATGGCCGGGAAACCCAAGTGCCGCCTATTGCCGCCCGCATCATGAAAGCGGCCAACCACTCAAATGTCGGCGCGTGCTGGAACTCGAATCCCACCGACATCGTCGACGGATCTATCCGCCCCAGCTTCGACCTTCTTCGTCCGTACATCAAGCACGTCCATATTAACGAACTCGCCGGGCCCTATCCCTACCGCGAGCTATTCAAGTTACTCCGCGAGTCTAAGTACGACCGCTACACCCTTTGCGAGGCCCAGGAAAGTAAGGAGCCCGAACGTTTCCTTCGCTGGTACGCCGCACTCTGGAATGAACTAAACCGCGCATGAAACTATTGCTATCGCTCGCACTGGCCGCCCTCCTGCTGGGCGCCGCTCCGGTTACGCCGGAGGCCTATTTCGGCCACCGCATGGGGGCCGACTATAAGGTACTGGATTGGGACAAGGTGGTCGGTTACTTCGCCGCTCTGGAGAAGAGCAGCGATCGGCTGCGGGTTCGTGAATATGGCAAAACCGCTGAGGGCCGGCCCATGATTTACGCGATCATAGCCGCGCCTGAGACGCTTAAGAATTTGCCCCGTTATCAACAGATCCAGAAGAAACTTGTCGACCCGCGCCTCACCCCCGCGCAGGAAGCGGAAAAGCTGATTGCCGAAGGCAAAACCGTCGTACTCATCACCTGCACAATCCACGCTACCGAAATCGCTTCCACGCACACCGCCGTCGAATACGCCTATAAATTGGCCGCCGCGAACGATTCGAAATCGCTGACGATTCTCAACAACACCATCGTGATTCTTGTCCCGAGCCTCAATCCGGACGGGCTCGATATCGTTACCAAGTGGTATCGCTCAACGCTCAACACTCCGTTCGAAGGCACCGCACCGCCGGAGCTCTATCAAAAATATACGGGCCACGACAACAATCGCGATTGGTATATCTTCTCCCAACCGGAGACGCGCGCCACGGTAAGTCAATTGCACAACGTCTGGCATCCGCAGATCGTTTACGACGTCCATCAGCAGGGTTCGAACGCTTCCCGGATGTTTGTGCCGCCGTGGCTCGATCCCATCGACCCCAACATCGATCCCATCATCACGCAGTGGTGCAACGCGCTCGGCGCCGGCATGGCCGCCGACATGACCGCCGCCGGGCTCAAGGGAATCGCCATCAACGCGAGCTACGACTTCTGGACTCCGGCCCGCCACTATCAGAGCTATCACGGCGGCATGCGCATCCTGAGCGAAACTGCCAGCGCCCGAATCGCCAGCCCGATAACGATTCGGCCCGACCAACTGCGCGGAGAAGCCGTGGGCTATTCGCCATCCAAGTCCACCTGGAACCATCTGGAGGTCTGGCCCGGAGGCACGTGGCGGCTTCGCGACATCGTCAACTATCAACTAGTCGCCTTCGACAGCCTGCTGTTCCAGGCGGCGACACGAAGGGCCGACTTACTCCGCAATTTCTATCGAATTAACGAACGCGCCTCCAAACGAATGGAGCCTTTTGCGTTCATCATTCCCGCCGGCCAGGCGGATCCCGGGGCGACGGCGCAGCTACTGAAAACGCTGGCGTTTGGAGCGGTTGAAATTGATGTCGCCAAGAGCAGTTTCTCCGCCGATGGGAAACAGTACGGCGCCGGCGACTACATCGTTCGCCTTCAGCAGCCATTCAGCGGCTTTGCGAAAACGCTCCTCGAAAAGCAAAACTATCCGGACATCCGCCAGTATCCCGGGGGGCCACCGCGTCGCCCCTATGACGTGACCGCGCAAACTCTGCCGCTGCTGATGGGCGTAAATGTGCAAACGGTCAAGGATTCCTTCGCGGCCCGCGCGGAACGGGCACAGGTATTCAATCCGGTTCTTGAACAGGCGAATGGCGATTTGAACGCCGCGGATTCCGAATCATTCAGGGCCCTCGCGCAAGCTTGGAAACAGGGGAAAAAAGTCTACCGGGACACGGGGACCGGCCACTTCTATTTCTCCGCGGCCGAGGGGCGGAAAGAGATTCGCCAGCCCCGTATCGGGCTGTACAAAAGCCCTTCACCGGTAATGGACGAAGGCTGGACCCGATGGATGTTTGACACCTTTGGCTGGACGTACACCAGCCTGAAAAACGACGAAATACGAGCCGGACAATTGAACGGCAAGTACGACGTCATCCTGTTCCCGGACCAGACCGCCGCCAGCATCGCCGAAGGCTATTTTGCCGGCTCAATGCCCGATGGCCTCACCGGCGGACTCGCCGCCGAAGGCGCCAAATCGCTTCGTGCCTTTGCCGAAAATGGCGGAACGCTGATCTTCCTGAACAAGTCCTCAGCGTATGCTGCGCAACACTTAAATCTTCCCGCTAAGAACCTGCTCCAATCCGTTTCGAGCCGTGACTTTTATTGCCCTGGGTCGCTCTTAAACGTCTCCATCGCCGATGGCAGCCCGCTCGGTTATGGCATGCCGAAAGAGTTTGCGATTTGGATGGAAGCATCCCCGGCGTGGGAGAACGAGTTCGGCGTAGTGAAGTACGCGAACAAGGACGTTCTCGCCTCCGGTTGGTTGCTCGGTGAGCAGTTTATCGCCGGGAAGTCGGCTCTGCTGGACGTTCCTATCGGCAGAGGCCGCGCTATTCTCTTCGGCATGCGGCCCCAGTATCGAGCGCAGAGTTACCTTACGTTCAAGTTACTGTTCAACGCCCTGCTCTATCGGTAGTTACTTCGCCGCCGCCGAAACCTCTACTGAATCAATCGCCCATTTCTGCCGCGCCACACCCACCACCATCAGTTCCAGCGGCTCTGTCCCGGCGTTTTTGAAAGAATGCACTTCATTCAGAAACACCGGCACGGCGTCGCCCTTTGCAATCGGCGCCTCTTCCGGGCCAACAATCGCCGTCCCCGCCCCCGCCATAACGTAATAGAACTCTTCCACTCCCTCATGCCGATGCGCCGGAATCGCGGCTCCCGCAGGCACCACGTAATGATCGACATACGACCAGTTCGTAAAGAAAACCTCCGGCATCAATGCCCGCCGGTACATCACCCCGCCTTTCCCCGCCCGCAGCAACGTCCGGTCCAGCTTCATATTGATAAACACCGGCTTGGCGTCCTTCGTCACGCCCACACGGTCATCCCCCAGGTCCGTCGCATCGTATTTGCCCTTGATACTTCCCACGGCAATATTCATCCACTCCACTGGCGTCGTGCCTGGGTTGTAGATCGCGTGCGACCGCCCCATCCGGCACGGCGCTCCCGCCGGCCCTTTCAATATCGACGTTCGCCCATCAATCGTAAACTCCGCCTCGCCATCCAGAATCACGAACATCTCTTCCATGTGATTGTGAAAGTGATGGCCAATTCCTCCGCCGGGCTGAATCACGCCGCGGTGCAGAAAGATGAAATTCGTGCTGAACGTCGAGGCGTCAAACAACCCCACATAGTGCAACTCCCCGGCCCCGGCATGCACTCCGCGAAGCTTCCGGTACTTCGCCGCATCCGAATGCGCAATCCGCTGCGCCAGCGGTTCTTTCGCGAACAACGCGAACCCAATCAGTAGGAGCCATATTTTCATAGCGGCCCCATCATATAACAGCGCTACGTCTCGCGTTGAAAGCCGACTTCGTCTTTCCATTCCTCCAGCGTGTTGTAGGTGATCGGGCAGTACGTCGCCCTATCCGGCATGGCCCACATCCGGTGCATCAATGAACCCGGGCCCCGCACCAGATGTGGAAAATCCTCGCACGACGCCGGCCGCCCTTCATACACCAGGCACTCATTCCCGTTCAGAAATACGCACCCCGCCTCTGTTCGCCTTAGGATCCGTCCTTCATCCGCGGTCATCACGGTGCATTCCTTCAGAAATCTATCCCGCTTCATCCCCGCCGCCTTGGCTACCTTGTCGATATCCCTGTCGACGAGCCGTGCCGTCGCCGTCCGGCAACAGTTTGCGCACTGCAAACACTCGATCTGCTCCTCCACTTTTTGCGCGATCACCTTCAGCCTTCGTTCCACATAGTTGTGCCGGCTCATGTGCTGCCGCAGCTTCTTGTTCTCTTCCAGCTTCTGTTCGCCCAAGCGTCTGATTTGCACCAGATCCGTAATGATCGGCCTACTCATACCTCAAGGCTATCAGCGGATCCACTCGCGATGCGCGAAATGCCGGAGCCAGACATGCCAGCGTCGCGACGAAACCCAATACGAAAACCACGGTCGCATACGTCACCAGGTCGGTCGGCGTGACGCCATACAAGAGCTTAGCCAAGAGTCTCGACATCCCTGCCGCCAATGCCACGCCAACGGCCAGCCCCATCCCGGCCAGCACCAAACCCTCTCGCAGTACCAGGCCCAATACTTGCCCCTGTTGCGCGCCGAGAGCCATCCGGATCCCAATCTCCGCCGTCCGCTGCTGGACCGTCTGCGACAGGACTCCGTAAATCCCAACGGCGGCCAACAGGAGCGCCACCATTGCCAATATTCCCAATAGCCAAGCGGCCAGTCGCTGCGGCAGCATCGAACTCAACACGCGCTCACTCATTGTTTTTACATCGAACATCGGCAGATCCCGGTCAATCGCCGCTAATTCCGTTCGCATCGCCGGTACAAGCGCCGCCGGATCCCCGCCTGCACGCACCATGATGTTCAACCGCACCGCGCGCGCGTGCGGCAGCACGAAATAGTACGCCCCCTTGGATTCCGTGTCCAACTTTGCGTGCTTCACAACACCCACCATGCCGACGATCCGATAAAAGCCGGCGCCGCGGCTGATTCGCTTTCCAATCGCATCTCCGGCCGGCCAATAGAGCTTGGCCAGATTCTCATCGATGACCGCAACTGGCTCGGATCCTGCCCGGTCGGCGCTGGTGAAAACCCGCCCGCTCTTCAGCGGAATTTGCATCGTCTGAAAATACTCCCAACTGGCGATTCGGACCTCCCCGTGCGGCCCCGATTGATTGGGTGGGACATCCCTGCCCTCAATCGAAAACGAACTCTGCGAATTCTGCCCGCTGAACGGCAAGGACGAGATCATCCCGGCATGCGTCACTCCCGGTAGAGCCCGCGTTCGCTCGCTGATCCGCTCAAACAACCGCGCCGATTTCTCAGGTGTGTCGAACCGCTCGGCCGGCAGCGCGATGCTGTAGCTCACCAGCCCCGAAGGGTTGAATCCCGCACTTACTCGCTGTAACTCAACGAAACTCCGACTAACAATCCGGCGCCCACTAACAACAACGTCGACAACGCCAATTCAAACACCACCAGCCCGCCCCGTAACCGCCCCCGCCGTAATCCCGAACCCCGCCCCCCGTCTTTCAAACTGTTGTTCAATTCCTGCCTTCCCGCTTGCAACGCCGGCAACAGGCCGAACAACAGCCCAGTTACCAGCGACAACCCCACTGTAAACAGCAGCACTGGGCCGTCAACGGCAACGTCGCGAATTCGCGGAAAATTCGCGGGCGCCAATGCGATCAATGCCCGCATACAACCATAACCTGCCGCCAGTCCCGCCAATCCGCTCAGAGTTCCCAGCACTAAGCTCTCCGCCAGCATCTGCCCGATCAAGTCTCTCCGTGTGGCTCCCAACGCCGCCCGGATCCCCATCTCCCGGCACCGTCCGACGCCCCGCGCCAGCAAAAGGTTTGCCACATTCGCGCAAGCGATGAGGAGCACAAATCCCACCGCTCCCAACAGCGTGAAGAGCGGAGCGGCCAGTATCCCCGTCAGCATTTCCGTAATGGGCGTCATCGCAATCGACCAGCCGCTGTCCGGCGGGTACGCGCCCGGATTCGCCCGGCGCAACTCCTCTGTCATGGCCTGCAACCGGACCCGCGCCTCCGGCATCGTCAGTCCGTTCGCCAGCCGGCCCATCGTCATCAGCGACTGGTTGCCCCGCCGCGCCGGATCCAATTGCTGCGGCGTAAATGCCGCCGGTACCCACACTTCCACCGGCGCCAGAAATCCCAACGCCGCAGGCACAACACCGATGATCTGATATGGCCTTTCGTTCAGCCGGATGGTTTGCCCAACGGCCTCTTTTCGTCCGCCGAACTCTCGCCGCCAAAGCCCCTCGTCCAGCACCGCCACCTGATCGTTTCCCGGCTTGTCCTCGTCTTCAGTGAACATCCGGCCCGCCACCGGTGTAATTCCCAACACTCGGAATGTGGAAGCCGTGGCCTGGGCGCCCGCGCATCGTTCGGCCTTGTCGGTCCCCGAATAGTTGAAGCTCACCGTTTGAACGGACATCACATCCTGAAACAAATCCGTGTGTTTCCGGTAATCTGAATGATCGACCGGCGAGGTCGATGCGCGCGATAGACCGATGGTCGCGTACGAGTTATTCATCACCATGATCCGTTCCGCCTCGGGAAACGGCAACGGTTTCAGAAGCACCCCGTTGACGATGCTGAAAATCGCTGTATTCGCCCCAATTCCCAGCGCGAGCGTCAGCATCGCAACCGCCGTGAATCCCGGGTTTTTCGCCAGCCCTCGGACTGCATACCGCAAATTGGACACTATCATTTCACCTTATTACGGGCGAGCCCTCGTAAAGTTTCATAAAATAGGAGAGTACCTATGCCACTGCTCCTCGAATCCAATTTGCCCGGCCTCGAACTGATCCGCCACGGCAAGGTTCGGGACGTTTACGCCGTCGACCAGGACCGCCTTCTGATTGTCGCCACCGATCGCATCTCCGCCTTCGACGTTATTCTGGGCAGCGGCATCCCGGACAAGGGCCGTGTTCTAACTCAGATCAGCCTGTTCTGGTTTCAGTTTCTCTCCGGCGTTCCCAACCACCTTATCTCCGCAAACGTTGACGAATACCCCGAAAATCTGCGGGCGTTTCGAGAGCAGATCGAGGGCCGTTCCATGCTCGTGCGGCGCGCCCGGATGATCGACATCGAATGCGTCGCCCGCGGCTATCTGTCTGGCTCCGGCTGGAAGGAGTATCAGGCGCACGGCACCATCTGTGGCATCCCATTGCCCGCCGGCTTACATGAGAGCGACCGCCTCCCCGGCCCCATCTTCACACCGGCCACGAAAGCGCATTCGGGCCACGATGAGAATATTTCCTTCGAAGAAGCCGCACAGGCCATCGGAACCAAACTCGCCACGGAACTGCGCGATCAAACGTTGAAAATCTACGGGCAAGCCGCCGCCTACGCCGAAACCCGCGGCATCATCCTCGCCGACACCAAGTTCGAGTTCGGTTTCGTCGATAACCGGCTTGTCCTGGGCGATGAGATTCTTACTCCCGACTCGTCTCGCTTCTGGCCGCGTGCTTCCTATAAACCGGGCGGCGCCCAGCCAAGCTATGACAAACAGTTCGTGCGCGATTACCTGGAATCCATAACCTGGAATAAGCAGCCGCCCGGCCCCGTCCTTCCCGGCGAAGTGGTGGAACACACCGCGAATAAGTACAAGGAAGCCTACCGCGTACTTACCGGCAAGTCGCTATGAGTTGGTTGGACTTGATCCTTGCCGGCATCCTGATTGGTTCCACGATCGCCGGCTTCGCCAAGGGCTTCTTTCGCCTCGGCATCGGCCTCGCCGCCACATTCCTGGCATTTCTGCTGGCCGCGTGGTACTACGCCGATGCGGGCGCTTGGGCCGTACCCTACACAAGCTCTCGAGGCGTGGCCAATTTTGTTGGATTTTTGCTGGTATTCTTCAGCATTATGATCGGCGGAGCATTGCTCGGCCGTTTGATGGCCCATTTCTTCAAATGGATCGGATTGTCCTGGCTGGATCGTACGGGCGGCGGTGCTTTGGGCCTGGTCCGAGGCGGTCTCATCGGCATTGTCATCGTGCTCATGATCTCGGCATTCCTGCCCGGCGATCCACCAGCTGCCATTCTCCATTCCCGCCTGGCGCCTTACGCCATCGAAGGCGCTCACTTCCTCTCGTTGACCACATCGCCTGAAATGAACCAGCAGTTCCGCCAAACCTACGAAAAGACAAAAAAAGCGTGGGTTGATCCGGTTCGCGACAAACTCGAAAAGCTTGAACAATAACCGCTCATGTACTTACTCATTTTCGACCTCGACGGCACGCTCGTAGATTCCAAACAGGATCTCATTGATTCCGTCAATGCCACTCGCGGCTTCATGAACCTGGCGCCACTCCCCGGTCCTACCGTCGCCCGCTACGTCGGACGCGGCGCCATGGCCCTCATCCAAAGCGCTCTGGGAGACTCCGCTCCCGCTGCGGACGTCCAAAAGGCCCACGAATTCTTCATTCAATATTATGGCGAGCACATGCTCGACAAAACCACTCTCTACGATGGCGTTCGCGAATCGCTCGATGCCCTGAAAGACAGTGGCCACACCCTCGCCGTCCTCACCAACAAACCCGTGCGCTTCTCCGAACGCATGATGGAACGCCTCGGCCTCGGTAAGCACTTCGTCCGCATTTACGGAGGCAACAGTTTCGAACCCAAAAAAAAGCCGGACCCCATCGGCATCCACGCCCTACTCAGCGAAACCGGACTCGCCAAGGAACGTACTATTATGGTCGGCGACAGCTCTGTCGATATCCGTACCGCCCGGAACGCCGCTGTCCGGGCCTGTGGCGTAACCTGGGGCTTCCAGCCCGAGACCTTCGTCGCCGAGCCGCCCGATTTCACCGTCGATCACTTGCGCCAACTCCACGAACGTATCCTTGCTGAAAGCCGCTAGATCCAAATGCTGCCATTTCTCCTCGCCGCCTTTCTGGGTTCTTACTCATTCGTCGACATCGAAGCAGTCCGCGCAACCGGCGCGCCTGCCAGTTTCGTCAAGACTGCCATAATTCCCGCCAATCTGCCAGTCGAGAACTGTGACATCCTCATCGCGGGAGCAGGTATGGGCGGGATCGGCGCGGCTCTGCGCGCCGCCGAACGCGGGCACGCGGTTTGTCTGATAGAAGAGGCGACATGGATTGGCGGTCAAGCCACCGCCGCCGGAGTCTCCGCCCTCGACGAGAACAAGTTCATCGAGACCACCGGCGGCGCCCGGCTCTACAATGAGTTTCGCCGTCGCATCCGTGAACACTACAAACGCACCTTCAAACCGCTGCAGCCCACCGAAAATTTCAACCCCGGCGGCTGCTATGTCTCCAGCCTCTGCTTCGAACCGAAAATCGGCGTACAGGTACTGGAAGAGATGTTGAAGCGCCATCGCAATATACGACTCCTCCGCAGAACACGCGTCCTCGATCTGGAGCGCAGCGGCAACGTCATCACCGCCGCCTTACTCTGGAGCATGGACAAGAACCAGGCGCTCAAAATTGTCCCAAAGTTCGTCCTCGACGCGACAGAAATGGGCGATCTCCTGCCGCTCGCCAAGACTCCTTATACGGTCGGTTCCGAACCGAAATCAATCACGGGCGAACCTCACGCCGCTGAAGCCGCCAACCCCGCCTGCGTCCAAAGCTTCACCTATCCGTTCATCATCGAACACCGGCCGGGCGAGATCCACACGATTGCCAAACCGGCCGATTTCGAAAAGATTCGCGACCACCAGCCCTTCGGACTGCTCATGAACTACCCTGTCGAAAACGGCTGGCGCGGGCGTTTTGAATACACTATGTTCGGAGACGACCCTCCGATTCCCAACAATATGTCACCGCAGCCGTTCTTCAATTGGAGGCGCGTTTTCAATGGAGCCGCGTACGCCGGCAAATATACCGACCTGGCGCTCATGAATTGGCCGCGCCAGGACTATCACGACGAAACCGTCCTCGACCGCACACCGGAGGATACCGCCCGCGTGCTGCAGAACGCCAAGAAAGTATCGATGGCGTTTCTCTATTGGCTGCAGAATGACCAAAAAACGCCCGCGCTGAAACTCCGCCTCGATCAAATGGGAACGACGGACGGGCTTGCCCAACTCCCATATATTCGCGAGTCCCGCCGCATCCAGGCACAGGGCATGGTGCGTGAACAGGACATCGTTTTCGAGAACAGTCCCCGCGCCCGCGCGGTCAACTTTGCTGACTCTGTCGGCACCGGTTTCTACATGGTCGATATCCACCCCTGCGGCGCCAACGAAAAAGGCACGATGATGATGCCCAAGCCTTTCCAAATTCCCCTGGCCGCCCTTCGCCCCAAGGACCTCACAAACTTTCTCCCTGCATCCAAAAACCTCGGCGTGACCCATCTCACCAACGGCGCTTATCGCCTCCACCCCATCGAATGGAACATCGGCGAAGCCGCCGCCACCATCGCCAGTCTGCAACTGAAGGGCTCAAATTCAACCGAAGCCGTCCAGTCCGAACTAGCCAAGGCCGGCATTCAAATTTTTTGGTTCGACGATCTTCCCGAATCCCATCCTGGCTTCGCTGCCATCCAGATTGCCGCCATCAAGGGCTGGTACCCCGTCCGCTTCGATGACCTGCACGCCTCTCCGGATTCCCCCATCACACGCGCCGAAGCCGCCAAAGCACTGGCCGCAAAACACAACCTTCCCGGCGATCCCGCCAAGTCGCTAGTCGCCAATGGCTGGATGGCCGTCGATCACCGCAACTGGTTCCACGGCGATCTTCCGCTCTATTGGACCGACATTCGGATCAAGGACTTCGCTCCGCCAAACCCAAAAAGAAGCGGCCCGGTTTCCCGGGCCGAATTCTTCCAACAGTTGATGCGGTGACTAGCCTTCGTGCGTCATGAAGACCATATAGAAATCGCCGGTACCAGTCAGGTAGAGCTCATGGCAAATGATGTTCTTCTGCTGTGCGCTCGCCGCGCCCATCGCCGCTTCCATCGCCGCGAAATCCGCGCTGAGTATGTCCACTTTCCCCATCGGGACGCAGTGTAGACGGACTGGGTAATGTTCTTCGCCCTCGTTATAGCCGAGCGTGACAACCACTCGGCCCAACGATTCCAAATATTCCACGCCAATACTCTTCGCCGCCACTCGTCCGCCGGCCGCAAAGGCCGCCACTTCGTCGGCCAAAGGACCCAGCGTCTGATCGGCCGCTAACGTCCCCACAAACACCTTGAACTTATCGTGTACCTGTCCGGAAATCATTTCTTCTCCGATCCTTCGATAACAGCCACGCCCTTCGGCGCGCCTTCATTCGCTCCGCCAAGAGTCGCTTTTGCACCAGTTCGCAGGAGCGATGTCTCTCCAGGCCCCTGGAAGAAATGATAGCCGGGCCGTTCTTTCCACGCCAGCGGTCCCGCCAGGATTTTCTTGTTCTTCAACACCGCGTCTTTGATCTTCGTCACCAGTGCCTCATACTCCGGCTGACCCTGCTTATATCCCGAAAAACTCCCTAAGTCGGTGCTTGCCACGAACACCACATCCACGCCCGGAATCGCTGCGATCTGATCGGCAATCTCCACGCCCGCCGGGCTCTCAATCATCGCGATAATCATCATGTTCGCATTCGCCACCTGCCTGTAGTCGGCGCCCCACATCGCGCCATACTGTCCGCCGCCCAGGCTCCGTTTGCCTTTCGGGGGATAGTTCGCGAATTTGATCGCGTTGTGTACTTTGTCCAATGACTCCACCATCGGAATAATGATACCCATCGCTCCGATATCGGCGGCTTTCTGGATATCACCCTCCGTGGCATCAGGGATGCGGATGAAGGGCATCGCCGCCGCGCCTTTACAGGCATAGATCATGCGCGCCACATCCGCGTAAGTCAGCGGGCTATGCTGCATCTCGATCCAAGTGAAGTCAAACCCGCTACCGGCCATCGCGCAGTAAATATCGGGATCCGACGAGGACACCGTCCCGCCCACCACCTGCTTGCCCTGAGCCAGTTTCGTCTTCACCGTATTGAAAATTCTCGGCTGCTGTGCAATCGCGAGACTAGCCACCAGCATTCCGGCCGCTATTAATTTGTTCGTCATCTTTCTCCTCATTTCCGCAAAACGATTTTCGGCAACAAGCATACAGTGAATCACACCCGCAACACCACTTTCACTTGCAAAAGTCCCGCACGTGCTTCGGCACTCGCGAGAAATGACCCGGGTATGCTCACGGAGAGTGACCCACCGGCCCGGCAGGGCCGGGGATGATAATACCTTGCCCTTCAGTGGTTTGTCGGCGCGGACTCGGTTCCGGGGGTGGGCAACTCTATCACAAGTGGTCAAGTTTTGGTGAGCGCCGAGGCGCACGTGGGACAAGCTATCACTGAACAATCGTATTCGGCCACCGACTCGGACGAGGGTGAGCATGGCAGCGCGGAGCAGCAACCGCCTGACCGCAGCGGGACGCCTGAATTCCTCGCTCAACTCCTCAGCGCCGTTCAGCATTCGGTAATCGCCATCGATCGCGGTGAGCGGATCAGCTATTGGAACGAATTCGCCACTAGGATCTACGCCTTCTCCCGCGAAGAGGCCATTGGACGCCAAATCAACGAAACGACTTCGCGCGAAGCAAGCGATGCTTCCCGGCGAATTCTCGAATCCGTTTGGAAAGGCGCCGTCTGGTCCGGCGAGTTCCCGGTGTCACATCGAAACGGTTCCACGATTCCCGCCCGAGTCCAACTGTTTCCGGTCTTCAATTCGAGCCGCGCCGTGACGGGAATCATCGGTGTTTCCGAAGACATCTCCGCCGCGGTCACCGCCCGGGAAGCCCTCCGGCAAAGCCAGGAGCACGTTGAACGCCTCGCTCGCTCGACTTCGGACGCCATTTGGGATTGGGAAGTCTCTACCGGCGCTTTTTGGGGCAACGCAGCCTACACTTCGGCACTCGCAGCACACGGTTGATCCTGCCCGCGTCCGTCAAATACTTGTCAATCTCATCGAAAATGCCATCAAGTTCACATCGCACGGCCACATTTCCGTAGCTATCTCCGCCACCCACTCCACCCTCTGTTTCACCGTTGAGGATACCGGAATGGGCATCCCGCCCGACAGTATCGGTTCCGTATTTGCAACCTTCTCCGCCATCTCCGGGATCACCAGCGCCAGCGTCGGAGGAACCGGTCTCGGACTGGCCATCTCTCAACGTCTGGCTCGACTGATGGGAGGCGACATCACCGTCTCCAGCCTGCTCGGCGAAGGATCTCGCTTTACACTCTTGCTACCGCTCACCCACGGTTCCGCTGCCATTGACCTTCCGCCGGTGATCGTAACTATGCCGGCCACCTTTCCGGGCCGGCGGATCCTCGTCGTCGAGGACAACCCGATCAATCAGCGTGTCGCGGCCGGCATCCTCCGCAGACTGGAGTGCGATGTCAAACTCGCGGCAAACGGCTTCGAGGGTCTGACAAAGGCGCTTGCCAGCCCATTCGACGTCATTTTTATGGATGCCATGATGCCGATCATGGACGAATTTGAGGCGACCGCTGAACTTCGCCGGCGGGAACCAGCCGGCCGGCGAGTTCCAGTCATCGGACTCACCGCGCTCGCCACCGAAGAGGACCGGATTCGCTGCCTCGCCGCCGGAATGGACGACTACCTCCCGAAACCAGCCGATTTCAGTGCCATCGGCGCTGTCCTCAGCCGGTGGCTCCCGCCGCCTGAAGCCAGAACGCCGGCCGATCAGTCGGGGTAACATAGTCCCGATGCGCTTCTCGCTACTTTCAATCCTCTACGTCTCCGCCGCCTTTTGCCAGCCGCCTTCGGAACTCGAAGCCGTTGTGACGACCGGCCTCGGGGTCTTTCGATTCGAATTTGCTCCCGGCAAAGCGCCCAAACACGTCGACGAGTTCATCGCGCGGGCCCGCAAAGGCTACTACGATGGCAGCGCCTTCCACCGGGCCGTCGCTAACGGCATCATCCAGGGCGGCGACCCGTTGCTCAAAAACCCCAAAACACCCAAAACGCTCTGGGGCACGGGCGGCCTGAATCTTCTCGCCGGAAACTATTCGGATATGAAACATGAGCGCGGCGTCGTCTCAACGGTCCGCATCCCTGGGAAAGCCAATTCGGACGGAGCGCAGTTCTTTGTCTGCGTTTCCGCCCAGCCGCCGCTCGACGGTCAGTTTTCCGCCTTCGGGCGCGTTAACGAGGGGATGGATGTCGTGGAAAAAATATCGAAGGTTCCCACCGGCGAAAACGGTTTTACCGATACGCCGGTCCGTATTATTAAGATCGCCATCGAACCAAAAAAGCTTGAGCCGTATCTTACCGCCCCAGTCGATCAGCTTCGCCGTGTAGTGAAAATGAATACCACCTTGGGAACCATCGACATTACGCTGGAACCGGATTGGGCCCCGGACCACGTCCGTGCCTTCCTCAAACTTCACGAAACCGGCTGGTATACCGGCACGGCCTTCCATCGCATCATCAAGGACTTCGTCGTCCAGGGCGGAATGGGCCACACCCGCCCCAACAGCGCCCCGCACAACTCCGATCGCTGGGTCCGCAACCTAAAGGGCGAATTCCGTGAAGACGTCAAACATCTTCGCGGCATCGTCAGTATGGCCCGCGGCGACGATCCCGATACCGCCACTACGTCATTCTTCCTCATGCTCGGCCCCGCGCCGCACCTCGACGGGAAGTACTCGGCGTTCGGCAGAATCACCGCCGGCCTCGAAATCCTCGACGCGTTTGAGAAGGAAGATCTCGACGGAGAATCTCCTAAACGGCGCCTGGAGATCCTTCCTTAGCCGCGCATTCATTTGCTCCTGGCCGCCGACACGCTGAAATGCGACACAAACCTGCCCGGCTGGTCCCTGCTGAAAGAGGAACTCCTGGAACTCCCCGGCAACGACACCCAACCCGCGGACAGCACCACGCACGATGACCTCGCCATCGCCACCGGTCTCGCCGCCTGGGCCGCCTCCGTCGATTACCCCGAACTCCTCCCGGAAGCCGACGATCAGGAACTGCGAAGCCGCCAAAGCGGCCCGCTTTTCTAACTAAACAGCAATTAACAGCCGCCGCAAACCCGATCTTGGCCATAACCCATCGTCGGCAACTCGGACCGGGTCTTTGAAATCCGAATATCCAGCAAGCCATCGCCCCTGCCCGAAGTGTCTTCAAATTCGGGCAGGCCATGAAAGGATCCGCCACACCGGATCCCCCACGCTACCTTCCCTCGATGCCCACCGAGAACGGCTTTTGCGTAACCCGCAGTTTCAATAAATCCGCAAACTCCACGATCAACGGCCCTTCCGCCGGGCCTGTCACTTTCGCTACCACCTTGCGCCCGTCGAAGGTCCCCTCGACGCCCGAAAGTATCAGCTTTCCACTGGCGTCCCATTTATAAGCACCACTCAGAAGTTCAGCCGGCCCGCCGTCAAGCCGCACGGTGCCCTGCGCCGCGACGCGGCCCCGTCCGGACAGCTTCCAATCGCTCTCTACGGTCCCGCCTTCCCAGTTAAGTCCCGTGACTGTCCCCGCCAGATCCAAATCTCCACCGAGTCGCACCAGGCCCGCCCCCTTCAACTTTCCGCCTCGCCACTCTCCGGCCAACGACGAAACGGTTACCTTCTCGCCTTCCCGCCAGACAGTCGCGCGAATACTCTCCAACAGACCCAGCCGTTTCGCACGGACCTCGATCTCCGCCGAGCCGCTCTCCTTCTTTTCGCCCATACCAATTGCCCGGGAAAAGAACCCGGTCCCCTTCCAAACAGGGCCTAGAACACGCTCGAAATCCGCCTGTTCGATGGCGTCGGCATCAATGACCAACCGGTGTGGCCGCGGTGCGCCGACTTCATATCGATACGATCCCGACCAAACGATTCCGCCCGCGCTTGCCTTCATCGCGGGAATCACCAGCCGCTCGTTTTGCCAGACGACGCTCGCCGCGGCGATCTTCACCGGCGCCGCCAGTTCCGGCACGCCAAGCTCCGCGTTTCGCAATTCCAATTGTCCCTTCCATTGCGGCGGCTCCATGCCCAACTGCGCCACCGTCAGCGCCCCCCGGATCTGACCCGACGTTAAGTCCTCCACCCACTCGGCGCGCAGTCCCAGTGCCTTCATCCAGCGCTGGAGTCGCTTGATTTCATGCCCTTTACTCCCGCCCCGGCATTCCCACGCCGGTTCACCGAGCGTCCATTCACAGTCAACCTGCAGCGCCTGCCCGTCCACTTCCAGACTCGCCGGCGCCAAGCGCACTACTCCGTCTTTCCATACGCCGTCCAATCGCGCCGCTTCCAGGCGATTCCCCTCGCCCCACGTCCAGTCCAGTCCGGTGACCGCCGCCGTCCCCTCCGCCTGCGTGTCGTTGGTAATCACCACCTGACCATCCAGCGTACCCGCCAGTTTCATTCCGTTGAAGTCTGCTCCCGGCGGCCGCAGCCACTCCGCCATCGGGTCCAATCCCAAGCCCGAGGCTTGCGTTTCAACACGCCACTGCGGCTGCGTAAGAAATTTGTCCAATGTCGCTTTAACTCGCAGCGGCCGCTTCACGTCGGTCTCCAAACGTAACGTTTGCGCGCCTAATTGCAGCGACCCGGAGTATCCGACGCTCACCGCCGCCGCGCGCGGCGGCTGTGTCCAGTGGTGCAACTCCGTCAGATCCAGTACGCCTTTAATTTGCAAGGACGAAACCGGTCCGCTGATTTCCGCGCGGCTCTTCACCACGCCGTGGACACCCAGATCCCGCGGACCCACCAGTTGAGCCAACTCCTGGAGCGCGCTCCGCTCCAGTTGGGCGTCCAAATTCAACTTCGGCTCGCCTCCGGTTTCACGCAGCCGGCCCCGCGCCGTGACCCGGCCTAAGCCGCGTGCCATCCGATCCGTTCGCGCCATCTCTCCGACAAACCAAATGTCGAAGTTGCCATCACCGACGGCCGAAAAATCGATGTCGGCGTCCGTAAAATAATAGGCCGATTTTCGATTGTCGATCTTAAAGTTCAGCCGTCCGCGCCGAACCTCCAACTCCGGCATCGGGGCCGCCGCACCGCCCGCCCCTGAAGCGGATTGGACCGGCGGAGCCAACAGCGCCTCCACGTTCCACGCGCCATCGGCCTGACGCATCAGATTTACATGCGGTTTGTCGAGACGCAGACTTGAGAATTCCAGTTTTCCCGAAAGCAGGCTGAGCAGGCGAATCCGCACCACCAGATCGTCGACATACGCAAACGGTTCCGCCGATATCTCCGGCCGTTCGTGAATTACCACCTTACGGACGCTGAAGCCCGGTCCCGTTAGTAAGTGCAGTCGTACGGCGCCAATGTCCACTTTCCGGCCCAGCGCCCCTTCCAGTCCCGCTTGAATACGGGGACCAAAGCGGTCCGCGCGCAGGAATGGCGCTCCGGCCAGCACAGCCAGGACGACCGCCGTCAACAGCAGCAGCTTGCGCTTCATGCCATTCGCTCCCGCACCGCCGCGTAGTCCGCCGCGTCGTCGCAATCCATCACGCATCCGGCGTCGTCCACCTCGACAAACGACCTCTCGAAGCGGCGTACGACATCCCGCGCCGCCCCCTCCGGCGCCGCCGCCAGCAGCGCTTCGACCACCGCCCGGCGCACCCATACCGGATGTCCGTGCCTGCCGTCAAACTCCGGTTGGAAGACCATCGCGGGATCGCCAGCGGCCACCGCCCGGATAGTTGTTTCCTTCACATGCGCGTAGTCGACCGGGCTGAAAAGGACCGCTTCACCAGCCACCGCCGCCAGCCCTGTTTGCAGCGAACTCAACTGGCCCCGGTCGGCGTCCGGATTGTAGACAACCCGAGCTTCCTGCAACCGCCGGCACTCGCTCAAAAGGACTTCAGCACCCGGCCGCAACACCACCACGACCTCGCAACACACATCTCCAAACAACCGAATTTGGCGATCCAGATACGTCTCCTCTTCCCAACGCAGCAGCGCTTTGGGAAAACCCATCCGCCGCGATAACCCCGCGGCCAAAATCACGCCCGAAACCGTCACTGGTCTACTTGCGCTTTGGCGGTTTCCGCTTGGAAAATCGACTTCGAATGCTGCCGCCAATTCGCCTCCGGGTTCCGTCGCGCCGCGATCATCTCCGCCACCACGGAGACCGCGATTTCCTCCGGAGTAATTGCCCCGATCTCGAATCCCATCGGCGCGAAAAGCCGGTCTAAGCCGGTCTTCGCAACACCTTCTTTTTCGAGTTCCTTCATCACGCCGATCACCTTGCGCCGGCTGCCAATCATGGAGATGTATCGAGCCTGTGTCTCGACGGCCCATCGCAATACGCGCATGTCGTCGCGATGCCCGCGAGTGACGATAACGACATAGCTGGTGTCGCGAATCGCCAGCTTCGGAAAGATGTCCTCGTACTCTTCGGCGAATACGTCCTCGGCTTCGGGAAAACGCTCACGATTGGCGTACTGCTCCCGGTTATCGATCACGGACACCGCGAAACCGGCGAGTGTCGCCACCTTGCACAGGCTCTTCGAAATGTGTCCGGCGCCAAAAATAAACGCCTTCGGCTGCGGAACAAGCGCCTCCACAAACACCTCCAACTGCCCGCCGCATATGAGTCCGTTGTCGTAGGCCGCATCCTGGCCCAGCGAGAACTTCATGTGGCGTGGTTTCTCCGTCTCGATCACTTCCCGCGCGGCGTTCCAAACCTCCGCCTCCACGCAGCCGCCGCCAATCGTCCCGATCATCGACCCGTCTTCACGCACCAAAAGCTTCGCGCTCTCATAACTCGGGATTGACCCGTTCACTTGCACAATCGTCGCCAACGCGCACTTCTGTCCAATCCGGCGCAGCCGCACAATCTCGTCAAACAGGTCCATGCCGACAATCTTACCAGCGCCACGTGCGACCATAGTGCCGATGGAAACCCAGAACTATCAAAACCATACGCAACGCGTTCCCGGCTTCCTCGCCGTGGGCTTCGTCCTCCTCCTGACGTTCATCGGGGGCGGCGTGAATCTGTACCGTTCCTTCGGCGACCACCAACGGCTGTACAGCGCGGCGCTCGTGCCTGTACTCACCTTGTGCGTGTTCGCGATCGCTATTTATGCTCGGGCCTTTGCCCTGAAGGCGCAGGATCGCGCGATTCGCGCCGAGGAAAGGATCCGGCACTATATTCTCACCGGCAAGCCGCTGGACTCGCGCTTGGAGCCAAAGCAGATCATCGCCCTTCGTTTCGCCAGTGACGATGAGTTCCCCGCCCTCGCCGTTCGCGCGGCGGAGCAGAACATGTTACCCGATGCGATTAAGCGCCAAGTGAAATACTGGCGCGCCGACTCGCATCGCGCTTGACAAGGGTTTCGCGTCAATGCATAATCGAGTGGTTATACAACCACCTGGCTATGCAAGCGCACTCTCAGCTCGACATGACATTCGCGGCCCTCGCCGACCCCACGCGCCGGGCTATTCTGGCGCGCCTGGCCGATGGCGAGGCTTCGGTCAATGAACTCGCGGCGCCATTCGCGATGAGCCAACCGGCGATCTCAAAGCACCTCAAAGTGCTGGAAGGCGCCGGACTCATAACGCGGGGCCGGGACGCCCAACGCCGGCCCTGCCGGATCGAGGCGAGGCCGCTGGCGGAAGCAACCGAGTGGCTCGAAGAGTATCGCCAGTTTTGGGAATCCAGTTTCCAAAACCTGGACGTTGTACTCGACGAAATGAAGGCCTTGAAAAAGAGAAAGGTAAGTCGATGACAAGCTCCGGCGCGCTGAGCCTAATCGCCAAAGGCGACGACGAAATCGTAATCACGCGAGCGTTCAACGCTCCCCTCCAGATGGTCTTTGACGCCCATACGCAGCCGGAACTGTTGCGGCGCTGGTTCGGCGTCCGTAATGGTTGGGAGTTCTCGGTGTGCGAAGTTGACCTGAAAGCGGGCGGCGCCTATTGCTATGTTTGGCGAAACGAAGCTAAGGGCCTTACGCTTAAGATCCGCGGCGCTTTTGCCGAAATCACGGCCCCGTCTGGATTCGTCTGCACGGAATCGTTCGAAGAACCGTTCCAAACCGACGAGGCGGTCAACACCTATTCATTCGTGGAATCCAACGGCCAGACCACACTGACCATTTCCACCAAATTCCCGTCCGCCGCGGACCGCGACATGGCGCTCAAATCCGGAATGGAAACCGGGCTGAATGAAAGCTACGTTAAGCTCGACGCCTTGTTTGCCTAATCAAAGGGGAGATCCGCCGGCTCTGCCGGGGAGGCAGCAGCAGTTTGACAGTTCCGGGAGTATTGTCCGCTCCCGTAACATCAATTCTTTAGGCGCATCCGCTGTCGTCGGGTGCCTGTTCGACCAGGAATTGCTCGGGCGTGCGGCCTGCGTTCGATGGCGATCAGGCTCCTTTGAGGGGCCAGCCAGCGTAAAGCCTCGGCGCTCACCGAAACTTGACCACTTGTGCTCCGATAGAGTTGCCCACCCCCGGAACCGAGTCCGCGCCGACAAACCACTGATGGGCAAGGCATTATCATCCCCGGCCCCGCCGGGCCGGTGGGTCACTCTCCGT
>Ga0105046_10002414_pt1 | contig 29496 bp, 23 predicted proteins | sample MAT03_FD_78385 | JGI IMG/M metagenome (GOLD analysis project Ga0105046, IMG submission 78385) | Freshwater microbial communities from Lake Fryxell liftoff mats and glacier meltwater in Antarctica - MAT-03 (megahit assembly) | ecosystem: Environmental > Aquatic > Freshwater > Ice > Liftoff... | reverse complement strand
TGTGCATCAGCCAGATGCAGCGAATTCAGGCGCGTTTCATCTTGCAGGATCAAACGCCATTTCCCACGCTCATAGGAATGATGAATATTGGATACTTCAGGGACCGTATTGGTGTCGTTGTCTGCGGGCACGCTGCTGTGCTGCGGAAGCGCATTGGGGAGCGCGAGGGCCACTTTGGCCAGATCCAGGGTTTTCAAGTCAAACCAATGCGCGTGCAGCAGGCGAAACAGACGGTGGTCGCCGCTGAATGGCCGTTGCGCCTCGTCGTGGAGGTATCGCAACAGGTCGCGGAATTGCTGTATGACCGGCACATGGAGGATGTTGACCGGCCGTTTGGTGTAATATGGAATTTCTTTTTTATCCAGCAGCGTCATCAGGCGGGCAGCCTGTTTGTGCCGGGCATAGAGGATTGCGATGTCGGCGGGCGACTCGCCGCCTTGCAATAACGTTTCTATTTGATGCACGATATGTGCGGTTTCCTGCAAACGGTTTTCAAAAATTCGCAATACAGGACTTTGGTTTTCAGGTGTTTGTGCGCGCAATTCTTTTTTCAGCCCTTCTTCCTGCAAGGCATTGACGGCCCGCAGCTCGTTGTGGCCGATCACTTTGGCGGCGGCGTCGAGCACGGCCTGGGTAGATCGGTAGTTCTCTTCGAGCACCACCGTCAGCAGGCTGGCGCGGTGGGTTTGGTAAAATTCAACCAGGTTTTGCAGGCGCGCGCCCTGGAATTCGTAGATGCTCTGATCGTCGTCGCCGACGATGAATACGTTCGGGTTGGGCCAGTAATCGAGCAGTACCTGGAGCAGCCGGTTTTGTGCGCCGTTGGTATCCTGGTACTCATCGACCAGAAAATAGAGGAATCGTTCCTGGTAACTGCGCAGCAGGGTTTCGTTCCGGTCGAATTCCCTTAAAACCCAGAGGATCATGTCCTCGTATTCGTAGCGTCCGGCGCGCTGCATGACATTCAGGTATTTGGGATAGAGATCGGCGGCGGCGCGCAAGCGGTCCATTTTTTCCCGGGCATCCTGCACTTTCGCCGTTTTAAGGTCGCCCTTTTTGCCGTATTTACTGGTTTTTTGGTAAATAAAGCCGGGGTTTTCCGGCAGGCCATCCATAAAGGCTTCTATTTTTTTAAGCACATGGCCGGGCGTCCAGCTTTCTTTTTTCATGGTGGAAAAAAGGTCTCGCAGGTGTCTCTCGTAGTAAAAAACGGCTTTTCGTCCTTCGCGGAGCGGGTGTTCGGGGGGCAGTTTTTCCAGGATACCCCGCACCAGTTCGATGCGTTCCAGGTCGCTCATGGGCTCCAGGTCGGCGCGGCCGAAAAACTCGATGTTTTCCTGGATGACGCGGTTGCAAAAGGCGTGGAATGTGTAAATAGGTACCCGGTGCGCTTCCGGTCCGATCATACCGAGTAGGCGTTGTCGCATGGCATTGGCCCCTGCATCGGTAAAGGTGAGGCAAAGCAGGTTTTGCGGCCTGGTATCGGTATCCAGCAGGATTTTACCGATGCGGGCGGATAAGACGTGGGTTTTGCCGGTGCCCGGGCCTGCAATAACCAAAACAGGGCCTTCCGTTTGTTCCACGGCGCTGCGCTGGGCCTGGTTGAGGTCGGCGAGCAGGGTGCGGAAGGCGTCGTTGCGTTGTTGTAGGGTCATTGACGGAGGGCGGAATTTATTCCTACATAAAAATGATTTGTTTTTTACGCGTTTGTAATAAGATGGGAAAACCGTGTTCCCTTCCTATCACGACGGGCGCGACTGACAAAGTTCCACAAGCACGCCATTCGCCGATTTCGGGTGTAAAAACGCCACCAATTTATTATCCGCACCAATTTTCGGTTCCCGGTTCAGCGCGATAAACCCTTCGCCTTCCAGCCGCTCGATTTCTGCGCGAATATCGTCTACTTCGAAAGCGATGTGGTGTATCCCTTCTCCCCGTTTTTCGATGAATTTGGCGATCGGGCTCTCCGGGTCGGTCGCTTCCAGCAGTTCAATTTTGCTGTCGCCGATCTGGAAAAAGGAGGTCGCTACTTTTTCGCTTTCTACGGCCTCAATTTTGTAGTGCGCATGGCCCAGCAACTTGCGAAACAATTCATTGGCCTCTTCCATGTTGCGCACCGCAATGCCGATATGGTCTATTTGTTTCATTTTTTTTTGATCCAGATATCTTTTTCGCCGGTGAGTTTTTCCAGCGCTTCGAGTTTTTGTTGCACTTCGGACAGGTTCGTATAGCGGAACTGAATGCCCACCTGATACCCTTTGTTTTGCACGGAGTACACCGTGTATCCCCCATTTTTGAGCATCTGGGTAAGCCGGTCTGCGTTGGTTTTTTCCTTCAAGGTGGCTATGATGAGAATACATTCCCGGCCTGTCTTGTTGCCTTGCTGTATCTCCTCCCGGGCTTCCTGCATTTTCTTAGCCACCGATTTTTCCACCGATGCGTCTTGCTCCTTTTGGGTTTGAGCCGGTTTATCTGCGGGTTTTACGGCAGTTTTTTGCGTTTTGGTCACCGGATCTGCCGGTACGGTGATGTCTTCGATTACCTCTTCCGTTTTATCGGCCACAGGATGCTCCGTAGCGGCGTGCTGTTTGCGCCACCACCAGATACCGCCGGCCAAAACGCCCAACAGTATCAATACCACCATGATGATCAGTGGGGTAGATGTTCGGGACACACTGGGTGGCGGGTAAGGAACATAAGTTGGCGGCGGCGGCGTATACGAAACCGGCGGCGCGGTGGGCGGGGCGGCCTGTCTGGTATCTAAAGATGTTTCCGGCGTTTTTTCCGCTACTTCCCGCGAGCGGGCGATGGGTGAAAATTGCAGGGGCGGCAATCCGTATGATTCGGTGTTGAAATTCGTGGCCTCGGGCAAAAACTGAATCTTTTGCATGTAGTTTTTGTACAAGCGGCCTACACCGGGAAGGGCTACAATTTCCCGCTGGGTGAGCAAGGCTTGCATTTTTTCTACAAAACCGGTGACGGCCTCGCGGGATTCTTCGTTTGAAATACCATGCGTTTGGGCAATGTCTTCTACCAAAATACCATCGTCTATGGTCAGATTATCACTGAATACCAGGGTTTTAGAAGACGGCGATACGGATCCTCCCGCGTAATCGGCCACTGCCGGAACCCGGGTAGCCGTAAAACCCCCAAAAGAAGGAATCACCAACGCATCATGTAAAAAAAGTAATTTTTCGATATGGGAAGGAATGTCGATTTGCATAATATGGATGGGTTAGGCAATAATTCTGCCAAAAGCAATGCAAAAGTATAGGTTTCTATACGGTTGGCGATGTTTCCAAACCACTTAAAGCAGGAAAATAAAAAAACTCGCCGGATGCTTTGGTGTGTAAATGACAATAAGTACGTAAATTTGGCGACATTTACAAGTAATAAAATTATGAGTGAAGTCGAAAGCTTCTTCAAATCGGCTTTTTCGGTTGACAACGTAATATTTGGTTTCGACGGTGGAGAGTTGAAAATCCTGTTGATTCAACGCGGCGCGGCGCCTTTTAAAGGCAAATGGGCGCTGCCGGGCGATCTGGTATATCCAAATGAAGACCTGGATACTGCTGCTGAACGGGTGCTTGAACAACTCACCGGTTTGCGGAATGTTTACCTGGAACAAGTGAAAACCTTCGGTGCGGTAGACCGCCATCCGCTGGGTCGTGTCATAACCATCGCATATTATTCGTTGATCAAGATCAGCGATTACACCGTGACTCCCGCCTCTTTTGCCCAGTCGGCAAAATGGCATTCTATTTCGGAGGTCGGCGACCTGGCCTTTGACCACAATGAGATACTGGAAAGCTGCCTGAAACGGCTGAAGCGCAAAGTGCGCATGACGCCGGTCGGCTTCGAACTCCTGCCGCCTAAGTTCACCCTCACCGCGCTGCAACACCTCTACGAATCGGTTCTTGGCCCCCCTAAAGGCCTGGATAAACGCAATTTTCGCAAAAAAATCCTCTCCATGAACCTGCTCCTTGAGCTCAACGAGGTGCAGGAAGGCGTAGCCCACCGGCCGGCCAAATTGTACCAGTTCGATAAAGAAAAATACGAACAGTTCTTATCGGAAGGGTTTAGCTTCGATATCTGATCGCCGCCTATAAAGATTTTACAAGTTCGTTACATCCTTTTACAGGCATTTTGACGCTCCATTCATTTTAGACTTTGGACACCTTCGGTGTCCGCTGAGAGAGAAAGTTCTTTGAAAAAGCAGAACCGTGTGCCCATCTTGGGTATATGGAAAACCAGCAACAAACACTCCAGTTCTGCCATGCTCTTTTAAGTTATGGGATTAATCGCTGTCGTGCGATGGCCAACTTCGTGATGAGTTTGGCAAGCAGCCCTTCGCTTGCTCATCCGGTAGAGTTATCTGCCAGCCCCTTTTGCCACTACCACTATAGCAACCTGACAAAGGTATTGCGTGATTGGGAAGTAAACGAGTCTGATTTTCGGGCCTTTATCCGGCGATTTGTTCCAGCGCCTCGGTTTTTGGGCGAAGGAATACGCTATTACGCCTTGACGCACGACGTGACAAAGATGTTAAAAGCGCATTCGCCCTGTTTGGAAGGTCGGCAATACGTCCCCACAGCCAACAACGTGATCGCTTCCAATCGAGCCTTGGGCGTGGGCTACCACCAGGGCTTTTACAACCTTGGTCTGGACGCCTCGGATTCCAATCCTGATGCATTGCTGGCCGGTTTTCTAAAACTCTGGTCCTCTGTCGACGGCGCCGCGTCTTTTACCTGCATCGGCGGGTATTGCAACAACGATTTCAACTACGTACACCCCGATTGTCAGGAAATAGAAATAAACGACAACGACGTCTGGATGATCAGCGATGGCGGTATCGAGTATTGGGCGCCTTACAACGACGGATTGCCTTTTCGCGTCGCGACCTGCATCCTCCGGCCATTTTACCGCGACAACAAATTACGCCTCGGAGCCTATGGAAAAGGGGTTTGGGAAGCGCCCTTTGCCGCCGTTTCTCAACCCGTAGCGCAGGCAGTAACACCAAACCCTGCGTCACGAAGGACTGTGACAATTAGAAAATCCACACTTTCATCGGCGATAATTAGTGCGTTCATGCAGCAGCCAAATCATAAACAACTTCGTTTTTGATCTTCTCCGCAGCAAAAGCAAGACAGGCGAGTATTTGCTCTTCTTTCAAATGTGAATATGCTTTCAGCAAGTTTTGAATGCTTTGCCCCGCAGACAATTTCTCAAGGATCAAATCCACGCCAATACGGGTGCCTTTGATGGCGGGTTTACCGTAGAGAACGGCAGGGTCAGAAGAGATATATTGTGTCCAGTTCATGATTAAAATGGTGCTGAATCAAGTAAAAAAGGTATAAGTCTATGGAAATTTAAGTAAATTCCTCAAGATAACCCAATCTCCTTCGGCACTTCGCCAGGCTTCAAAAAATCCCTTCCAAATCCAAAATCAACCTTTCAATTTACATAAAACCAATGCCTTGTACCTTTCTCAAAAATATTCTCCCCCGGCTACCTACCTTTGACAATCTCCCGGTTTCAAGCACATACCTACATCGCAACTACATGTATCGCACCGTCTCATATCGCGCCCTTTCCGTCTTTTTGTTGGGAACTGCGCTCTGGCTTTCCTGTAAAAACAACACAAGCGAAGCGCCCGCTTCCTCAAGCCCCCCCGATGGTCCCACCCGCTTCGAATTGCAGGAACCCGCCAAAACCGGGGTGAATTTTATGAACGTTTTCCAGGAGAATGCGGGCATGAACTATATGAATTTCAATTACCTGTACATCGGCGGCGCGGTCGGGGTAGGCGATTTTAACAACGACGGCTTGCAGGACTTGTACATGGTGGCGACGATGGGGGAAAATAAATTATTTCTGAACAAGGGCAATTTCCAGTTCGAGGATGTAACGGCCAAAGCGGGCGTTGCCGCTGCTGAGGGCCTCAAAACCGGCGTAGCGGTTGTCGACATTAACAACGACGGATGGATGGATATCTACCAGTGCCGGACGGGGCTGCGACCCGCAAGCCGGGGCAATCTCCTGTTTATCAACAACCACGACGGGACTTTTAGCGAAAACGCCGCTCTGTTCGGCCTCAATACCCCCTGCGCCTCCACCCAGGCTAATTTTTTCGACTACGACCTCGACGGCGACCTCGACATGTACCTGCTCAACCACCGGGTAGATTTCGACCAGGCTTTACAAATGCGCGTGGAGCAGGATGGAAAAAACGTGGTACACATCACGACCCCGACAAATGAATACGATTCGGACCGGTTGTACCGCAACGAGGGGAACGGCCGCTTCACCGACGTCAGCAAACAAGCCGGAATTCAGCAGGATGCCTTCGGTTTGAGCGTCACGATCACCGATATCAACCGCGACGGGTACCCGGATATTTACATCGGCAATGACTATGTGGAGCCGGATAACCTGTTCATAAACAACCGAAACGGCGCCTTTACCGACCGCTTGGCCGATTACATTCGCCATACCACCCATTTCTCGATGGGGGCCGATGCAGCTGACATTAACAACGACGGCTTGTGCGACCTGATCGTTTTGGACATGAAAGGAGAGGGCAACGAACGCCAGAAACAATTAGCCACAGTAATGACGCCCGAACGCTACCAGCTGATGGTCAACTACGGCTATGGCCACCAGATCATGCACAATATGTTGCAATTGAACAACGGCAACGGTACTTACAGCGAGATTGCCTACTTAGCCGGCATGTCGAGTACCGACTGGAGCTGGACGCCCCTGGTGTTCGATTTTGACAACGACGGCTACCGCGACCTTTTTATTTCCAAAGGCCACCGCCGCGAGGTCACCAATATGGACTATATGACCTATACCCTCGATTCCCTTACCAAATCAGGGGGGCGGATCAACGATATCCAAAAATACCTGGAACTGATCCCGACCCACCAATCCCACAACTACATGTACCGCAACCGCGGCGACCTAACGTTTGAAGATATGTCGCTTGCCTGGGGTTTCGGCGACGCAGTTATGTCCAATGGCGCCGTGCAAGCGGATCTGGACAACGACGGAGACCTGGATATCGTGGTAAACAATGCCACCAAACCCTCTTTTATTTACAAAAACAAAACCGTCGAACAACAGGAAGGGCATTACCTGCAAATTCGCCTGGAGGGTTCTGCTAAAAACGTAAATGGCATCGGCGCCGTAATAATGGCAGAGGCCGGCGGACAAAAAATGATGGCCGAAGCCCAACCGGTCCGGGGCTTTCTCTCCACTTCCGGCAATATCGTCCACATCGGTCTGGGCAAAGTGGAAAAAGTAGATAAACTGAGCATTCAGTGGCCCGATGGAAAAGTTCAAGTACTTGAAAATGTGCCGGTTAACCAGCGAATGACCCTTAAATACGCCGAAGCTAAAACCGGGCCCTCTATTTATAAAACCATTGCAGCTAAACCCTTGTTTGCCGACATTACCCAGCAATCCGGCATCCAGTACGCCCACCGCGAAAACGACTACTACGACTTTAACCGGGAACGCCTCATTCCACATAAATTTTCCAACCAGGGTCCCTGTATTGCGACGGGCGACGTAAACGGCGACGGCCTGGAGGACTTTTACATCGGCGCTTCGTTCGTAACCACCGGCGTTTTGTATGTTCAGGGTAAAAATGCCCGTTTTAGCCCGCTCACCAAACCCTTCGTCGCCGATACATCTTACGAAGACACCGGCGCCATTTTCTTTGATGCAGACGGCGATAAAGACCTAGATTTATACGTGGTGAGCGGCGGAAACGAAGCGCCGGTCAACTCCAAATATTATCAGGACCGCCTGTATGTCAACGACGGAAAAGGAAACCTGCAACACGACCCGGCTCGTTTGCCGCAGGAAGGCGCCAGCGGCTCCTGTGTGGTCGCTTTTGATTATGATAAAGACGGCGACCTCGATCTGGTGGTCGGCGGCGGCATCGTGCCGGGGCAGTTCCCGACGGCGCCGTTCAGCATGATATTTCAAAACAATGGGGGCAAATTTTCCAATGTCACGCTTCAAATAGCGCAGGAATTCAATCAGATAGGCCTGGTAACGGCCCTCACGCTGGCCGATCTGGACAAAGACGGGCAAGACGAACTCCTGGTCGCTGGCGAGTGGATGGCGCTGGAGGTTTTTAAAATACAGGGGGGCAAATTCGTCCGCGCCACCCGGGATTTTGGCCTGGACCAGTACACAGGCTGGTGGAACAGCCTGGCTGCCGCCGATTTCGACGGAGACGGCGACCTGGACCTGGTAGCCGGAAACCTCGGCCTCAACACGCGCTACCGGACCTCTGCGGCAGGCCCCCTGCAGGTGTACGCGATGGATTTCGACAACAACGGCAGCATCGATCCAATCATGTCCTGGTATGAAAACGGCGTACAGTATCCGGTGCCTTTGCTCGACCCCCTGCTCAAACAGATCCCGTCCTTAAAAAAGAAATTCATACGATATAAGCAGTACGCAACGGCTACCATCGAAGACGTGTACCCAAAAGCAGTATTGGATAAGGCAAAACGATTGGAGGCCAATGAGTTGCGGACCTGCTATTTTGAAAATGTCAATGGAAAATTTGTGGCCCGCCCATTACCCAATGAAGCCCAGTTCGCTCCGGTCAAAAGTATTCTGGTCAGGGACCTCGACGGCAACGGAACACAGGATTTACTGCTTGCCGGCAATGACTACGGCGCTGAAGTAGAAATGGGCCGCTATGATTCGGGCAACGGTTTGGCGCTGCTAAACGACGGCAAAGGGAATTTCAAAGCGCTCCCCGGCGCTACCAGCGGTTTCTGGACCCCTAAGGACGCCCGTGAAATGCTTTTTATCCGCCTGGCAACCGGCAAAGAAGGCGTTTTGGTGGCGAATAATAACTCAGCTCCGCAGCTGTTTAGCAGGCAGTAGCGCGAAGTTTCGAGGTAGGGTTGTGTCAAAAGGACAAGGCAGAGAAACTGCGCAGAATTTTAACACAACCCCACCCCATCGCTACGTTAACGGCATTGGCCGAACGCTACCGGAGACTACCAACCGACGCATGCATCAATTCCTCAATTTCCTCCGCTTCGATCGGGATGTTTTTAAACAAATCGATCGGGCCGTGGTCGGTGATCAGGATGTCGTTTTCTAAGCGGATCCCAAGATTTTCTTCGGGGATGTAGATACCCGGCTCGCAGGTGAACATCATGCCGGCACGGAAGGGTTCGTAGCGCAGGCATAGATCGTGTACGTCGAGGCCGAGGTGGTGGCTGGTGCCGTGCATGAAATATTTTTTGTAGGCCGGCTTGTCTTTCTCTTGTTTGTCCACCGCTTCGCGGCTGATCAGGCCAAGGCCTAATAGCTCGCTTTCCATGATTTTGCCGACTTCCTTGTGGTATTCTTCGAGCGTATTCCCCGGCACCAGCATTGCACGGGCTTCTTTCAATACGCGCAGAACGGCATTGTACACGGCGCGCTGCCGATCGGTAAACTGGCCGCTGACCGGAATGGATCGGGTGAGGTCGGCGGCATAATTGGCGTATTCGCTGCCGAAGTCCATCAGTACGACCTCGCCTTCCCGGCATTGTTGGTTGTTCTCCACGTAATGCAACACGCAGGCGTTTTTGCCGGAGGCGATGATGGGGGTATATGCATGGCCCTCACAGCGATTGCGGATAAATTCGTGGGAGATCTCGGCTTCAATTTCGTATTCCCAAACACCCGGCTTAACGAATTCGAGCACCCGGCGGAAAGCTTTGCCGGTAATATCGACGCTATGCTGGATCACATCCACTTCCCACTGACTTTTCAGCGTCTGGAGTTTTTTCAGGATAGGTTGGGCCCGGTACAGGACATGCGCCGGATACCGTTTTTGCAGGGATTTGGCATAGCGCAGGTCCCGGGTTTCCACGGGCGAACTATAGCGGTCGTTTTCGTTGATATTCAGGTAAATACCTTCCGAAAGCAGGATCATTTCGTTCAGGATCGCCTCGGCCTCGTCGAGGAACAACACTTTTTCGATCCCGGAAGCGGCGGCGGCTTCTTCTTTGGTGTATTTATGTCCTTCCCATACGGCAATATGTTCGTTAGTCCGCTTGACGATCAGTACCTCTTTATGGCCTTCCCTCGGGCAATCCGGGAACAATACGAGCATGGTTTCTTCCTGGTCGATGCCGCAGAGGTAAAAAAGCCCTGCATTTTGCCGGAAGGGGAAAAACTGGTCGCCCGAACGCGGCATCTGATCGTTCGAGTTAAAGATAGCGACCGTATTGGGCTTCATTTCCCGAATGAAGCGTTTGCGGTTGTAGGAAAAGAGGTCCGGGCTGATTGCTTTGTATTTCATGTGTGGTGGTGTGTTTTATTCTTCAAAGACATCTATCAAATCAATTTCCATATTGGGAATAATGGGCGTGGTCAATATATCGCCTTCTACTTTGGGTTGTAAGCCGATATATTGACCTTGTGCATTGAGTTTCCAGACTTGTATGGTGTTTTCGCTGGGTAAAACGATCCAATATTCGAGCACACCAGCCTCCTGATAGAGTTCAAACTTATCCTTCATCTCTGTTCTGGTATTCCCCGGCGATAGGATTTCGATGATAAGGTCGGGGGCGCCGATGCAGCCGCGATCATCTAATTTAGTAGGATCACAAATAACGCAGAGGTCGGGTTGGACGACAGTCGTCACCTCCTTGTTTTTGGGCATATTGAAACGGGTTAAGCGCACATCGAAAGGGGCAACATATAACTTGGAGTGGCTTTTCCACAGCGCATTTGTAATTGGCCGAGTCAAATTTCCACTAATCTCCTGATGGCGACGGTTGAGCGCAGCCATCTGTCGGATCTTACCGCGCAGCAATTCCACACGTTCTTGAAACTGCCATAGCAAGTAGTCCGCGTAGGTATAGTTGCCATTGGGGTCGAGTTGTGAAAGGGAAGTTATCATATTGCTGTGATGCGTGATGAACCATGTTTGACGAGGCAAAAGTATGGCTTTTCGCTGTACACTTTTTTCAAAGCCCCACAACGTTTATTCACCTTAATAATCAGCCACTTGCTCGTAGTAATGTCATTGTTTATATCCGCGACGACAATATAAAATGATACAAAAAAAATCGACAAATTAAATCAAATTGTTTTATTTTGCCGCTTTAAAGCACGTCAGATATATCAAAAGGAAACATTTTTTTGCCCGCAAAATATAGTCCCTGCTCAAAAACGCTAATTTTGGCCCGCCTTTCCTAACGGGCGCTTAAACCATCTCTCTTGTCACTTTTTTACATCATTCGAAATGAACTTTCCTTCCAACTGCAAATACACCGAAGACCATGAATGGGTTCGTATCGACAGCGGTAACATCGCGTACGTCGGCATCACCGATTTTGCCCAAAGCGAACTGGGCGAGCTCGTATACATCGAAGTGGATACCGTTGGGTCAACGGTGGATGAGCATGCTATTTTCGGCACCATAGAAGCCGTAAAAACGACCTCCGATCTGTTTATGCCCATCAAAGCCAAAGTACTGGAATTCAATCCCGCACTGGATGACAGTAAAAGCGGCGCCGCCCTCATCAACGAGGATCCCTACGAGCGCGGCTGGATCATAAAAGTAGAAATCTCCAACCCGGCCGATTTAAACGGATTGATGAGCGCCGAGGCGTATCAGGAGATGGTTGGGAAATAACTGGGTTTAGAAAGAAGGTTTAGAGGGTTTAGAAAAGTTTAGAGGGTTTAGAAAGAAGGTTTAGACAGCAAGGGTTTAGAGGCGCATATCTTTGAGAATACCGCTCTAAACCCTCTAAACCTTTCTAAACCTTTCTAAACCCCCTTCAAAAACACCATCCATTCGCTTTCAACACCGCTTCCGCTACCAGACGGCGTTTGACTTTTACGTTCACAGGCGGGTACTTGGTGAAGCGTTTCAAACCCATCAGGAAAGTTTTAAGCAGGTCGCCCTCGGCAAAAGAAGCCAGTGCATCTGTGGCATTCCGGTTCATCCGCGCCGTAACGTCATGGAAATAAACCTGCAACATGGCGTCGTATACTTCCTGCGGCTGCGCTTTTTGGGCCATCCCGGCGATTTTTTGCACCCGTAGAAACATAGACTCGGCCGCGAACAGATCGATGAACATATCGGCGCAGTTCATCAGTATCTCCTGTTCTTCTTTCAGGTTGAGTTTGCCGTCCATCTGCATTTTGGCAGCGCCGCCGGCTACCATCAGGATAATTTTTTTGAAATCGGCGAGCGCTTTTTTCTCTTCCGCATAATCGCCTTCCACTTTTTCAAACGAGGGCATGGAACTCAGTTCTTTCTGCACCGCCCAGGCTGGCCCGACGATGTCGAGTTCGCCTTTCAGGGCGCGTTTGAATAATTGGTCCACCATCAGCATGCGGTTGATCTCGTTTGTGCCCTCGTAAATCCGGTTGATCCGGCTGTCGCGGTAGGCGCGGGCGGCCGGGTATTCTTCGCTGAAACCGATGCCGCCGTGGATCTGTACGTTTTCATCCACACAATAATCGGTCACTTCGGAACCGAGTACCTTCAGGATAGAACATTCAATCGCGTATTCTTCGGCGGCCTCCAGAGTGGCCTGGCCGAACGATTTACCGGCGGCGTCCCCTTCCGCTTTTTTATCCTGCATCAGTTGCGAGGTGCGGTAGGAAGCACTTTCGGCGGCAAAATTGCGGATCGTCATTTCAGCCAGCTTAAACTGGATAGCGCCGAACGAACCGATGGATTGGCCAAACTGGAAGCGCTCGTTGGCATAACGGGCCGACATATTAACCACTTCCTTATTCCCGCCGATACACATGACGCCGAGTTTGTACCGGCCGATGTTGAGGGCATTAAACGCGATCAGGTGGCCTTTGCCGATTTCTCCCAACACGTTTTCGGCCGGAATTTTGGCGTTTTCAAAAAACACCTGGCGGGTTGAAGAGCCTTTTATTCCGAGTTTATCTTCCTCTTCACCAAGCGTGATACCCGCCGTTTTACTTTCTACGATAAAACCTGTGAATTTTTCCCCGTTTACCTTGGCAAATACAATGAAGATGTCGGCAAAACCGGCGTTGGAGATCCACATCTTTTGCCCGTTGATGAGGTAATGCGTGCCGTCGGCGCTCAAATCGGCCCTGGTTTTGGCGTTCAGGGCGTCGGAACCACTGCCGGGTTCGGTCAGGCAGTAGGCGGCTTTCAGGTCGCCGGTCACCAGACCGGGCAGGTACTTATTTTTCTGTTCTTCCGTGCCGAAGTACAAAATAGGCAGCATCCCGATGCCGGTATGGGCAGCAAAGGATACGATAAAAGACCCGGAGGGGCCAAATACCTCGGAGATAACCGTATTGGTATTGGTATCTAATTCAGTACCACCGTATTGCGCGGGCATGTGGGCTCCAAGAAGACCCAGATCGCCCATTTTTTTCAACAGGGAAGGCACCAGGCCGGGTTCCTGTTTTTCAATTTTGGCGCGGTTCGGCTGTATCTCGTTTTTCATAAAATCGAGGGCCATTTGTTTGACCATCAATTGTTCTTCATTGAGCTCCTCCGGAATAAAAACATCTTCCGGACGGCTGTCGCGGATGAGAAATTCCCCGCCGTTTAGTACATCTGTTTTTTCGATTGTATCAGTCATGTTGGTATGAAATTAATTTTAGCGAATTTTCGCTACAAATATACAGGTATACACTCCAATTATAAAGCCTTATTTTTGAAAAGAGAAAAAAAATCACCTGGCAAAACCGACCTTAGCCGAAAATATTCCCGACCCGACTGTGCAAGCCGACGACCACGCAACAACCCCGCAACTCCACATAGAGGTGATTTCCGCCGGCGCCGGGAGTGGTAAAACGTATACCCTGACCGGTAAAATGGTGGAGCTGCTGCAAAGCGGCATCCGGGCGGGCAGTATTATGGCCACCACCTTTACCCAAAAAGCGGCGGCCGAATTGCAGGAGCGGGTACGGGTACGGCTACTGGAAGCAGGCATGACCGAGGCCGCCAACGAGCTGGGCAATGCGCTCATCGGCACCGTCCACAGCATCGGCGCCCGTATGTTGCAGCGTTTCGCCTTCGAGGCGGGTGTGTCGCCCCTGGTAGAAATTATCGCCGAAAACGACGGGCAGCGCCTGTTCAACGCGTCCCTGTCGCAGGTGCTGAGCGAAGCCCGGATTGAAACCATGAACCGGCTGGCGGACCGGCTGGGACTGAGCAAAAAAACGATGGGCGATCCGTACGACTGGCGGCGCGTGATCCGTGAGCTGACCGAAGTGGCACGGGCCAATAATTTCTCCCGGGAAGTACTGGAAATCAGCAAGATACGCTCTTGGCAAACCTTCGAACAGCTGCTGCCGCCTCTTCAACATACTGATTCCATTACCTGGCACAACCGCCTGCTCCAGCAGCTCGATCAAACGGCGGAGGCGCTCGACGCACAGCAAACGGATCAAACCAAAACCACCCGCGACGCCGCCGAAACCCTGCGCGGGCTTCAAAACCAACTCAAATGGCGCGAAGAACTGTACTGGTACGAATGGGTTAAAATTGCCAAAACCACAGTGGGCGCCAAAAGCCGCGATCTGTTTCAGCCCCTGCGCGATTTTGCCCGCACCCACGACGAGCACCGGCTGTTCCGCGAAGACATTAAAGCATTTATCGATCTGGTGTTCGACATCTCCATGGATGCGCTGGGCGAATACGAGCAGTACAAAAAGAAACGCGGCCTGATCGATTATACCGACATGGAGACTTATGTGAGCCGCTTGTTGCAGGTGAAAAGCGTACAAGACACCCTGCGCGAGGAACTTGACCTGCTGCTCGTCGATGAATTCCAGGATACCTCCCCTATTCAGCTCGATATCTTCCTGAAACTCAGCCGCCTGGCTAAAAAATCCATCTGGGTCGGCGATCCAAAACAAAGTATTTACGGTTTTCGCGGCGCCGATCCTGCCTTGATGCGGGCCATTATTGACGCCACCGGCGGCATTCAGGATAAAAACATCCTTAAAAAATCATGGCGCAGCCGCCGGGATCTGGTCCATGCGGTAAACGCTATTTTTACCAAAGCATTTCCGGATATGCCCCGCGATCAGGTGGCTTTAATTCCGGTATTTGGAGATAAAGTGGAGGGCGAACGCAATGCCCTGATCCACTGGCATTTCCGCAACGAGCTCGATGAACGTAAAACGCCCGGGTCGCCCTGGCTTGAAAACTGCATTGCCGATCAGATCGGTGTTTTGCTGGATCGGGAAATACCGGTTTTTTCCAAAAAACGCGATGCCTCGCGGCCGCTAAGGCCGGGTGATATTGCCGTGTTATGCCGCAGCAACAAAGCCTGCCTCGACATGGCCGGCGCCTTGCACCGCGCCGGACTGAAAGCCTCCATCGCCCGCGCCGGGCTGCTGGAAACGCCGGAAGCAAAACTGGCGCTGGCCTGCCTGAAATACCTGCTTACGCCTTCGGATGCCTTGAGCGCTGCGGAAATCGTGTTGCTGACCGCTGGCCAAAGCCTGGAAAGTATTGTGGAGGACCGGCTCTTGTGGATCGATCAAAATCCCAATGTTACCGGCGGAAACTGGCTGCGCAACAATCCTTATATCAACAAGTTATACGAATTACGGCCCTTGACCACCGATTTAAGCGCCTCGGAAATCCTCAACCTACTGCTCGACGAACTGGACCTGCGCCGGGTGGCCGCGCGCTTCGGCAACCCGGCGCAGCGACTCGATAACCTCGACCGCCTGCGCCGCTATGCCATCGATTACGAGTCGGCCTGCAACCGCCTGCATTCGGCAGCCTCGCTGGGCGGTTTTTTGTTGTGGATCAATAAATTAGCCGAAACCGAGCAGGATGTGCAGGGTTCCGGCGAAAGTCCCGACGCGGTGAAAGTACTCACCTACCACCGCAGTAAAGGCCTCGAGTATCCTGTAACCATTTGCCAAAACCTGGATCAGCCCCTGAAAGAACAGATATGGGGCATCAACCTCTTGCCGGAAACTGCGGAGCCCGACCTGGACAATATCCTGGGCAATCGATGGTTGCGCTTTTGGGTCAATCCCTACGCCGACCAGTTTCGGGGCACCCGGCTGGAAGAAACCCTGCGGCAAAGCCCGGAATGGATGCATGCCACGCGTATCGCCCTGGAGGAAGAAGCCCGGCTGTTGTATGTAGGCCTCACCCGGGCCCGCGACTACCTTATTTTTCCCACCACCCAGAAAGGTACAAAGTGGCTCAACCGGGTATTCAACCACGGCGACGAAAGCATCCCGACGCTTGATCCGGACTCCGATGAAACGCCGTTTTACTGGAATGACGAAGTTATTTATTGCGAAAATGAACCGCTGTACAAACCCAGGGATTTTCCGGAAGCGCCCCCAGATGAAACGCCCGTTCCATTCCACAGCGAGCGGGCCGACCGGCATCCCGCTTCGCGCCAGTCTTTGCTGATCGACCCGCAGCAGGAGCCGCCAGGCTTCCGCTATATGTTGGATAAACCCATCGCTTTTGCCCCCTGGCTGGCCTTTAATGGCGAGTATTCGAGCGATCTGGGCAAGGCGGTCCAGTTCTGTTTTATGGGGGATAATCCGTCGATTTCGGGGCCTGAGCGACTGCGCATGGCGGCTAAACAATTGGAAATTTTCCAGATACAGGATGCCCTTAAACCGGAGGCATTGGCCCGGCAATCCCAGGCGTTTCAGCAGTTTGTGCAAAACTGCTTGGGGCCGCAATCGCTCTCTGCTAAATTCCCGCTGGAAGGCCGGCTGCGGCAACGGTTGATCCGGCTGGAGGCCGATCTGTTTTATCAAGATGCCGGTTCGGTGGGCGTTTTGCTGTTTGCCGGTTTTGCCGAAGGTATGAAAAAATGGAAACCGCAGGCGCAGAACATGGCGCCCGTGTTGGGCTGGTATGAATTGCTGCTCAAGCAGTTATATCCGCAGGCCAGGCGGTCCTATTGGATCGTCTGGCCTGCGGAAGGACAGGTGGTTTCGGTGGACGTTTCCGTAGCTTGATATCAGACCTGCCCGTACAAATAAGCAAAAATACCGAACGCCACGCTCCCCATCATCATCCCGATGCCCAGGTTGCCGTCCTCGCCGGTTTTCCACAGGAATGCTCCCGCCAGCAAGCCAACCGGAGCCAGGTAGTAATACGGGATCATATACTGTAGGGCCAGAAAGGCCACAAAGGTGAATACGGCGCGGATGGCGATCGTGATGATGCGTTGCATGTTTTTTTTAAGGCAAACATACAGCATTACCACCTTCCCGCATCCAGCCAATAGATTAACTTGAGGGTCAGCGCATTATCCTGCGGCGTATGGATGGTTTTACGAAAATGCAGGGCGTATTTGTCTGTTCATAGCGAATATCAGCAAGGTATTTTTCAGTGGAAAAATACTATCAAAGCGATAATCGAAAAAATTGATTTCTGCCAAACGTATCCAAAACGACGTCAATAACGGTTTAAAACACGTTCTTTTACACTTCATAAAAACGCCTACCTTTGACACGGTGGTCGATACACCGTCAACCGTATTGAAATGAAAGTCGTCATCCCTGTCGCCGGGGCAGGTACCCGCCTCCGCCCGCATACATATACCCAGCCCAAGCCTCTGATGCCTGTTGCGGGCAAACCGATCATTCGTTTTATCGTGGACAAATTTGTAGAAGTCGGACTAACCGATTTTGTCTTCGTGATCGGGTACCTGGGGGATAAAATCCGCGATTTTATCGAAGAAACCTACCCGAATCTACAAACCGAATTCGTGTACCAGGAATACCGCGAAGGCTCGGGACATGCCATCATTACCGCCCGCGAGGCTATTAAGGACGAGGACGAGATCTTTATCGCATTCGGCGACACTATTTTCGACATCGACCTGCACGGGATGCTGGAGTGCCCTGACTCCTGTATTGCGGTAAAAAAAGTAAGCGATCCGCGCGAATTTGGCGTGGCAGAATTCGATGAGAAAGGCCTGGTGACCCGCTTAGTGGAAAAACCGCGTATTCCAAAATCCAACATGGCTATCATAGGCCTGTATAAAATCAAACAAGTGTCTGCCCTGCTCCAGGCCATCGACTATAATATCGGGCATGAAATCCGCACGATGGGGGAATTCCAGCTCACCGATGCTTTGCAATTAATGGTTGAGCAAGGGGTACGTTTTCAGACCATGCCTGTAGACAACTGGTACGATTGCGGCCGCAAGGAAGTGCTGCTGGAAACCAACGCTATGTTGCTCGGACAACGCGGGTATGGCAGCGATGAATTTAATATTCCGGAATTCGACAACACGATTTTTATCCATCCGGTGGCTATCGGCGCCAATTGTCAGATCGCCAACAGCATCATCGGTCCGCACGTGACCATAGGCGACAACGTGCAGATCAATTATTCGATCGTCAAGGACAGCATCATCGGGAGTTTCGCCGCCCTGGAAGACGTGGTGCTCAAACATTCGGTGATCGGGAGCGACGCGAGTGTGAAGGGTATGAATTTGAGCCTGAATATCGGGGATAATACGGAGATTGGGTTTGATTGACGGCCGAACTTCCACCGTCTCTGAAGGGAGGGGTAAGTAGTTTAGGAACTGTGTCATCTGCCAGAAATAACCACTATTAAAATTTGGGCAAGCCAGTTTCATCCGGCAACCAAACCTATTTGTAATTCCAAAAAAAATCACCAATTTTGCCTCGCCTGAACACGCCCTATCCTATTTCACCACACCCCGGTTGAAATAGGATTTTTTTTGTTTTTACCAAACACATTTATCAGTACATGAAAAACATGTTTTACGCCCGCTTATCCGATCTTTTTTCCTCGCCTACGTTAAAACTTCAGTGGGTAAAACTGCTCCCGCCTACGTTAAAACTTCGGCGGGTAAAACTGCTCCCGCCTACGTTAAAACTTCGGCGGGTAAAACTGCTACTGCCTACGTTAAAACTTCGGCGGGTAAAACTGCTACTGCTCCCGCTACTGCTACTGCCATTGCTACTGACCGCCCAGGTCTCCACCGTTCCCGTTTTTCCTAATGTAAACGCCAACGTAACCATTTATTACAACGCCACCCAGGGCAATGCCGCCCTCGCCGACGTAAGCCCCGTTTTCGCCCACATGGGGGTGATCACCAACCTGAGCAATTCCCCCAGCGACTGGAAACACGTGCCCACCACCTGGGGCATCAACGACCCCGTGGGCGCCATGACCCAGGAATCGCCAAATGTGTGGAAAAAAACCATCAACATCCAAACCTTTTTCAATATTTCAGGCGGGGAAACGGTGCTGAAACTCGCCTTCGTGTTTCGCAACCAAAGCGGCTCCATCGTCGGGCGCGCAGCCGACGGCGGGGATATTTTTTACGACGTGTACCCGGAAAACGGCCCTTTACAAACGGTTTTTTTGCAACCCAACATCGCCTCTTTTCTGAGCGCCGTGGGTATGCTTATTCCTGTAAAAGCAGCTGCATCGCAGTCGGGAGAACTGGTCTTGTACGACAACGGCACGCAGGTGGCCACCGCCAACGGCGAAAGCCTGGAAACAAATTTAACCGCTTCCGCAGGCCTGCATCTGATTAAATTCGTGGCTATAACAGCCAGCGAATCCGATACCAGTAGTTTTTTATACCTGGTCCCTTCGGCGCTTAATATCCAAAACCCGCCCGCCGGCAGCCAGGCCGGAATCAGTTATCTCGATGATCAAACCGTCCGGCTGGCCTTGTATGCGCCGAAAAAACAGGTCGTGTACGCCATCGGCGATTTCAGCAACTGGCTGCCTAACCCGGCTTATCAGATGAATTTAAGCGCCGACAGCACCCTGTGGTGGATCGAAATCGGCGGGCTGACTCCCGGACAAGACATTCGTTTTCAATATCTTGTAAATGGTACCCTGCGCTTCGCCGATCCTTTGAGCACTATGGTACTCGACGCCGGAAACGATCCTTTCATCCCAACGATTACTTACCCCAATCTGTCCGTCTACCCTACCGGCCAAACCAGCGGCAGCGTCTCCGTCCTGCAAACCAACCAGACGCCTTTCCCCTGGAGCGCCGCATCGTATGAGCGGCCGAAAAAGACCGATCTGGTCGTCTATGAATTGCTGCTCCGCGACTTCTTGGCGCGCCACGATTATGCCACCCTGCTCGATACCCTGGATTATTTAGAACGCCTCGGCGTGACGGCCATCGAACTGATGCCGGTGAACGAATTCGACGGCAACAACAGCTGGGGCTACAACCCCGCTTTCCACAAAGCGCTGGATAAATATTACGGCACCCCGGAAGCGCTTAAACTGCTGATAGACGAATGCCATGCCCGCAACATCGCCGTGATCCTCGACGTGGTGTTCAACCAGGCCAGTGGCTCCAGCCCTTTGGCTCAACTGTACTGGGATGCCGCCAATAACCGCCCGGCTGTAGACAATCCCTGGCTGAATCCGATTGCCAAACACGATTTCAACGTGTTCAACGATTTCAACCACGAAAGCCAGGCCACTAAATCTTATGTAAAAAACTGCCTGCTGTATTGGGTGTCGGAATTTAAGGTCGACGGTTTTCGCTTCGATCTGTCCAAAGGTTTTACCCAAAACAATACTTTGGGCAATGTCAGCGCCTGGGGACAATACGACGCCAGCCGGATCGTCATTCTCAAAGATTACGCCGATGCCATTTGGGACGAGGACCCGACGGCTTATGTCATCCTCGAACATTTTGCCAACAACAACGAGGAAAAAGTACTGGCCCAATACGGCATGATGCTGTGGGGCAATATGCACGGTGCCTACAAAGACGTGGCCCTCGGCACAACGAGCGGCCTAACGGCCAATATGAGCGGTATTTCTTATAAAAACCGCACCTGGACCGTGCCGCACCTGATCGGGTACATGGAAAGCCACGATGAAGAACGAATCATGGTCGATTGCTACAACAGCGGGGCGGTGGCGGCCAATTACAACGTCAAAACCACGCCTATAGCCCTGAAGCGCATCGAGATGCTCAACAACCTGCTGTACACCGTGCCCGGACCAAAAATGTTGTGGGAATTCGGCGAGATGGGCTACGATTTTTCCATCAACCTGTGCGAAAACGGAACCGTCAACAACAATTGCCGGCTGTCGCCGAAACCCATTCGCTGGGACTATTACGATATGCCCAAGCGGCGGGCGCTATTCGTCAAAACCGCCGCCTTGTTGCAACTGCGGAAGAACTACGATGTGTTTGAAACCACTGATTTCCAAATCAGTCTGGGCAGCGGCAAGATCCGTACGGTCCGCTTAAATTCCCCGACGATGAATGTTTTCGTGGTGGCCAATGCCGCTGTTACCACGGAAACGGCTACGGGAAATTTCCAGCACACGGGTACCTGGTATGAATACTACACCGGCGCGATTTTGAATGTCACCAACCTTAGCACCCCGATTTCCCTCACAGCCGGCGAATACCGCCTGTACACGGACGTGTTCGTGCCGTTCCCGGATGACCTGCAATATTTAGCCGCCCCGGAAGTTGCCGGCGCCGTGGAGGACGTGGCGGTGTATCCCAACCCCGCAAGCAGTATCTTTACGGTATATTTCAACCTGCGCGAAAGCACGGACGTTCAAGTTCAGGTGTTGGATATGAGTGGTAAAACGATTGGCAAATTTGACGGCGAGTCACTTCCGCCCGGCGAGCAGGCGTTTGAAATTGATGCAAATAACTGGCAGACAGGCGTTTATTTCGTGATGCTTCGGGATAGGGAAACAGGCGCGGTGATTACAAAAAAAGTAATTAAACAATAACGAGATGGCCCGCCATCCACGCCAATGCAGCATCGAATTTGAGAAAAGAGACGTGATTTTCAGCGTTTTCGAAGATGAATTGAAAGTATTGCATGCAGGCGTGTTCGTACATCGCGACCTGTCGCGTCCTTCGAATGTGCCGGGCGAGCGTTTTGATAATATTTTTCTGACCAGCATAGGTTTACGCCTGATCGACGTGGGTATTTCAGCCTTGCGGCATCAGGTTGGGGAGCCATTGTTCGAACGTTTTGTGGAGCAGGAATTAAAGGAACTAACCCGGTTCAAGGACTTTTTTTTAAACCGCTAATCAAGAAAACGGTGGCTTCCCGCTCGACGGGACCGCCGTCCTTCCGCCCGTCCGATATAAGTGCGGGCGTCCTTATACTTCCGGGGCGAACGATACACGTTCGCCCCACTTTTGACTGCGATTCATTTGATTTTTATGATTTTATGAAGGCAGTTCGAGTCGAAATTACCCTACCCGATGCGCGTACTCTGGCTCAGTCCCGGCTTCGCAGCCGACGAACAAGACCTCAACTGTATCCCGCCCCTGCAACTGCTGGCGCGTGCGTTAGTGACTAAAGGCATTGACTTACAAATCATTACACTCGGCTACCCTTTTCATTCGAAGCCCTACACCTGGCATGGCATCCCTGTGATTTCCGGCTACGGCCCCAACCGGCGCTGGTTTCGCTGGTACAACTGGCGCAGGGTTGTACGGTATGCCCAAGACATACACCGGGAGCAAAACTTCGATGTCCTGCACAGTTTTTGGCTCGGTCCCAGCTGGCTGATCGGGCAATATTTACAGAAACGTTGGAATATCCCGCATTACACCACTTTGATGGGCCAGGATGTACTGTCGAGGAACCGTTATCGGCATTTCCTGCGCGCCGGGCATGCCTCGTCATTCGTTGCAGTCTCTGATTTTCAGAACAATATTTTTGAAAAAACGACTGGCAAACGCAGCGCTCATACCATCCCCTGGGGCGTGGACAAAGCCGAAATTCCGGAAACATTACCCGATCATCGTCCGCTGGATATATTGGGCTGTGGGTCGTTTATTCCTTTAAAAAACTGGGTCTTATGGCTAAACGTGCTGGCCGGGGTAGCAAAATCAAAACCCGATCTGCGCGCCGAATTGATCGGAGACGGAGTTGAACGCGCCCAAATTGAAGGGCTTATCAAACGATTGCGCCTGGAACGCAACGTACGCCTGCGCGGCCACATCCCGCGCCCGGACGTGATGGCCCGGATGCGGGACACAAAGGTATTGCTGCACACAGCCAACTTTGAATCTTTCGGGTTTGTACTGGCTGAAGCCGCCATGAACGGTTGCCGGGTAGTGAGCACCCCCGTTGGGATTGCCCCGCAACTTGCGGCTTGCGGACGCACAAGTAAGCAGCTGATGAATCATACACTTCTGGCACTGGACCAAACAGTGATGAATACGCCGTTTTCTCCGTTTATGATAGCGGAAACGGCGGAAGAATACAGAACTTTATATAATTCACAGGATCGGTTCCCTCCGCTTACTTCAAGAAATACGTAAGCGTCAAGCGGATCGAATTGGTGCGAATCGAATGACCTGCTTTCACAAAATCCAGGTTATTGTACAGGTTCCGGGCGCCGTAGTAGTAACGGGCGTTTGCGCGGAAACGGCCTTCGCCGGCGCTAATGCCCACGGCCGGACCGTAATCGACGCCCGAAAAGGCATCATTCAAGTCGGCGGCGCGGGTCGCGGAGTTAATTGTCTCGTAGTTGCCCACATACGAGTCGCGCTCGGAGCGGTCGAGGTTATGAAAGTGGGTACCGAAGAAACCGCCAGCCTGGAGCCGGATCGGCACGGTCACCGAAGGTTGAAAGCCGAGAAACATGCCAGCTTCAAAACTATTGTAGAAAAACTGGTAGGTGCGCACATCGGGAGCTTGTTCCGGGCGGAAGTATACCGCCTTGGCCGTAGCGCCTTTTTGTACGAACAAAATCTCCTGGTTAAATTCAAATTTTTCGCCCAGGCCAATCAGAAAAGAACAACCAATGGCGCCGCTCAAACGGCCGGAAGAGGTGGTGAAAAGATCGGATTGCAGGGAAGAATAGTTGCTTCCTGTGGTAAAACCCATTTGGTAACGCTGGGCGGAAACAGAAGAAACAAAGAGGGTGGCCAGAATGGCGGCGGATAAAAACGACCTTACGTTCATAGAAATAACTTGGATGATGGTGGTAAAAATTCTGTGAAATAAAAGAAAAGTAAAATTTTACCTGATACGCAAGGATCGTTTTGTTTATTTTAAGAATTTAATTCGGCGAAAAGGTATAGACAAAATGCATGCCGAAAAATTTTTGACAAAATTTATACCCACTTTTTAATCGTTTATATCGCAAATCGGCCACTAAAACCAGATAAACAGATTTTTATTTTTCAGTTTGCGCAATTGTTTTGTCAGAATCCGACATTTCAATGGTTCCGCGCCTCCAGCACGGCTTCCACCTCTTCCAGGCGAACATTTTTGGCCGCTAATAAAACCAGCAGGTGAAACAAGAGGTCGGCCGTTTCCTCGAGCAGCCGTTCGCGGTTATCGCCAAGTGCCTCGATCAAAGTTTCCACCGCCTCCTCGCCCACTTTTTGGGCCATCTTCGGCAAACCTGAAGCGGATAAACGCGCGGTGTAGGACTGCGCAGGGTCCAGTTCGCGCCGTGTGGCAATGACCTGTTCGAGTTTTTTCAAAAACCCTGCCGAAACGTTGCGTTCGCCCCAACAAGTATCGTCGCCTGTATGACAAACCGGACCATTGGGGGTCGCTTTAATCAAAATAGCGTCCTTATCACAATCAAGCAGGAGTTCCCGCACCTGTAGGGTATGGCCCGAAGATTCTCCTTTCTGCCATAAACGCTGTTTGGAGCGGCTGAAAAAAGTAACGAAGCCGGTGGATCTGGTTTGGGCAAGCGCTGCGGCATTCATATACCCCAGCATGAGCACTTTGCCGGTGTCGGCGTCCTGTACGATCGCCGGCACAAGGCGGTCGGGCATTTTATCAAAATCGGGAAGCAATGTGTTATCCATAGTTGAATAGTGTGTTTCAAAGTAAAAAATCACCACAAAGGACACAACATGACTCATGTTTGTGGTGATTTTTTACACGCGCACGACGATGCCTTGTTCCTGCAAATATTGCTTCAAATCAGGAATCGCGATCTCTCCAAAATGGAAAACGCTGGCGGCCAGCGCGGCATCTGCCTTACCTGCCGTAAAAACATCCACAAAATGCTGCTTGAGCCCTGCGCCACCGGAGGCGATCACCGGAATAGACACCGATTCGGATACCGCCCGTGTCAGTTCAAGGGCGTAACCGTCCTTGGCGCCGTCGTGCAGCATAGAGGTGAGCAGAATCTCGCCGGCGCCTAAATCTGCGGCTTCCCGAACCCAGTCCAACGCGCGGTACTCTGTGGGGATGCGACCGCCGTTCAGGTAACAATACCAGTCCCCGTTTTGCCCGGGCTTGGCATCGATAGCCACCACAACGCATTGACTGCCAAACGACTGCGCGAGTTCTTTTATCAATGCAGGTCGCCGAAGCGCCGCCGAATTGATGCTGACCTTATCAGCGCCGGCTTGCAGTAGGGCCTCCACCTCCGCCACAGACCCAATGCCGCCGCCCACCGTGAATGGTATATTCAACACACCGGCAATTTTGCGCACCAGTTCTACGAAGGTGTTGCGCCCCTCGTGGGTGGCGGTGATATCCAGAAAAACGAGCTCGTCGGCGCCTTGGCGGGCGTATGCTGTGGCCAGCTCCACCGGGTCGCCCGCGAAACGAAGTTGCTCAAACTGAATACCTTTTACCGTTTGACCCTCCTTGATATCTAAACAGGGAATAATGCGTTTGGCCAGCATCACACCTTGGTGCTAATCCGGAAGTATTGCAGCGGAATCTGCCCTTCGAAAAACGCCTTCCCCACGATCGCGCCGGCACAACCGATGGCGGTCAGTTCCTCCAAATCGGCCACATCGCGCACGCCGCCGCTGGCAACCAGTTCCAAATCGGGAAATGCCTGCAAAATATCGCGGTAGAGGACTATTCCCGGGCCCGATAATTCACCGTCCCGCTCAATGTCGGTCACCGAAAACTTCCGGATCCCCAGGGCGTACATTTGATGCAAAAAATCGAACAAGGCGATTTCGGTTTGTTCTTTCCAGCCATGCACCGCCACGAACCGCTCCCGCACGTCGGCTCCGACGAGAAATTTGTCCGGCCCGAATTTTTCCACCCAGGCCCTGAACTCATCCTGCGCCAGCACCGCAACGCTGCCCACCGAAAACAACATGGCGCCCGCATCCCACACCTGTTTTAGCGAAGGAATGGAACGCAGCCCGCCGCCGTAGTCGACTTCCAGGCGTGTGCGCGAGGCTACCTGTTCCAGTATGTGCAGGTTAGAAGGCCGGCCTGTGCGGGCTCCGTCAAGATCGACCATGTGGAGCCGCCGGATACCCGATTGTTCCAATTCCTGGGCCAGGCCCAAGGGATCGGCGGTGTATTCTGTCTTTTGATCAAAATCGCCTTGCCGCAGGCGAACGAGTTTACCGTCGAGCAAATCGAAGGAAGGAATGATATCCATGTTGTTGTTAGTTTAGATAGTTTAGGTGGTTTAGAAGGGTTATGTATTTAAGAAATTTTGCAAAATCCGTTGTCCGATCAGGCCGGATTTTTCTGGATGAAATTGGACGGCATAAAAATTGTCGCGTTGCAGGGCGGCGCTGAACGGCACGCCGTAGTTTGTCAATGCCGCAGTTTCAGGAGATATTTCTGCATAATAACTATGCACAAAGTAAAAGGAATTGTCTGCTTCCACGCCCTCGAAAAGCGGGCCGCGTACCTGGTCCAGCGTATTCCATCCCATGTGCGGCACTTTAAGTCCGTCTTTCGCCTTGAATTTCCGCACCTCCACGTCAAAAATACCTAAACAAGGCGTATCTCCTTCCTCCGTATGCCGGCAAAATAACTGCAAACCTAAACAAATGCCCAATACCGGCTGCTCCAGACTGATAATAACCTTGTCCAGACCGCGTTCACGCAAATAACGCATGGCCGAGGAGGCTTCCCCCACGCCTGGAAAAATCACCCGGTCGGCCCGGCGCAGCAGCTTAGGATCGTCCGTCCACACGGCTTGCTGCCCCAACCTTTCCAAGGCAAATTGTACGGACTGCACATTTCCCGCATTGTATTTTACGATGGCGATGGTCATTGTTTGAATTGATTTAGAAGGTTTAGCGGGCTTCGATTTAAAATGGAAAAATTATGCTCCCTTGGCTATAAAACGCCCTTCGTAGTCGGCAATTCCCGGCTGTCAGGATCGCGGCGGATAGCCATTTTCAGAGCCCGGGCGAAAGATTTGAAAATTGCTTCGATTTTATGGTGTTCGTTTTGTCCCTCCGCGCGGATGTTTAGGTTACAACGGGCGGCATCAGACAAGGATTTAAAAAAATGAAAAAACAGTTCGGTCGGCATATCCCCGATTTTTTCGCGCTGGAAACCAGCGTCCCAAACGAGCCAGGGCCGTCCGCCGAAATCGAGCGCCACCTGGGCGAGGGCGTCGTCCATGGGCAGGCAAAAACCGTAGCGTTCAAGTCCCCTTTTGTCGCCCAGCGCCTTGGCCAGTGCTTCACCCAGGGCGAGGGCTGTATCTTCCACGGTGTGGTGTTCATCGATGTGCAGGTCGCCGCGGGCTTCCAGTTGGAGGTCTATACCGCTGTGGCGCGCCAGTTGATCCAACATGTGGTCAAAAAAACCCAACCCGGTATGGATGTCGCTTTTTCCGGCGCCGTCGAGATTCAGGGAGATGTTAATGTCGGTTTCCCGGGTGGTTCGCCGGTGTTCTACCCTACGCGGCGGAAGTTTTAGAAATTGATAAATCGCCGCCCAGTCCGCAGCGATCAAATGGATTGTCCGTTCGGTTTTACCGGGATCGTATTCGGTCTGCGCTTCGGGGCTTGCCGCTGATGCGCTTTGGTTGAGCAACAAAATAGCCCGGACGCCCAGGTTATGGGCCAACTGCACGTCGGTCATCCGGTCTCCGATCACGTAGGAATTTGTCAGATCGACTCCTCCGTTCATAAATTCCGCCAGCATCGCTGTGCCCGGTTTTCGGCCCGGATGATTTTCATGCGGGAAAGAGCGGTCGATGTGAACAGATTGAAAGCGAATGTCTTCATTTTCAAGGGTTTTGACCATTTTTTCCTGTGCCGGCCAGAAGGAGGCTTCCGGAAACGCAGGCGTTCCCAGGCCGTCCTGGTTGGTTACCATCACGAGCGTAAAATCCAGTTCCCGCGCAATACGCGCGAGGTTTGTGATAGCGCCGGGTAAAAACTCCAGTTTTTCCAGGCTGTCCACCTGCTGGTCTGGCTGCGGCTCCACGATGATCGTGCCGTCGCGGTCGAGAAAGAGTATTTTTTGCACGTCGTGTCAATGTTATTCACAATAAAGGAAACTAAGTCACACAAAGTGAAACAATATAATTTTGTGCGATTTGGTGTACCGTTGGGTTAGTTAAAAAATCGAAGCGCCTCCAAAAGCCGTTCATTTTCTTCGGGTGTTCCGATGGTAATACGCAGACAATCTGCACAATGCAGGGTATTGGTCCGGTTACGCACCACGATATTTTGCATGCACAAGTACTGATAAATCAGGTTTGCGTCGCGCACTTTTACCAGCAGAAAATTGGCGTCGCTGGGGAATACATGTTCGACGCAGGGAACCTGGCGCAAGGCATCGGCGAGGCGACTGCGTTCCTGCAACAATATTGCCACTTTTTCCAGCACCTGCTCCCGCCGCTGAAGCGCTTGCAGCGCAAGTGTAGTGGTCTGCACGTTCAGGTTGTAGGGATATTTTATTTTATTCAGGATGCTGATGATGAATGTATTGGAAAAGGCCATACCAATGCGCAGGCCGGCCAGGCCCCAGGCTTTGGAAAAGGTTTGCAGTACTACCAGATTCGGGTATTGCGCAATCCATTCGGTGCAGGACCGGCCTTCGGCGAAATCAATATAGGCTTCGTCTACGACCACTACGCCCGGAAAATGTTCTAATATTTCCCGTATGTCTGTTTCCGGAAAACGGTTCCCCGAGGGATTATTCGGCGAACACAGAAAAAGCAGTTTGGAGCGCTCGCTTGCAATAGCCAGAATAGCCGGCATATCCGGGGTAAAATCCGACCGCAACGGAACTTCGCAGATGAGCGCATCCTGAATCGCAGCTTGCACCGCATACATCCCGTATGTAGGCGGCAAAATGACGATTTCATCACGCCCCGGCGCGCAGAATGCCCGGATCAGCAGGTCAATCGCCTCATCGGAGCCGTTGCCGAGAAATATCTGTTCCGGGTCAAGCTGCCGCTGTCCGGCCAATGCGCTTTTTAAGTCCCATTGCCCGGGATCGGGATAGCGACTAAAATCTTCGTCCAACGGCCCGCCTAAACTGTTTTCATTGGCATCTAAAAAGATGGCCGGCCCGGATGTTTGCCCCGTCGCCACCGCCTTGTATTCATCCCGTGCCGAAGAATAGGGCCGCAAAGCCAAAATATTCGGCCGGACAAGATGGGCTATGGTAGAAGTATCGAACATGGGAAATGATGAATGATGAATGATGAATGATGAATGATGAATGATGAATGATGAATGATGAATGATGAATGATGAATGATGAATGATGAATGATGAATGATGAATGATGAATGATGAATGATGAATG
>Ga0105046_10002413_pt1 | contig 29527 bp, 28 predicted proteins | sample MAT03_FD_78385 | JGI IMG/M metagenome (GOLD analysis project Ga0105046, IMG submission 78385) | Freshwater microbial communities from Lake Fryxell liftoff mats and glacier meltwater in Antarctica - MAT-03 (megahit assembly) | ecosystem: Environmental > Aquatic > Freshwater > Ice > Liftoff... | reverse complement strand
TGGTCCGCACCAGCTTGCCCAAAAATCAATCAACACGTATTTTCCTTTCAAGTCACTCAATGACATTTCTTTATCATCAGGTGTTTTCAGCTTAAAGTCAGGTGCCATTCCACCAATCATCAGCTGCTTGATACTTTCCAACTTTGGTTTCATTAAGCCTACATCGGAAGGATTAGACATGGCATATTTATCAACAAATATTTGACCGAACTCTGCATACAAAACATCTGATCTGATTCCCAAGCCCTGAATAATTCCACCCAAAGCCAAACGGTACGTATTGGAGTTGTCAGGCATTTTTCCAAGCAATGCTTGCAGTAACTTGGAGATATTTCCTTCTCCTACTCTTAGATCCAAAAGTGTGGATGTATAAGCTTTAAATTGCTCAGATACCCAAGGATTGAATAAATGAGCGGTGCTATTCCATTCTGTAAATTTGAAATATTCGTTCGCAAAATAATCCGTTTCCAACTTCCATCTTCCCTGATTATTAGGAAAACTCAAGTAAGTGTTGATTGCAGCAACTTGGCCCAAGAAAGGGTTTGCCTTTGAGACTGAATCCTTCCAATTTGTTTTTTGCTTGTCCAGTTTTGCCAACCTGAAATTGAAATTTTGAACATCCGTAGCTTCTCTTTTGGTTGCGGTAAAATCTGAGAAAATCAAATTTTCATCGCTTCTCATTCTATTGAGCTGTTGCTTCATATTTTCATACCCAGTGTTGACTGGAGAATTTTTGACAGCTGAATTTTTTACAGAATTGCAATTGACCACTACGGTAACTTCAGTTTCACCACCCAAAATCAATAATTTCAAATCGGAGTAACTATAACCCAAGTAATAAAAACGAGGCTGACCAAATTCAAGTTCAAAAGTGACCATTTTGTTGGTTCCTCTTGCGGATTTAATCAAACTAAAGGACATGCCATTGTACTCGTAGAGATTCAATGAATCAGATGTGCAATTGCGTGCATCACAAACCAACTTGGCAAATTGACCTGGCTTCTGTTGAGCTTCAGATAATTGTGAAATGCCAAAGAAGCATATCAATAATAGAATGGTATTTTTCATGCAGAAGGTAATCTAAGGATTAATGAGTGTTAAAAATTCTTGTTCGGTTAAAATATTTACGGTACCTAGTTTTTTTGCTTTTACCAATTTAGACCCAGCACTTTCTCCAGCTACCAATATATTTAATTGGCTGCTCACTGCGCTGAGATTTTTTGCTCCTGCATTTTCGGCTAATTTCTCTGCTTCTTTACGTCCCAATGTGGATAAAGTTCCAGTAAACAGAATCGTTTGACCGCTCAACGGAAGTCCTTCTGCAAGTTTTTTGGGCAGATCTTCATCCAGAGCTTTCATATTGACACCCAAAGATGCCATTTTGTCCAACAATAATGCATTTAAGGAATTGTTAAAGTAGGATTGAACACTCTCAGTAACCGTAGGACCAATATCCTTTATCGCCAAATATTGCTCAGTTGACCAATTCTTTAAATCCCTAACATCCTCCAAATGCTCGGCCAATAACTTTGACGATCTCTTACCCAAATGATGGATACTTAAGCTATGCAGGAGCCGATGGATGGGATTCAGTTTCGCCTTAATGACTGATTTTCTGAGGTTTTCGGCGGATTTTACGCCAAATCCTTCTAATTGAGCAAAGGCCTCAAAGTCCAATTGGTAAAAATCAGATATATCCTTCACCCAACCCAACTCATACAATCGCTCGATGATGGATTGCCCCATGCCTTCAATATCCATTGCTTCCTTGCCGGCATGAAATATCAAACGTTGCAATACTTGGGCTTTGCATAAATAATTGGGGCATCTCCAAGCAGCTTCTCCTTCTTGTTTGACCAGTTCGGTATTGCATGATGGGCAATTTGTTGGATACTCAATCACTTTTTCATTTCCAGTGCGGAGATCGGCCATTGATTTTACGATATAGGGGATCACATCACCAGCACGCTCGACAAGGACAGTATCACCAATGCGCAAATCTTTGGATTTTATAAATTCTTCATTGTGCAAGGATATACTCGAAACCGTTACGCCGGCCAATTGAACCGGTTCAATCTTGGCAACAGGCGTGACAGATCCTATTTTGCCTACTTGGTATTCAACATCGAGAAGCTTGGATGTTGCCTGCTTGGCTTGAAATTTATATGCAATGGCCCAACGTGGATGGTGGCTGGTGTACCCGCATCTATCTTGCAGTTCTTTGTCATTCAATTTGATGACCATTCCATCTATTTCATAAGGATAATTGTCCCTCTTTTGTGCCCATTGATGCACATATTTCATGACAGCCGAGATGCCAGTACAGAGTTTGTTCTCCTCTGGTATTTTAAATCCAAGTGATCCCAGCATGGCAATACTTTCATGATGCGTTTTGATACCATTCAAGCTATCGTTCCCATCCTGATCAGCAGCGTAGCCCAATTGGTAGAAAAAAACTTCGAGACCACGAGCTGCAGTTTCAGCTGGGTTTTTCATTCGCAAGCCTCCTGTTGCCGCATTTCTTGGGTTGGCAAATAAACTCAATCCATCATCTTCGCGTTGCTGATTCAATTTGGCAAAAACGTCTTTTCTGATCAGTGCCTCCCCACGTAGTTCAACTTTGGACATATCGAATTTGGAAAACTGTGCTTGCAAAGGAATAGACTTCAAGGCCTTCATATTGAGGGTGATGTCCTCGCCCTTAGCACCATTACCGCGTGTAGCTCCTCTGAGCATCTTGTTATTTTCATAAACCAAGGCTACAGTGCCTCCATCAAATTTGGGTTCTACACAATATTCCAACGCTTCTTCAGGATTAATTTCGAGTAACCTTTTGATGGATTTATCGAACTCTAAAAGATCGTCTTCATCATAAGAGTTGGCCAGCGAAAGCATTGGAGTTAAGTGGTCAACGCTCGGAAAATCAGAAGTCGTATCCGAAGATACTCTTTGGGTGGGTGAGTCCTCTGGTACGTTATTTGGAAATTCGGACTCAATTTTCTCCAGCAACTTATACAACTGATCGTATTCAAAGTCACTGATAATTGGGTCATTCAGGATGTAATATCGCCACTCATGGTATCTTATAAGTTCGCGCAAGGGATCTGCATCTTTCAAACTTACATCTGTCAGTGAACACTTGAAGTAATATTTAGAAAGTTCTAATTTTTGTGTCTGTTGCTCCTGTGTGAACATAAATTATTTAAAATTGAGCAGCAAATTTATCAATAACTGTCTGCCAATCAGCATTTTTTAAGCTTGATTTTCGTCTTATCGCACTATAAAAAATCCATCTCTCCCTTTATTTTGATATCTGGGCATCAATATATAACCATCCATAGGGCAAAGAAGCTCATGATTCAGTTCAATTCCCAATAATTGATCCTTGGCAAGTTTGTCAAAATTTCTCATGCCAGAGATCAATTCAAACTGTTCTTCGTCCTTTATTTCATGCCGATAGACAAGATCTAATAGCCTCGGCACTTCAGGTCGAAAACTTGACAGAATTTCATCGTGCTTGGATTGAACATCCTGTGGATGAACACTGCCAATACTTCTCAATACGTTTACCATTGCCGAAACACTTCTGTTGACCGCCTGTGTATCTTCATGTTGACCGGCTTCGAATACAACAGCACAACAAGGAATTCCAATATTCTGTGACGTAAAATAATGCAAAGAGGTACCTTTTAGTTCATATATAAAACCACGGACAACAGGGCAATGCATCTGACGGGCTATCGCCAAACTTCCGGCATCATCTCCAGGAATCGTAAATATCCCTCCATCTGCACTTGTGGTATGTAGGTCAATAACTACCAAGGAATCGCAATGGCTATCAGCAATCAATTGATTGACAAGATGATAGAATTCGTAAATTTCTCTTTCTTCATTGAGTAAATCGTCATGATTGCTCAAACAAATTTCCGCTATTCGTGCAGGCGTCAACATCCGGTTCATATCCTCATCCAAAAATCGTTGACTCACATGGTAAGCTCTTTCATTTGCAAGTATTGCAGCAAATGAGCCGATAAAATTAAAACTGGGATTTCTATTGGGCTCTTCAAGAAGCATACCATAGAGTTGTTGAGCAGCCAATACTCCTGTTTTCTCATTGCCATGGATTCCGGCTATCACCAATAGAAGTGGTCCAGAATCTTCTCCATTGTATTGACATAAAATTCTAGCCATATCAATTACTCTACACTTTAGTTAAATTTCTTGATTTCCACAACAGACGCGCTGCAATTGATCGATGAGGCCGCCAAGGATCAGCAATTTCATTCATCTTAAGAATCAATTCTTTTCCTTTCACACCCAATCGAAATTGATCCCGAACAGCGAGCTGGACACCCAAATCCCCAGTGGGCCAAATGTCAGGACGATTCAAGGCGAAAATCAACAACATCTGAACCGTCCAAAGCCCAACACCTTTTATTCGGGTCAACAACTCAATTATTTCATCATCCTTCATTTCATGCCAATTCATGGCTTCCAAGTTGTTTTCCTGCCAAAATATTGCGATGTTATGTATGTAATTCGCTTTGGAATTTGATATCCCAACTGCCCTCATATCTTCTACCTTCAATTCAAGTAATCGAATAGGTGTAAATGGTTCTTCATCAGCGAGATGGTGAAGCCTTGCGATCATGATAGCGGCAACTTTAATATTCAGTTGTTGGGACAAAATACTTTCCACCAATTCATTGAACAGACTATCTACTTCAACCAAATGCAATAAATCAATTTGCTCACACAATTGACCCAAAATAAGATCGTTTTTTATGTGTTTAGGAAAACCAGATACCATATTTAAAATCTGTTTTTTTACAGTTTGGACAATTTGACGTAATTTAGCCTCTAATATAGTAAAAATAAAAATCCTACAATGATCAGATTTAGATTATTTGCCCTTTTGGCAGTTGCTATTTTTAGCACTCCTGCTATTTCACAGATCAAACCTTTGAATAAAATAGCAGAGCGTTTGCATGAAAATATGATACAAGCAGGTTCCGTTGACATTCTTGTAATATTAAGAGATAAGGCTGATCTGTCAGCGGCTAAATATTTCAACTCTAAGTCCGAAAAAGGAATATTTGTGTACAACGAACTCTTAAAGACAGCAAGACTGTCTCAACAAAATATCGTCAAATGGGCAGGAAATCATGGCTTAAAATATAAATCTTATTTTTTAGTCAATGCGGTTTGGTTGAATTGCCCGAGCGATTTGGTGTATGAGTTGGCAGAAATGCCAGAAGTAGAAAAGATCATCGCCAATTCCAACATGACTTTTCACAAGCCTGTGGAGGAGTACAAAATAACTTCAAGAGAAGTGACCAGTATTGAGTGGGGTATTGATATGATCAACGCCAATGATGTTTGGGCCTTGGGTTATACTGGCGAAGGTGTAGTTATAGGCGGACAAGATACAGGTTACGATTGGCAGCATCCAGCCTTAAAGAATAACTACAGAGGGTGGGATGGCACTCAGGCTGACCACAATTATAACTGGCATGACGCCATCCATGAATTGAGTCCCTTGAATGGAGACACCACTGCCAACCCAGCAAATAATCCTTGTGGTCTTGATATCAATGCACCTTGTGACGATCAGCAACACGGCACACACACCATGGGAACAATGATTGGCCATACGGATGGTGACACCATTGGAGTGGCGCCTGGCTCCAAATGGATTGGTGTCCGAAATATGGAACGTGGATGGGGCAAGCCATCTACATATATTGAAGGCTTTGAATGGTTCATAGCTCCAACAGATACCAATAATTTGAATCCAAACCCTGATTTAAGCCCTGATGTCATCAACAACAGCTGGGGTTGTCCACCTCAGGAAGGATGCGATAACAGTAATTTCAGTGTTATGCAAACTGTGGTAGAAAATGTAAAATCCGCGGGTATTGTAGTTGTAGTAAGCGCTGGCAATTCCGGTTCAGGATGTGAATCAGTTGATGATCCTGCGGCAATGTATGAACCGAGTTTTTCAATTGGCGCAATGCGTCAAAATGATACCATTGCAAATTTTAGTAGTCGTGGGCCTGTAAGCATTGATGGTAGCAATCGACTAAAGCCTAACGTTTGTGCCCCAGGTGTTAATGTCCGTTCAAGTATTCCCAATGGAGGTTATGCCAACTTCAGTGGAACAAGTATGGCTGGCCCTCACGTAGCAGGAGCAGTGGCGCTATTGATCTCTGCTGCGCCTAAACTTAGAGGCGAAGTAGAATTGATCGAAAGCATTCTTGAAGAAACAGCAATACCAAAATTTTCGGATCAAGAATGTGGAGGTATTGCAGGAAATGCTTTACCCAATAACACCTATGGTTTTGGCCGAATTGATATATTGGCAGCAGTAGAAAAAGCACAACTAACTAGCTTTACCAAAGAAAAAGTATTGGTAGGTCAGTTATTGGCATTTCCCAATCCTGCCAAGGACAAATTGTACCTGAAGACAGCAGAATTAACTGGCAGAGTCGATATTATGATTTCAAACATTGAAGGCAAAGTTCTTTATCAAGAGACCCTCAATAGTGGAGGACAATCCATTTTTACTATCAATATTGACTTTCAGGCAACTGGTATTTTAGTCTGTAAACTTGTAAATCAAAAACAACAGTTCGTAACCAAGTTCGTTAAAAAATAAACTAAAGTTGCTACCAATTAAAAAAGCGAGCCTCCATTGATGATTCCTCAACACCGTCTTGAAATTCAAAATAAGTTTAACTACTCTATCCCAACTTCAGGACCTGCTCTGTTGATATTGACAATGCTCGTAATTTGCACTCATTTGGGAATTGCGCAAAGCGTTCAGATTAACGTTTCGCCAAATATTGAAATGAATGAAAATGCGGATTTGAGAATTTTAGGCCAAGCCCAGCAGAATGTTTTTGCGGCAACATTTGATCCTGCTAAGCTCAATTTCTATAAGTTCGGTTCTGACATGAAAATGGTTTCTAACAGAGAAGTGGTGCTTCATGAAAGAAGAACCAATTTGCACCATATTGCACTTGTCAATAATACCATAGAAATCATTTATAGTTACAGGAACAGATCACTGCTGTGCTTCAAAGTTGAAACCTTTGACCTTGCATTGAATCTAATTGACAGCTCGACCATTGGATTCTTTGACAAGCAAGGTTACTTTCCAAATTTTATCAATTTGCTTTCTCCACAAAAGCATTTTTTGACGATCTACTATGATGATATCAGTAATTACAGGCAATATTTCACAATTGACATCCAAAAAAAATCATTGCTTTGGACTTATCGTTGGGACCACAGTTTAGAAAAAACGGATGCTAGAAATCAAACCGATGTTTTGGTCGACGACAAGGCAATCGTGTACCCAATATTTTCAGATTTTCATGCCAATAATGAAAAGCCACCAGTAAAGTTTATCATTTGCAAACTCACCCCAAAAGGGCAATTGCCCGCATCTGTTATAGATGTGCCTTTTGGGATCAATGAGTTCAAATGGAGTATTGATCAAACCTCGAGCAAGTTAATTTTGACAGGCACTTACTGGACCAAAGAAGAAACGAAGGCGAAGGGTATTTTTTACTCTTCGATGACCTTGCCTGAGGGTTTCATCATGAAATACAAGCTTAATGAGTTCAGACCTGCAATAATTGATGCATTGAAAGAGTCCAAAGAAAAAACTGAAAATGGAATTGAAAATTTATCGGCACCAAGTATATTTCACAGAAGTGATGGTGGACTTGTGATGATATTGGAGCGTAATCGACTCGTCGAACGTTCACAGCCTACAAGGGCAATCAACGGATCCTATCGCAGTATTTTTGATTATTACTACAACGATATGTTGGCAGTATCTATAGACAGCAGTGGACAAGAAGCTTGGAGTACTCCTATGTTTAAACGTCAATATTCGCAGGATGATGAAGGTATTTATTCCTCCTATGCAAGCATTAAATCACCTTTGGCATTGCGGTTAGCATTTAATGATGAAATCAGAACCAATAATACTGTTAGCTTTTATCAATTGCTGCCCGATGGTACTGTGTCGAGAGAAAACATCTTGAATTTGAACATCAATAAGCTTCGACTTATGTTTAGTCAAGGAGTTCAAATAGGTCAAAATACTTGTATTGTTCCTTCCTTCAACCGAGGAAGGATCAAACTTGCGAAGTTTGTTTTTCATTAACACGACTCAAGGTACTTTGCTTGACAGCCTTCATTGGCAAATCAGCACATCCTTTGGTTATATAGTCTGCAAACCTTGAAAACAATTCAAGTGTATCAGAATCCAAAGAATCCAACTCTTTTTTGAAGACCTGTTTGATAGCTTTGGTCTTTACATCTTGCATTTGGCTAGGAACAGAATCCATTGCCCTCAACAAGGTTCTCTGTAAAAACTCATTCTCAAAGTTTTTAGCAGCTTGATCTGTCAATCCTAAAACCCTTGATACTTCAGATTGTCTGGAATTGAGATTTTCTGCAGCCAGCACTTTCAATTGTGACACCTCAATGAGATTGGCATTGAATTGATCAGCAATGTTGGGATCAATATTATAAGGAACTGATAAATCTATCAGAATTTTACGGTCTAGTTCAGACCCAAGCAGTTGGGCATAAAGTGCTTGGTCAATGATGTAGTTTTCAGCCGAAGTACATACTACCATGATATCAAAACCCAAGGAATAAGCGTGCAGGTCTGCCCACTCAAGCACATTTGCATTGAGCATTGAAGCCAAGCGCTGTGCAGGCCCTATGGATCTATTGCAAACAGTGATATTGGAAAAACCATAATCTTTGATAAATTTACCAAAAAGTGTGTTGGTTTGACCAGCTCCAATTATTAAAACGCGAGATGAATTTGAAGGATGCAGGCTTCGTAATTTTCTGAAGGCCAAGGACACTACAGATACTGGCTTATCTCCAATACCTGTTGAAGAAAAGGCTAATTTTGCTTGCTCAACAACATATTTCATCGCAAGTCGCAATTCAAAACCGACGAAATTCAGATCAGCACTGTATGAAAATGCTTGTCGCATCTGACGAAATATTTCACGCTCACCAATCACCAAAGAATCGACAGAACTGGCCATTCTCATCAGAAAATTGATGGCCTCACTTCCAGAATAATTATGGAAATGTGTAGATAATACATCTTGAGTATTTTCTTTTCTCGCGGAAAGCACTTTGGTAACTATTCTGATTTCCTCTTTTAAATCATACTTACCCTCAGAGTAGTAAAAAAAACATACCCTATTGCAAGTAGCAAGATACATCATTTGGGAGATGCCAGTTTTTTCTTCAATTTCATTATACACTTCAGGAAGGGCATCACGTCCAATGACGAAATTCCCTATTTGCTCCAGACTTGCGTGATGGATGCTTAATGACAATACTCTATATCTTGATAACATCTGATGCAAAGGTAATGCTGCATTAACCAAGACTTTGTCATAAGTTTGTAACGAATTTGGTATTAATGCGCCATCAAATCTTAAATTCAAAGTCTATGGGCAGCTGGTTTTTGGTTGATTTCATGAAAAGTATTTACTTTGTTGACTTTATGCTTAACAATTGAGCCCAAGTTCCTTAGCTTTGACTGATTCAGAATTGGTTCGGAAATATATCTCCAGCCAAAGGGAGGACTATTTTGCTACTCTTTATTTAAGGTACTCGGACAAGGTTTACAGCAAATGTTATTCCATGCTCAAGAACGAAGAGTGGGCAATTGATGCTTGTCAGGATATTTTCCTGAAAATATTTTTGAATCTGGCAAAATTTGAAGAAAAATCACAATTCAGCACTTGGGTTTACAGTATAACCTTCAATTACTGCATAGACGCATTAAGAAAAGCAAAAAAGGAATTGTCTACAGCCACAGATTCTGGCTCGGAAATTGAAAACTTAGCTGATGATGACAATTCTTCCGAATTTCTTGAAATTGAGGCTAAGGCATTAGAGAAGATATTGGACTTAATTCCTGCCGAAGATAGAGCCTTTCTCATCATGAAATATGAACAAGGTTTGTCTATCAGAGAAATTGCAGATATTCTCGGCAAAACGGAAAGCGCTGTGAAGATGAAAATAAAGCGGGCCCGGGATAAGGCCCACAGTATCAGCAGAACAATTATTAACTTTTTAATCATTATTATATTATGGAGGAGTTGAATAACCTAGACAAAGAACCTGAAGTTAAACTACCAGTAGATTTGCAAGATTTCCTGAAAGACAATTTGTCCTTTTTTAAGTTTGTAGGCAATACTGTAGATCTCTATATAACGGGATGCTTGAAGATAGGTCCTAAAATGTTGTCTCCTGAAAGTCAATCAGGTCTGAGCAAAAATAAAGAGAATCAAGAAGATATAACCGATAAATAAAATATGAATATGTTTGAAATATTACAACAGCTTTTAACAAAGTTTGTACTCGTCATACCAAATATTGTAGGTGCTACAATTCTCATTATTGCAGGGTTGATAATCTGTAAGATTATTGCAAAGTTTATTGAAACAGCCCTAAAACAAATCAAAATTGATAAACTGGCTGACAGGCTCAATGAAATTGATGTTGTCAACAAAAGTGGCGTTCAGATCAAGCTCAGCAAAGTACTAGCCAGTGTAGTATATTATCTGGCTATGCTCTTATTTATTGTAGCTGCTACTGATGTATTGCAAATGATGGCATTGTCACAACTGATGAGTGATGTGATCAACTATGTTCCCAATCTGATTGTTGCTATATTCATTTTGATTATTGGAATATTGGTCGCCGAAAGTCTGCGAAAAACAGTGCTGACAATTTTCATTTCCATCGGGATACCCTCAGCCAAAGTATTGAGCTCAGCACTTTTCTATTTTCTATTAATTACCGTGCTATTGAGTGCCTTGGAACAGGCAAAAGTTCAAACATCCTTTTTGGCCAATAACCTCACCATAATGATTGGCGGAATTATTCTGGCATTCAGTTTTGGATATGGTTTTGCAAGTAAGGATATCATGAGCAATTTCATCACCAGTTTTTTACAAAAACAAAAATTTAAAAAAGGTGACATAATTAGAATAGGTCAGTCACAAGGGAAGGTAATAGATATGGACAGCCAATCAGTTACCCTGCAAACAGAAGACAGAAAAATTATAATTCCTTTACACAAACTGACTTCACACGAAATTGAAATTCTTGACTAAATCAAACTTTTTGTATCAATGAAAAAACTTGCATTTATAGCTGTTGCGTTATTGTGTACCTTGCTTAGTACAATTAAACTAAAGGCGCAAGCTGGTGATGACCGATTAAAGGAGATTGCCGATGCAGCAATTAAAGTAAAAAACGGCTGGGCATTCGGTGCCGGATTCGGCCTTGATTTTGCAGCACTCAATTTGATCAACCCAAGAGTGGGAGCAGGACAGAACAGACTAGGTTTTGGTGGCTTGGGAAATGTTTTTGCAAATTATAAAGAAGATAAATTGTACTGGAACAGCCGTTTTAGTTCACAATTGGCGATTCAGCGAATTGGTGGAAAAAATGAGCCCTTCCTCAAAAACCTAGATCGAGCCATTGTTAATTCTAAGGCTGGACGCGCCATCAATGAAAAGTGGGCAGCAGCAGTAGAAGCTGAAATCGAAAGCCAATTGACACCTACTTACGAAGGCAACTTCCTGAGCAAAGGGGAAAATCGCACTTTGATAGCAAATGTATTCTCACCAGCCATCATTCGTTTGAGCCCAGGTTTGGATTACAAAGCTACCAAAAAACTAACCTTCTTTTTTGCACCTGCTTCAATAAAGGGAATAGTGGTAATGGATGATACCGTTGCCCAGCAAGGCAGATTTATTCCATTCAAGAATGACGATGGAACTTTTAAGAAAAGTGACTGGCAGTTTGGTGGAACGGTAAAGGTCATGTACAACAACAAAGTACTGAACGACAAAATGGTAGTTAGTTCTACATTGGATTTATTCTCCAATTACCTCAGAAATCCACAAAATATTGATGTGCAGTGGCACAATGAAATAGGATGGACCATCTGGAAAGGCTTGGCTTTGAACTGGGTAACTGATGTACTTTATGACGACGACATTCAAGTTCAAGTCGACAGAAATAACGACAGCACCTATGGTACTGATGAAACGGGCAAAAATACGACTTTCATTTCAGCATTGTTGTTGAAATACAACTTGGTGTTCTAATTTAGCACCTTGTTTTATATGTGAAATGGCAGGTATAAGTTGATTGTACTTGCCATTTTGTTTTGCATGATTTGAGCCCAAATTCAGCTTCTAACACTGAATTGTGGTCAACCAAGCTTGTCCATCGAGGCCCTTTCGTGGCAATGCCAAAAGTGGTAACACAGCATAAGTCATGTCTTTCCGATCAACTTCACCGAGACACAAAAAACCAATTCCGTAAAAAAGCGGAACGACTGCAGAACACTGTTCGAGCGCACCACCGCAGGATTTTCGAGGGAATCCTTGGACTTCTCATTAGAAAGAAGCCAATGGTAAAACATAATCAAGCGTAAATGCCAAACGATAAACTGTAGTTCGCTCACTAGCATTTCATGAAAGCAACCAAATACTAACTCCTCACAATCAAAGATTCACGTTCTGGTCCTGTGCTGATCATACTAAATGGAACCTTTAGCCAAGCTTCCAAGGTATTGATATAAGATACTGCAGCTTCTGGAAGTTGGTCAAATGACTGCGATCCTTCAGTTTTATCAGGCCATCCAATGTGTGTAGCATATTGGGCATTCAAATCAGAATTTTCAAGATTATATGGCAGTTGTTCGGTTAATTTGCCATTCACTTCATAGGCATTGCAATAACTTAGGCTATTCATATTATCCAATACATCAATTTTGGTCATGATCAGCTGTGTCACTCCGTTGAGCATGATGGCATATTTCAATTGAACCAAATCAATCCATCCGCATCTTCGCGGTCTGCCAGTTGTCGAGCCAAATTCAAAACCTTTTTGGCGCAAATGATCTCCAACGGCGTTGTGCAGCTCTGTAGGAAAAGGTCCACTTCCTACCCTAGTGCAATAGGCCTTGGTAATACCCAACACTTCTCGGATGTGCTTAGGTGCTATACCCAATCCACTGCAAACGCCTGAAGTAAGTGTATTGGACGAAGTCACAAATGGATAGGTTCCAAAGTCAATATCAAGCATTGAGCCTTGTGCGCCCTCAGCCAAAATAGCATCACCATTTCTGAGCATGGCATCAACATAATATTCACCATCAATCAATTGAAATTCCCTTAAAAAGCTTAAGCTTGAAAACCACTTTTCTTCTTCTTGATCCAAGTCGAAAACCAACGGACTATGGACTTTGTAGTAAAATTCAAGGTGTTTGGCCTTTAACTTTTCATATTTGGACTTGAAATCTGGCTCTTCCAAATCACCAACGCGCAAGCCATTTCTGCCTGTTTTATCCATGTAAGTTGGCCCAATACCTTTAAGTGTGGAACCAATTTTTTCTTTGCCTTTGGATGCTTCCGATGCGGCATCCAACAAACGATGGGTTGGAAGAATCAAATGTGCTTTGCGTGAAATGAGTAAACGAGACTTGTAGCTCAGCCCTATGGCATCGAGCTGTTCGGCTTCTTTTCTCAAGGTTATTGGATCGAGGACTACACCATTTCCAATGATATTCAGCAAGCCTTCGCGAAAAATTCCGGATGGTATAGTATGCAAAACAAACTTCTGACCGTCAAATTTTAGGGTATGCCCTGCATTGGGTCCACCTTGAAATCTGGCAACGGCCTTATAATTAGGAGCAAGAAAATCTACGATCTTTCCTTTTCCTTCGTCACCCCATTGGAGACCTAGTATTACATCTACCGGCATGTGTTATTGGTTTTCTCTGAGGCGCAAATATACAGATTGTTTGCATGGCTGAGTCAATGTGCAACAATTAAGTGCTGGATACTATTTTTTTATGAAATCCGTTAAGTTTGCGTTAAAACCAAGTTTGTCTGTTACAAAAGCAGGGACAAAAGCATTTCACAAATGATACCAAATGCTCATTTCCGCAATTGTAATGAATTGATTACCTTTGAGCACATTTTTAAAATTTATCAAAAACGAGAATGAAAAAGATTTTGTTTTTCCTGTGTGTAGCCTTTATGGCTCAATCCAACATTACGGCGCAAAAATTTGCTTATGTTGATGTTGAAAAGATTTTGAACGAGCTGCCAGACTACCAAAAAGCTCAAACCGACCTTGACAATATTGCTTCCAAATGGAAACAAGAAATAGCTCAGGAATATGATAAAATCAAAGGATTGTACAATAAGTATCAAGCTGAACAAGTATTGCTTTCAGATGATGCGAGGAAACAACGCGAAGATGAAATAAACCAAAAAGAAAAAGAAGTTCGCGAATTACAAAAAACAAAATTCGGTACCGATGGCGCCTTGTTTCAAAAAAGACAGGAACTTGTTAAGCCAATTCAAGATAAAGTTTATGCTGCCATTGAAAAGTATGCATTGGATAAAACATTTGATTTTATCTTTGACAAAGGAACCGCAGGCATGATATTCAGTAGTTCAAAATTTGACGTTACTGCTGACATTTCAAAAATACTAAATAAATAATTTTAACTTACTATTACCACAATCAACAAACCAACACAAATGAGAATAGTTTCCCTTGTACTTGTAGTTACCCTATTCATAAGTAGCTCATCTGTTGCGCAGAAATTTGGCTACATCAACTCCGCTGCTGTATTGCAAGATATCCCTGAAGTAAAAGCTGCTGAATCTGACCTTGTAGGCTTACAAACCCAACTAAAGAAAAAAGGTGAGGGCATGGTAACAGAATTACAAGCCAAATACGCTGAAGTTTCTGAGAAAGAAAAGAAAGGTGAACTTGCTCCTAAACAGCTGCAAATAGAATCAGATGCCTTGAAAGCTAAGGAAGAAGAAATAGGCAAATACGAGCAAGAAATGTCAGCTATGCTTTCTCAAAGGAGAGAAGAATTGCTGCAGCCTATTTTGGATAAGGTCAACAAAGCTATCGCCGAAATTGCAGCAGAGAATAACTATCAGTATATCTTTGATTCTACTACAAATGTTATGCTCTATGCTGACCCTACAACCGACGTAACCAGTTTGGTTCGTAAAAAATTGGGCTTACCTGAGCTCGCACCTGCAGTTGCACCCAAATGATCAACCTATAGGAATTTTTGATTCCGGCATAGGAGGACTTACTGTCGCTCATGAAGTGAGTTCTCTTCTGCCCAATGAATCCTTTGTCTATTTCGGCGATACCGCCCATATGCCTTACGGGGACAAATCCATTGAATTAATAAGAAGCTAATCCAAAGGAATAGTTGATTTTTTGGTACATCACCATCAATGTAAAGCCATAGTTATAGCCTGCAATACTGCTTCGGCAGCAGCATACACAACGCTACGAGATGAATTGAAAGGCGCAGTGCCAGTCATCAATGTTATAGATCCTATGATTGAAAAGGTCATCAACAATGACAATATTTCATCAGTAGGTATCATCGCAACCAAAACAACCATTTTATCTGGCGTTTACCAGGAGAAATTCAAAAGGAGAAAACCTTCACTTGAGTTGCATCCACTTGCCACACCACTTCTGGCACCTATGATTGAAGAAGGGCTGCACCACAATCAGGTAAGCTCAGTAGTACTTGACGAATATCTCAACAATCCCGAACTGACCAATATTGATGCCCTTATTCTGGCATGTACACATTACCCACTCATCAAGGATGAAATCAATGCATTTTACCAAGGTAGGATTAAAATATTGGATAGTGCCATTGTGGTGGCTCAGAAGTTAAAAGGAATATTGACCAACGAAAACATGCTCGCTCAGAGGGATACGGCTGGCAAGGGAATATTCTACGTTTCAGATTATACCGAAGGATTTGTACATGCTGCAAAATTGTTTTATGGATCAAGCATCAATCTCAAACCAATTATTTTAAATGAACATTGATTGGCATAAAATGAAAATGCTGTCTAGCTGTTTCAATTGAAAAAACTTATGTCAAAACGAAAAAAACGAAAAATTGGCTTGTCGCCAGGGAGTGTTGTCTACACAGGAACCTTGGAACCTAATGGATCTAAATTATCCAAATACAGCTATTCCATTGATGATCTACAGTTTAGTTTTGACACCTCAGTCAATGATAATTTTCTTAAGTTACAAGCAAATTATACACATTGGATTGATCTTCAGGGACTTCAGGATGTCCAAAGTGTCGAGAAGTTAGCCAAGCATTGGAACTTGCACCCCATAGCTATTGAAAATATTGTGGACGTCGAACAAAGACCCAAAGTCGAAGAATTGCCGGAAGGTATTTTTATAATTTTTGACACCCTAATTTACACACCAGAATCAGGTGTTACCATTCTTCAGAACGCCCATTTCTTTAATAAAAACGTACTACTCAGCTTCGAAGAAGGTCGAGAAGACCACTACACTTCCGTAAAAAAAAGAATCGAAAATGCCTTTGGCAGAATCAGGCAAAAAGGTCCAGATTATTTGAGCTATGCGCTCATTGATAGTCAGGTTGATGGTTATTATCTGGCATTGGATATGATAGAAGAAAGGATGGAAAACCTTGAACGAGGCATCAATTCTCTTTCCCATAATTTTATCAGGGATCAAATAATGACCTTGAAACGTGAATTGCTCATCATCAAGCGCAGTGCGCACCCACTCAAGGAAGCAATCGGTAAACTTGCAAGGCTGGATTCAGATTTTATAGAAAATACAACTCAGGTATATTTCAGAGATTTGTACGATCACTTGGTACAAATTATGGATAATATTGAAATCCAACGAGATATTATCAACGGAATCTACGAGTTGTACAGCACCCAAATCAACCTGCGGATGAATAATATCATGAAAGCACTGACAATTATTTCAGCCATATTTATCCCATTGAGCTTTATTGCCTCCGTTTACGGAATGAACTTCGAAAATATGCCCGAACTCAAAACCCAAAATGGATACTACTTTGTGTTGGGTGGGATGTTTTTGCTGTTGTTGGGGATGATAGGACTATTCAAAAAAAGAGGCTGGTTCGATTAAACCCAAAATCCGCAAATACTGATTTTGCCCTTTGGATCGACGAAAATCTTTGATTTTGTCAATGTTAAGCTCAAAGAATTTTTGGAACATCCATAAATTTCTTCGATTTAGCGTCTAATGCTGAATTTGGGTTAAACTTTGATCAAAGTTTTATTGCTGGATGAAAATAATCCAATGGATTCTTGTATTCTTTCCTTTTGATACAATATTGGAAATTCTGGTAGGAAATCTTCTTTGTAGTCATAAATGACCCAATGTCCTTTTTTGCATTCAAGTGCAGTCAAATTCTCCACCCAATCGCCCGCATTCATGTATCTAATTTGCTGGTTGGACAACATCAAATCATTGATGGCAGGAGTATGTGTTAATGCACACACTATTATTTCAGCCTGATTGTTGAATGCTTCCTGGAATGCGAGTTTTTGAAAACCATAAATGAATTTCACGACATAACTGAATCGCTTTCGCATCACTGCCGCATAGTTTTGATAGGTTCTACCTTGGACAATTCTTCTATGATTGAGCAACTTATTGATACGAATCAAGAAATGGTAACTATGCTTGACAAAGCCCCGAGCAATTAAAGGCATTCTTGCCATCAGTTCGAGCTTACTACCAGGAAATATTAAGTATCTTTTGGAAAATAGTAGAAGTTCTAGGCGGTCCTGCACTATTGGAAAGATATCAAGCAGCAATTTTGCCATGGTTGGATCTTCCTCCAATATATAAATCATTGTCCCTTGTTCAGACATTGCTAGAATTTCAGCCAGAACAAATTGGTGTGAACTTGAAAGATCCTTGGGATGCTTCCCTGGTTCCAATAAATGCCCATTGATGATCAAAGTATCACATTGAATACTTTGAAGATAATTGACAATTTCCTTGCTGTGACAGGCAGAGTGTCCCAAATGAAGGTCACTTAGTATTACTGCGTCGATTTTTCGGGTGCTCACGGGTTAGCTAGGCTTTGGTTAATATTGAAACCAAAGTTTGTGTTTTTATGTTAATCCAAGTTTAGTGTAAGAATAACTTATTGTAAACTTTAAATAATAAAGTGATTGATAAAAGATTCAATTCGCTTATATTTTAAAGCCACTTGATAAAAACCAAATCAAAAATATAAGCATTATTTTATCCCGATGAATTTTAGGGCTTTGTCCAATACTGCACCAACGCCAGACTTGACGGTATCAGCAGGAGGTTGGCTCAACCTCAATGGGCAATCCAACCAATTGGCATAATCTCCTTGAAGGGTAGCAAATGTATCACGGGACCATTTACGGTAACCTGAATCATTTTGCGCTTTGTGCATCCATCTGCCCCAAATGGGCAATGCACTACTGGAGCCTTGACCTTGGCTCATTGATTTGAATTTGACAATTGGCTGATCTGCACCAACCCACACACCAGCTACAATATTGGGTTTGAAGCCAATGAACCATCCATCTGTGTTGTCTTGTGTGGTTCCCGTTTTGCCGGCAGTCTGTCCTATTATTCCAAATTGAGTTCTCAATTTTTTAGCAGTACCACTGTCAACGGCCATCCTAAGCATTTGAGCTACTGCATCACAATATTCAGGATTGATGCCTGAGGCTTTAGGTTGTTTCCATTTTGACTCCAAGTCCACAAGAACTTTTCCTTCTCGGGTAGTAATTCTTTTGATGTGGTGCAATTCGGGTACATTGCCATGATGAGCAATGGTGCTGAATGCAGTTACCATATCCCAAAGTGATAAATCAGCTGTACCTAAGGCAATTGAAGGTTCCCGAGGTATTTTGCCTTTTATTCCTAATTGATCTGCAGTATTTACCGTATTATTAATTCCAGCTTTAAACAACATTTGTACCGAAATGGTATTCTTACTATAAGCCAAAGCACCCGGCAGTGAATAATATCCTCCGTATTTTTCATCGCTATTGGATGGCTTCCATTCTTCGTAGGAACTGTAGCTCGTTGCAGTATCCTGAAAGTAATCGCAGGGTTTGACACCCTGCTGAAGTGCTGATAAGTAAACAATTGGCTTAAAAGTGGAACCTACTTGTCTTCTTGCTTTGACATGATCGTACTTAAAATAGGTAAAGTCACTTCCACCAATCCACACTCTGATTGCTCCATTAGTGGGGTCAGCTGCCAGAAAACCTACATTCATGATCAAAGCGTAATATTTGATGGAATCCATAGGAGTCATCGATGTATCACGGTCGCCCGCCCAATTGAATAAGCTCATGTGGGTTTTCTTATTGAATGCATCTTTTATTTCACGATCGCTGTATCCATCATCACGCATCTGCTTGTATCGTTCTGAATTCTTCATCCAATCTTCTAGCTGTTTTGCAGTTTCCCAAGGTCGTTTCTTGCCCCAGGATTTTTCAACATTGCGCTGCAAGATAGTCATGTGCGCCTTCATGGCCTCCTCTGCATAACGCTGCAAGCGCGAACTGATGGTGGTATAAATCCGCAAGCCATCGCGATACAAATTATATGGAGTACCATCTGGTTTGGTGATACCTTCAAGCAATTTTTCCACTTCTGATTTGATGTGTTCCCGATAGTAAGTTGCCAAGCCTTCGTCGTGATTTTCCTTGGTGTATTTTAACTTCAAAGGCAATTTTCTAAGGCGGTCATATTCATCATTTGATAAATATTTTTGATTGTTCATCAAGCTGAGCACTAAATTTCGTCTTTCCTTTGCTCTTTCGGGAAACAATTTGGGATGGTATAGATGATTTCCCTTTAACATGCCGATTAGTACAGCAGCTTCCTCTGCTTTGATATCTTTGGGAGTAGTATCAAAAAATCTGCGACAAGCTACCTCAATGCCAAAAATATTATCGCTAAAAGGTACAGTATTTAAGTATAGATTGAGAATTTCTTGCTTTTTATAAACTTTTTCTAAACGGATGGCAGTAATAATTTCACGCCATTTATTGACCAATATGGAACCAAACCAATAGCGTTTTCGGGGAAAAAGATTCTTAGCCAATTGTTGAGTAATAGTCGATCCACCACCCGAACTCTCATTGCCCATAAGGATAGACTTGAAAATGACACGAAGCATACTGCGACTATCAAAACCATTGTGTTGGAAAAATCGAGTGTCCTCAGTAGCTACAAGACCGTTGGTGAGGAATGGAGAAACATTTTTCAGATTGACGCTGGTTCTGTTTTCGAAATAAAACTTTCCTAAAATAACGCCTTCTTCGGACACAATTTCGGATGCATTGCTGGTTCTAATATTTTTAAGTTCATAATAACCAGGTAAATCACCCAACAGCCCCCAATAAGTAAGTAATCCTGTTCCAAAAATTAATGTAAGCACAAATACGAAGCCGATAAGTACCCATTTGCGCCAAGAAAATTTACGAATTGACTTGATAAACTTGTCAAAAGTGCTTGCCATAATATTGATTCAATCGGTAAAGTTACGCTTCAAAGATGATCTTAAATATTTCATGCGAATGAATTGTTCCCATAGATTCATTGTGATACTTAAAAAACTGGATCATTTCAACAATAAATTTTCGTCTTACTGCACTTGAAACGATTAAATTATCCCATTCTGGTATAGGAATACTGATTAATTGATACAAATATTTACTGCATTCAGAATCGATGCTACTATTCACAACATCTGTTTGCGTAAAAATTCCCTCTTTAAAATTAAAATAAGGAGACTGTTCACTCCATTCTCCATGTGGCATAAAGCCCAGACAAGAACTCAATTGCAGCATAAAATGCCCAGACAAATGCGTCAATGGCGCATCAACTTGATCAATCCACTTGAGATATTCAAACAATAGAGCGAAGTGCAAAGATCCTATTTCATGATCACGAATGGTTTTTTCTACCAGTTCAACCATAAAACTCCTAATTGCTGTGCGGCGAATATCTAGCTCAACGTGTGTAAATTGATATGCAAACTTGATGTCCTTAGCTCGAAGCAGTTGCTTGTTCTCTTGAAAGTAAAGCTGAAGTTCAATGATACTACCAGGCTGAAACAAAATGTATGGCTGGGAGGATTTAGACTTACGGACTCCGTTTACAATGATATGCCTCCTCCCAAATGACTCGGTTAGCAGATGAACAATCAAACTGGTTTCACCATACTTGATTGATTTTAATACGATTGCTCTGGAATGTTGAAGCATTGAGTTATTTGGAGGGCATAAAAATAGGAGAAAAATAATAAGCCAGCTAAAAATTAACATATTCTATTGATATTCTGTTACTTATGAACTTTAAAAACACTCCAAAACACTACATTAAGAAATCATTAACCTTTGATTTCAAAACAAACTCGCATTTCATGCGTCTTATACGTATCTTTGCGATGTCAAACAATAAGATCCAAATTATATTTTGTATATACAGCCTGACAAGCTTTCAAACAAAATATAATTTTATTTGAAGCCTTAATATTTATCTTTAATTCTGTTATGTGTTTTTAGGTCTCAAATATAAAAAAATCGGTTGTTTGTCTAAATTAAAGATGTGTTTGTCAGGTTTGAAATGTCATTCTGTAACTTTTTTAGAGATTCAATTGTCTCAGGAACATTAAACTACAAACAATTAAAAAAACCTACGAACTTAAAAAATAAAAAAAATGAAAAAGGCACAAATTATCCTTGTAATGTTGATTACAATGATGTCAACACAAGCTGATAGCCACAGCCTTCAAAATGGCTATTCTGCTCAAACAGAATCATCAATCCAACCCAATACCTACCTTTCCAGCAATATTGCTCAAAATTTGGCATTAGGTACTTGGACCGTTGATAATTCAAGTAACTCTGGAACCAAGAGCATGTATTTATTCGACATGTCGGGTGATCTGATGATACTGACAACCGGAATGGATTTTGGCACTTCAGTAGAAGCCAAGACTTGGGAAGTAACAGAATATGACAACAAGACTTTTCTTTCAGTTGGCGTTAAGGGCGAACAGAAGGATGAATTGTATGAAATCAATAAATCTCAAGATGGGATCCTATTAAGCAATGTTTTGGAAGCAAAAGAAATTAAATTGGATTTCATGCCTAGCCCTTCTACCTCTAAGCAATCTAAAGAGTTAGTATTTGGAAGCTGGCATAGCGCTTCATACCCATTCGAAATTGCAAGTAATTTTGACAATTGTGGATCTTTTGAACCAATACGTGGTGCATTCTTTAACCTTGATTTGAATCGTGACGGCAGTTACTCCAAAAGCTGGGGAGGCGAACTTCAACAATTCAATACCAAGGGACAGTGGATTATGGCTGCAGGCGGCACCCAGTTGTTGCTTTTGAACGACAAAGGCACATCTGGTGAGGCATACACAGTTGAATCGCTGCATGGAAATAAAATATTCCTAAAGGGTTCTATCCAATCAACGAGTTCTGTTTACTGCACGCCTATCAAAGTGTTTGCAATGAGCATTACCAATATTTAGAGTAAGCGTTTTTTTTGATCATACCTTGATTGAGCCATGTCTTTTTAAGATGTGGCTTTTTTTATGCCATTCTGTGAAAGCTTATATGTGTTGGTCAATCAGTATAACATTTACATCTGGATCCGTCAAAACCACACTTGTAGGACCTGATGTGCTTTCATCTGCTTCGTTGTCTATCTTTATACCGCTGTTTTTGAAATGTTTCTGGATCATTCTCACATCATCAAATTGCTCAATATTCCTTGCATTGTCATCCCAATTTGGGTTAAAGGTTAAAATATTATTTGTGAACATGCCCTGAAACAAGCCTATGAGAGAATTTCCATTCTTCATGATCAATTAATTCTGTTTGAAATCACCTGCAAATACTAAAAAACCAATGTGCTCATAAAATTCCTTTGAAACTTTTAGATCCTTGTCGGTTATTCATTTTGAAAACACACCAAGTTGAAGACTTTCATTTGATTTCATGGTTGGATGTTTGATTGTAGTAAAAGAGGCCAAAATGATGATAAAAACTATAAAAACGAATAAATTCTTCACTAGAAGATATTTGTGAAATAAGAAATGAAGGGAATGGGTCAAGAACTAAAATTACAAACTGAATTGAAAATTATTTCCATATCACATAATTTTTTTCACTGTATTCTCAAAACCAATAATTTCAAATCGACCCACATGAATTTTATGTCAATAAAGAAAATTGATTCAAATTCACAAATCAACATTTAAAAAACCTAGTAATCCACTCCCCAACGAATTTCCAACATGAATGACTAAGGTTCGGTTATAGTTCTTGTTTTTATCAATCCTAAACATGAAATAAATTACTGATACCTCGATTAAGACCCGTTAACAGAAACTTGATCTTGGCAGGAATTACTTCTGTTTCATAAAGTCAACAATGATCGGAAACTCCTTTTCTGGCTCTTCCACTTGGGGATTGTGTCCACTTTTCTCAAACATTACGAATTTGGCTTGCGGACAGTAGGCTTTGTATTTTACCATCATTCTTGGAACTGCAACTCTGTCATAACGTCCGGCAATTATTAATATTGGCATTTTTAGATCTTTCAGTTGCTTTCGAAAATCGAAATTGCCAATATCATTTCCAACAATAAAATCACCATCCTTTCCAACCATCTGATAATACAGCTTAGGATTGAAGGAATTCGGATAACTCTTGGCTCCTCGGCTCACAAATTTTTCAGGGTTGTACGCATACAAAAATCCGTAGGGCACTCGACCATATATATCCTGATGAATACTGTCGCTGCTGATACCCCCTTGTTCACGGTGCTTCATTAATTCATCCCACACTTCCGGATAATTAACCATTATTTCATGATTGCTGTTGTCATCGTTTTCCTGCCACATAACATAACTATGAAATCCATTTGCTAAAATGAGGTGACTTACATTTGAACCATATTTAATTGCATAACCCTGAGCAACAAGACTGCCATAAGAATGCCCTAAAATGCTGATTTTGTTTAACTTCATTGCCTTTCTTAAGCCTTCAAGATCCTCAATGTCTCTGTCCAGAGAATATTCCTTTGCATCTTTTGCAATATCGGACTTCCCTCTTCCAAATCCATCAAAATAAATCAGTTGAATATTTCCTTTGACACTCAATGAATCAAAACTTCGCAAACCTTTGTGTGCTCCTCCCGGACCACCTGCTATCATAAACATTGGCTCGCCTGTCCCAACAGTCACTACCCAGAGTTTGGCGCCATTTACTTCATAATATTTCCCATCTGTCCAACTGCTTGGAAATGCTTGCGCAAATAAACTACTACAAAATGCTATCAAGGAAAGAATGATAAATGCTTTTTTCATGCGTGAAATGTGTTGTATGAATGATTGGTTAGGAATGCAGGCAAAGTTATCTTTTTTCTGTTCAACTTAATATTCTGACGCTCTTCTTTATTCTCTTAAAGCATTTGCAAGCCTTTAAGTTTTGTAACTTATAACAAAATCTTGAATCACTACATTTCACTGAACGCTTGATCCTTCCTGTATAAAATCGCTTTACAACTTCAGGTATTTACTATAAAATATCATAGCTAAAATAGACGCTTCAAATATTTTTTAGTTGATTTCTATAATTTCCATGAACTTAGGATTTATTTTACGCTATGAACCACACAGAACCAACTTGGCTGGGCCACCCAAAAGGATTGTTTGTATTATTCATGACCGAATTGTGGGAACGATTCAGTTTCTATGGGATGCGTGCAATTTTAGTACTCTATTTGACCGCTAAAACAACCGAAAAATTTCCTGGACTGGAATGGACCAATGCTGAAGCTTTGTCTTTTTATGGTTGGTACGGATTTTTGGTTTACATGGCTTCCCTGCCGGGCGGCTACATAGCGGATAGAATATTGGGCCAAAAGAAGACCGTCTTCTTAGGTGCAGCACTTTTGGCAATAGGTCATGGAATCTTGGCATTTCCAGAGTTGTGGACTTTCTATTTGGGAATTGCATTTATCGTAGCTGGAGTTGGATGCCTGAAGCCAAATATTTCCACTATGGTAGGTGGACTCTATGCGCCGGAAGATATCCGCCGTGATCGTGGGTTTACAATATTTTACATCGGAATCAATATTGGTGCAGCTATAGCACCTATACTGGTTGGTTATGTTGCAGTGCAATATGGCTGGCACTATGGCTTTGCATTGGCCGGATTGGGCATGGCAGTAAGTTTGATCTGGTATTGGTACGGCATGAAATATCTTAAATCTGTTGGCAACCTCATAAAGCTAAGTTCAAGCGAAAAAGCCGACCTAAAAGCCACCAAACTAAGCCAAATTGAATGGGATAGATTGAAAGTGCTGGGCATTTCTTTTTTGATATTGATTGTTTTCTGGGGTGCATACGAACAAGCAGGTGGCCTGATGAATCTCTATGCAGACCAAAAGACAAACAGAATGATTGGAAGCTTCGAAGTTCCAACGGCCTGGTTCCAGTCTTTAAGTGCAATATTTGTAATTTTATTGGGAACATTTGTTGCCTTATTTTGGGAACGAAGGAAGAGAAAGGGGAAACAAGCTTCTAGCATGTTCCAAATGTCAATTGGCACGATGATCATGGGCTCAGGATTTATTTTCATGTCTTTGGCAGCAGCCCAACAAGCCGTTGAAGGAAAGGCAGCAATGTATTGGTTGGTAGCTGCTTATTTATTTCATGTTATAGGCGAATTGAGTTCTTCGCCAGTTGTCCTGTCTTTTATCACCAAATTAGCACCAGCTCGTTACGCATCCATGGTAATGGGTGCCTATTGGGCAATAACAGGTTTAGGCGAAAAACTTGCTGGAATGTTAGGAGCTTGGTCACAAACAGTAGGAGAATTCGAGATTTTCACTGGAATTGCCCTGTTCTGTATAGCTTTCGCAGGAATTATTTTGCTATTTTTACCAAGGTTCAAACGCTTGGCACATGGAGCAGATGTATAAGATTAAGGGCTTACCAAATGGATTCCAATATTGAAATAAACAGGATTGGTCAAACTATTGAGCTGTGAATATTTTTGGTTGCCAAAAAAACCACGGAAGAAATCACCATCCCCTTCTATCCTGTCAACATTAAAACTGTAATCGTTCCTCCATCCTGCTTGTGCACTGAACCAAACGAATCCTTTGATCTGTCTTTGGTATTCCACTTTTGCTCTCAATTCACTTCTGCGAAGTTCATAATTCGTATTGGTGTTCGATAAATTCGCAAGATGGTAGGAAGCTCCTTCCAATTCATATCCAATCAGGATCAAATTCCTTGGGTTAATTGTCAGCCTAAAGTTAGCACGAGCTGGAAAAAGAATCTCTGTGCCGTACTTTCTATTGGGTGCTGTCCAGTTGAACATCACTACTGGAATGTAGTTCATCTCGCCCACTCTGTATGTTCTTGAAATACCTACACCCCATTGCTTTCGGTCATTGGAGCGTTTTCCATAAATCACGGCTCCGGAATATCTCAATTTGCTCAAGGAGGGGACATCGTCAAAGCCATAATCACCATTCAAATCAGCAGATCCTTGAAACAATAAAAAACTCTTTTCCCCCAGTGGTTTGAATATGGTTGAGTGAACTCCAGCACTTGTTAAGCCACGCGCATCCAATCCAGAAAGCATTCCGTTGTTTAATTCAGCATTTGGCTCATTGCCTTGTGGAGTAATGCTGTTGATATCGTAATTGGTGTTTACAAAATTGAGGCCCATCTGCCAGACCAATTCATTTTTTGAAATGATCGGGATGTTGGCAAAAAGTCTGAGTCCAGCAGTTTTATCGATATTTCCTTTGTGGCCAAAAAGAGCTGAATCGTCTTTATCATATTCTCCAGGCCTTGAAGAAAAAGCTTCATAGCCCAATTGTTGATCCCAGGAGACTGAAATCAAACGCTGTGGAGAAAGGTCATATATTTTAGGGCTGCAATACCTTTTGGCACCATCATCTGCGAATCCGACATTCTCATATTGACTAAAATCTTCTTCAACAATTGTATCCTGGACCTGAGCATTCATAAAATTCACCAAAAACATCAATCCGAGCAGGAACGCAAACTTTCTAATCATTGGGGCCTAATTTATTATTTAACCATTATTCTCTTCCACACATCAGTCCTTCCCAGAGCTTTTACTCCAATAAATCCTCGAATGTCAAGTGTATTGTCATCCTTCATTTTAATAACGCAGCTGTAAGTACTGCCATTTTCAGGATCATAAATTGTGCCATCAGCCCATTCTCCTTTGCCCTTTGATACAAAATCTTTCAACAATCTATAGCCCTTCAATGGAAGAGTCCTCAAGGATGCATCTTCATTATTTTTATCCACTTTAGGCTTCTTGGTTACAGGGTCAATAGGTTCGCGCAACCACACTATTTTGCCAAAATACTTATTTCCTATTTTCTCAACTTTTACTCTGGCTTTTCCATTGCTGGGTTCCCACAAGCCAATCAGCTTATCTGCATTATCCTGAGCCACGGCTTGAACTGACAAACCAGTAAGCAAAACACTGAACAACAAAATTCCAATTTTTTTCATTTTTTCTATTTAAAGGTTAGTTGAAAATCTAAATCTGCACGCATCACCAAATTCATTGACGTATCTTTTGCCAGATCAGCGTCCAAAACAAAACTTAGTTGCTTTTGCTTGAAATATGGGCTGAGATCACCTTGATTTTGAGATAAATTTATTGATAGAAGACTCTGACCAGATGGAATGGGATTGATTCCTCCCAATTCCTTCATTTCGGCCTGATCTGATGCTATTTGAAGTGAAATTGATTTAATCAGATCGAAACTGGATGAATCGGCCATAGAAAAGTCAGCTTTCATTAATTTCATGCCTGCCAATTGGTCCAAATTTTTTCCTTGGGTCTTCAAAAAGGCCTCCATTTCAACTTGATATTCGCATTGAGCTGTATTTGATCCTTCAAACAAAGGGCCATCTGCCTTTATGAGCACATTGCTGATTGAATAATTGATTGATTCCTTTTTGCCAGCACATGAAATCAAAAAAATCATTAACACATAGGAATATTTTAGTATCTTCATAAGTCATTGAATTTTGAAGCAAGGTACGAAACATTTCAAAATCAAAAAGCTTGAAATGGATTGGATTTTCATCTCATAATTTTAATTCGAAGGGTAAAAATACAAACAATGAGCAAATATTATAATACTTTCCGCTTATCGGGTCTTACATGTGAAGCATGCGTATATAGCGTGAAATACTTGATTAACAACATTGATGGGCTAGAGTCTATTGAAATTGACGAAAATATGAATAGTGCTGATATCATTTCAAGTAGAAATATTTCGCTAGAGGAGCTTCAAAATTCTTTAAAATCCAACTCCAAATACAAAATTTCAACCACTGAAAATATCATAGAAACTAAGAGTGGTATTTGGAAAACCTACAAGCCACTTTTTATTATAGCGTCTTTTATTCTTTTGATTTCAGCAATAGCTGCGCGGGGGGATTGGATGACAGGAATGCGATATTTTATGGCAGGATTCTTCATTGTTTTCTCGTTTTTCAAAATGTTGGATATTCCGTCCTTTGCCTCTAGCTATCGCATGTATGATATCATTGCAGCACGAATACCGGGATATGGTTTGGTTTATCCTTTTATAGAGTTGGGCTTAGGAATACTATTTTTAACGAATTTCATGCCAAAGGAAACCAATATTGTGACTTTGATATTGATGCTGATTGGAAGTGCTGGCGTATTGCAATCAGTGTTGAATAAAACAAAAATAAGGTGTGCTTGTCTAGGTACAGTTTTTAACCTGCCTATGTCATACATAACCCTAATTGAAGACTTATTGATGGCGGGCATGAGCATAGCGATGCTGATGAATTTATAAGTTTGTCAAGAACTGGCTGGCTTTGAGAGTCCTGAATTAGAATATGGTAGATGAGCTGAAATGCTTGATTATCGATAATTTACTTACTTTAGCTATTGGAAAGAGCAGATTACCTAAAAACCTAAATGTTATGGATTTACTATCATTCAACTGGTTGGCAATAATTTTGGCTGCTATTTCATCTTTTGCATTGGGGTTTGTATGGTATTTGCCACAAGTTTTCGGAAAAACATGGCAGCGACTTGCTGGACTGAGTGATGAAACAATAAGAAAAGGAAACCTTTTTACGATTTTTGGTTCCGCATTTGGGCTATCAATAATAATGAGTACAATTTTATACCCGATGGTCGAAAGCAGAACTTTTGTAGAAGGATTTACTCTGAGTTTAACCATTGGAGTTGGTTTTATAGCAACCTCAATTGGGATCATTTACCTTTACCAGAGGAAATCATTAGTTCTGTGGCTAATAGATGCGGGTTATCAAGTGCTTTCAATTGCAATAATGGGTGGAATAATAGCATTAATGGAAGGATAGTCCACATGGAAGTTACTCAGAAAAACACTCCTGAATTTCATAAAAAACACAAGGTTTAATGGCAGCAAGTACCTTACTCATAGTTATTATCGGATATTTTGGAATATTGTTGGTTGTTTCGTG
>Ga0105046_10002412_pt1 | contig 29531 bp, 21 predicted proteins | sample MAT03_FD_78385 | JGI IMG/M metagenome (GOLD analysis project Ga0105046, IMG submission 78385) | Freshwater microbial communities from Lake Fryxell liftoff mats and glacier meltwater in Antarctica - MAT-03 (megahit assembly) | ecosystem: Environmental > Aquatic > Freshwater > Ice > Liftoff... | reverse complement strand
GTTCACAGCCCGACGCGATCCGCGAGGTCTTTCTCTCGCCGCGGGTCGTCGATCGCGAGGCGTTCAATGACTATGCGGGCTCACTGCGCCGCTTGATCGAGCAGGCCGGCGGCCAAGCCGAGGCCCTGCGCGCCGCGGCCCAGGACGCCGACGTCGCCAAGACGGCCCTCAAGGAACTCGCCGGGAAGCACCAGGCCAAGTTTGATCTGGCGTCCAAGGTACTCGCCGGGCTCGACCAGCGAGCCGCGGAGGCGGAGAAACTGCTGGGGGCGGCCCGCGATGCCGTGGCCTCGCTGGACGCGCTGCGCACCGAGGCCGATCGCATCGTCGCCGACCATGTGGCCCGGCTCGAAACCCGCCTTGAAGGCGTCTTCGGCGATGTGCAGACGCGCCTGGCCCGGTTGGAACACGACGCCCGCGCTCACGCCGACGACGCCAAGCGATCGCTGGACCACGTCGTCGAGTCGGCCGCGACGCAGATGAACGCGCAGGTCCGGGCGCTGCACGACCAGACCCTCGCCGAGCACGGCCGGATCATGGCGAGCACCGACGCCCGCGTCGCGCAGGCCAAGGCAGAGCTTGATCAGGTGGTGCAAGGGACGATCGCGCGGACCGACGAACAGGTCCTGGACGCCGACGCCCGCGTGGCCCGGGCGAAAGCTGAACTCGACCAGGTGATCAACGGGGCCATGGCCCGCACCGAAGAGCGGGCCAGCGCCGCCGTGGCGTCGGTGGACGCGGCCCAGAAGCGTGCGGCCGAGCGGGCTCTTGAGCTCGCCTCCGCCATCGAGAACGCCACCCGCGAGGGCGACCTCCGCGTCCGCGAGCAGCAGTCCACGCTCAACGTGCAGGCGGCCAGGCTGGAGGATCTCATCGCTGAATCCGAGACGCTCATCGGCTGGACCAGCCCCACGCTGCCCGGTTCGGCCGAGGACGACGCCGACGAGCTGACCCCCGTCCCCGGCTCTCTCAGCGACATGCTCGCCCAGAGCCGCTCCGCCCGCGAGCAGACGCAGAGCCTGCTGACACAACTGACCTCGCTCTCCAAACAGGGCGAGCAGGTCCGCGGGATCCTCGGCTCCACGCTCGTGGAAGCCACCGAGCGAGTTGATCGCCTTTCCGAACGCGCGGTCACGGTCGGCGAAGCCGTCGACAAGGCCCTCTTGGCCGCTCACTCTGCCAGCGCGGCTCTCAACTCGCAGCGCTCGGCTTTGGAAGCCGCCCTCGCCGCGCCCGTCGAGGCCCTCGAAGCCCGCGGCCACTCGCTGACCCACGACCTCGAGACCGTGTGCCACAAGGCCCAGATCTCGCGTGAAGCGGCCGAGAGCGTGATGAGCGACACCTGGGCCGTGGTGCAGAGCCTCGAGAAGCTGCTCGTCGAGCTCCGCCCTTGGAAGCCCCTGCTGGTCGACGGCAACGAATCGGCCATGCCCGCGCCGGTCGCCAAGATCATCGAGGGGCTCCGCGGCGACCTCTCCCGCGACCTGTCGGTCATCGCCGCGGGGATGTATCAGATCGCCCTCAAGGCCCAGCGATTGGGCGAGAGCGTGCAGAGCGACCTCCAATAATCGCCGGCGGACCTCGTGCCGAGGCGGCCGAAGATCGACGACGGGATCCCCGTGACCGCCGCCCGCCGGGCGGCTACGCTTGGCGTCGAAATAGTCGTCCTTCCGGAGCGGTGGCCGAGCGGCTGAAGGCGACGGTTTGCTAAACCGTTATACTGGGTATATCCCGGTATCGGGGGTTCGAATCCCCCCTGCTCCGCTTTTCTGTGAGGTTGAAAAGACCAGCCAGGTCTCCTGACGCCTTGCAACGCTGGCGTTTAGCGATGTTCGTCGCACCGGCGGCGTCGCTCTGCACCATCGCGACGGGGTCGCCGCCGGAGTCGGTGAGCAGCCACCAGGGTTTGGACTTGATCGTGAGCGCCGCGACCGCGTGCGTGCCGATCGGCGTGGACTCACTCAAAGCCTCGGGTCGGTGACTCGGGAGCCCGACGTCGCTGCGTGGCGGCTGGGCTCCTCCGGCCGGTTAACATCAGTCCCATGGACTCGCTTGACGCCAAACCGCGATCGACACTTCCGCGGCGGGTGCCGATGCGGATGGTTCTGGCGTTGCTGGTGGCGGGTGTGTCGGACGCCGTCGGCCTGGCTGTCGAGCCGTTGCCGCCGGTGCAGTGGGGGGTGGACATTGCCACGGCTGTGGCGCTCATCCTGATTCTGGGCTTCGATTGGCGGTTGGTCCCGGCGTTGATCGCCGAGGCGATTCCTGGGGTGGGTCTGTTGCCGTTGTGGATCCTGGTCGTGCTGTGGGTCGTGAAGGCTCGGCGCGGCGAGGCGTCGTATGATCGGCCAGGCCTCTAGGAGGCCGCCGTCGGGGCGGTAGCTCAGTTGGTAGAGCACGTGCTTTGCAAGCACGGGGTCGCCGGTTCGAATCCGGTCCGCTCCATTTCCGATGGCCGTGCAGACGAAGTGGGTGGGGCCGCGGATTCTCGCGGCTGGACACGGCTACGGCGTAGCAAAGTCATGGCGGGCGTACGCCGGGTGAGAGTCTGAGCGGCCAGTTGGGGCTTGACGGTCGGCCCGGGCTGAAGCACTCGACCGCAAATCTCACCCGCCACCCCCCGCGACCGCTCCGCGACCCGCCGCGAGCCGCGTGGTCAATGAAAGTCCCTCGACACTGAAGCGAGTTGCGATGCCTCATCATCCAAACTCGTGAGGCTTTGAACGTGTACGTGGACAACCTCGCCGCTGCGTTCAACCCGGCCTTTTGCCAGGAGGGTCGTGCTCAGCCGTGCCGCCTTGCGGAAGGCCTCGAAGACCGTGCTCCACAGGATGAGATTGCAGATCCCCGTTTCATCTTCCAGCGTGATGAAGACCACCCCGGAAGCGGTGCCGGGACGCTGACGGACGAGTACGAGCCCCGCAACTTCAACGATTCTGCCTTGTGGGCACAGGCGTTCGCTCCGCAGATCGATATTCGGCGTGACAGACCGCTTGTCCAGGCTCGCCCGCATGAAGGACATCGGGTGGGCCTTGAGGGACAAGCCGGTGGCGTTGTAATCGTGCAGGACGAGATGCTCGGGAGAGATCGTCGGCAGCGACTCGGGCACGTTATCGTCGGTGGCACACGCCTCGAAGAGCGGCATCGGCTCGTCGCGGAGTGGGCGAACCTGCCAGAGCGCGGCCTGTCGGTCCAAGCCCATTGACTGCATCGCGTCCGCCTGCGCCAGCCGCCGCATCGCGGCAACGGGTGCACCGCTTGCCCGCCAAAGCGAACCAATCGACTTGAAGCGTCCCGCTTTGCCCACGGCATCGCTGATTCGCCGAGCATCCAGCTCCGATAAGCCCCGTGTCAAACGCATTCCTAGTCGCAGCGCGGGGCCGTTCGTACCCCAGTCCGAAGGAGACAGCGGATCGGCATGCTGCGGCGGAAGGGGAGGCCGCGTTTCAAGAGCGCAGTCCCAACCGCTGTGGTTGACATCGATCGGTCGGACCTCGACCCCGTGTTCCCTGGCGTCCCGGATGATCTGCGCCGGCTGGTAGAACCCCATCGGCTGGCTATTGATGAGGGCTGCGGCGAAGGCGGCGGGGCGGTGCCGCTTTAACCAGCAGGAGACATACACCAGGATCGCAAAGCTCGCCGCGTGCGACTCGGGGAACCCGTATTCGCTGAAGCCTTTGATCTGCTCGAAGCATCGCCCGGCGAAGTCCTGCGAATACCCGCGCTCTGTCATGCCGGCAATCAGTTGCTTGCCGAAGCGGTAGATCAGATCACCCTTGCGTTTCCATGCGGCCATGGCCCTGCGGAGCTTGTCGGCTTCGTCGGCCGTGAAGCCCGCCGCCACGATCGCTAGCTGCATGGCCTGTTCCTGAAATAAAGGCACGCCCAATGTGCGACCCAGAACCTCCCGGATCGCATCGTTTGGATAATGCGGCACTTCCTCACCGCTGCGGCGTCTCAGATAGGGATGCACCATCTTGCCCTGGATCGGGCCCGGACGCACGATCGCGACCTCGATGACCAAGTCGTAGAAGTTCTCGGGCTTCAGCCGTGGCAGCATGGACATCTGTGCCCGGCTCTCGATCTGGAAGACGCCCACGGTGTCGGCGCGTTGGATCATCGAGTACACCGCCGGGTCTTCAGCCAGTGGTCCCATGAGGGTGGAGATGGTCAAGCGCTGGCCTTGAGCGGGAGCGTCGAGCTCAAAGGCCTTGCGGATGCAGGTGAGCATCCCCAGCCCGAGCACATCGATCTTGAGCATGCCCATCGCGTCGATGTCATCCTTGTTCCACTCGATGACCGTGCGATCCTCCATGGCGGCGTTCTCGATGGGCACCAGGTCCGAGAGCGGCGAACGGGTGATGACGAACCCGCCGACGTGCTGGGAAAGGTGTCGCGGGAAGCCCATCAGTTCTCCCGTGAGTCGGAGGACATCGCGGAGGACCGGTGAGGAGGGGTCCAGCCCGGTCTCCCGGATGCGCTTGGCGTTGGGAGATTCGTGCCATGCGTCCAGGTTCTTGGCCAGCACGTCAACGCAATCCAGAGAGAGGCCCAAGGCCTTGCCGACCTCGCGCACGGCGCTGCGCCCCCGATAGGTAACGACTTCCGCCGTCAATGCGGCCCGCTCGCGGCCGTACTTGCGATAGAGATACTGGATGACCTCTTCGCGGCGCTCGTGTTCAAAGTCGATGTCGATGTCCGGGGGCTCGTTGCGCGCGGCGCTGACGAACCTCTCGAACAACATGCTAGAGCGTGCGGGGTTCACTTCCGTGATGCCCAGGCAGTAGCAGACCGAAGAGTTGGCCGCGGCGCCTCGGCCCTGGCAGAGGATGCCCTGCGACCGGGCGAACGACACGATGTCGTAGCACGTCAGGAAGTACGGTTCATAGCGTAGAGCCTCGATGATTTTGAACTCGTGCTCAAGCGCACGTTTCACCTTCTCGGGCACGCCGTCCGGATAGCGGCCGACGGCTCCCGCCCAGGTGCGATCCACAAGATATTGAATCGGCGTGCTGTCCGCCGGGCAGGTTTCGGCGGGATACTCGTACTTGAGTTCATCGAGGCTGAACGCGGCGGCACGGAGGACAACATCAACCGAACGCGATGCGGCTCCGAGATCGTCGGCGAAGAGCCGCAGCATCTCATCGGGGGCTTTGAGGTGGCGATCGGCGTTGGCGTGCAGCCGCATCCCCGCTTGTTCGATTGTGCAGCCGTGGCGAATGCACGTCAGGACGTCTTGAAGCGGCCGCCGCGCAGGAACGTGGTAGTGAACATCGTTGACAGCAGCGAGTGGGATTCTGGTGTCGGACGCGAGCCGACGAATGTTGCGTCCCGCGGCGACCGAATCGGCGACGTAGAGCCGCGCCACCCCGAGCGACAAACGATCCTGATCAAAGACGCCACGGAGCCGATGCAGCGTGCGCGCACAGGCCGGCGACGGCCGCGCCGCGACCATGGCCACGGCCAGGAGTCCGGGACTGTGACCGACCAGATCATCCACAGTGAGGTGGCATTCGCCCTTGGGTGCGCGTCGCTTGCCCAACGTCAGAAGCTGGCAGAGTCTTGAATACGCGGGGCGATCTGTCGGGTAGACCAGGAACGACATGCCCGGCGCATCGGAGAACGTCAGCCGTGAACCAACTGCGAGCGGGATGCCCGCTTCCTTCGCGGCGACGTGGGCACGCACAATGCCGGCCAGTGTGTTGCTGTCCGTGATCGACACGCCGCAATGGCCGAGTTCGGCAGCCCGTTCGATCATCTCCTCGGGATGGCTGGCACCGGCGAGAAACGTGTAGTTCGTCGTCACCGCCAGCTCGGCGTATCGCTGCACCGCCCGCGCCCGCGCCGGTCGCACGACAGTGGACTGCTTGAACGGATGAGGCTTGATGGGTGCGAATGGTGCTTCCGGCATGGAGTCTCCCTCAGGCCCAGATTCCATGAACGAACCACATTGACGTTTGGTTCTCGCGGTACAGCCACAGCCAGCGGCCGTGCTCATCCTGGACCTTGAAGTACGACCGGCACGGCTCCCGCCTTCGCCACCATTCCGCCCCGACGCTCTCGGGTCCTTGCGTTGTGGTGATGCGACTCTCCCCGCCGCGCCATTGAAGCGACATCACGGGGCCGTCGGGCGCGAGCGAAACCACGGCGGCCGATTCAGCGTTCGCAAACAACAGCGTGGGCCTGTCGATCGCGCCGAGCAGCGGCGTTCGCGACGGCTCGTCCTCCGGTCCACATCGCAGGACCATGGCCCGTTCGGGAAGGTGTGATTCGCGCACTTGAACCCGGCACACGCGATCGGTGCCGAGCCGGTTGCGGAGCGTATCGAGAAGGCTGGCAAGCTCTTGTTGGTGGTCGGTTCGACGATCACCCCACGATTCAACCTGCTCATGGGCCATCGGCTTCACGAGCGAGGCGCCGACCCTGATCTCTTCAACGCCCCCGCCTTCATGCCCCAAGTTGACCCGTTCCAGCCGGGGCCTCACGAGTGACCACAGATGCCGCGCATCGCGAGTGGGCATGCTGAGCGTGACGGTGAGCGACTCTGGTGGCAGGTCCGATCGCTCCAGGACAATGTCGATCCGCCGGGCCCCGCTTTCCTTCTCTTTCAAAAGGGACGCCAGACGTTCGATTAGCACCCTGGTACAGACCGCAATCGCCTCCCATTGAGTCGTCGGCCCGTCGAACACCTGACTGACGACAGGCGGAGGAGCCACCCTTACCGGCTCAATGAGTTCAAGGGCCTGACCGATCGCTTGATCGACCCGCAAGAGCAGCTCGTCCCCGAAGCGCGAGGGTAACAGCGACCGAGGCAACTCCATCACCTGCCCGATGCGCTCGATTCCCACCTCATGCAGCGATTGAACGGCGGCACCGGTGATCCGCAGGGCGGCGAGCGGAAGGTCCAGCAGCGCACGCCTGGCTTCACCTTCCGGCACGATGCCCGGCGTGCCAAAGCGGGCCACCGCCCAAGCACATCCGAATGTCGGCGCGATGCACAGTGTCGCCTCAAAGCCGAGTGCGGCATACTGCTTCTTGGCCAAGGCCAAGAGACGTTCCTCGCCACCGAACGCGCGCGCGCAGCCCGACACGTCAATCAGAAGCCCGTCGCCATCGACCGCGACGTGTGGCGAGAACCGAGATGACCACGCGGCCAACCCTCTGAGCGATGCCGAGTTGCGATCGCCACGATGTGGTTCGACCCGGGGATTGCTGAGAACGACGCGCGCCTGGCTGAGCGCCATGCCCGGGCAAACGCCGGCCCGCGCCGCTTCTCGGCAGCACGCGAACACCACTTGCTTCTGGTGGACGACATCTACGAAGACAACCGGCCTGCGATCATGCCGTCCGCCGATCCGGCGATCCTTCCGCCGAATCACGTCGCTCGCCAGCCGCGGCAACCAAACTGACATTCCCCGTTTCATCGTCAAGTCGCACGACCCACCGTGCGCCCTCTCTTCGCATTGGTCGCACTCCTTTGCAACGCAGAAGTTCAACGGTCCATCGTGGCTCGGTGTTCTCCGAACATTCGGCGCGAACGCGCCATCGTGTCTTGGCGGCGGACAGCTCCGACAGCTCCCAGGGCGGACGAAGCAGCAAGCACGCCGCTCCGCCGCTCGCGGCCGCGAGCTGGAGCCGGCGCGTGATCGCCAGTTTCAGCCCGGTTCCGTCCGCGATGACGGCCGCGATCGCCGGGCAACGCAACGCCAAGTCGATCGCCCAGGCCCGTTCATCCACCGTCGTGGCGTCGATAAGCATCGAGCGCTCGACGAACGGCCGCTTCGACTCATCCGCGCCAATCAGGGCCGGCACGTAGGCCCAGCAGCGTCGCCCAACCCAGATCGTCGATTGCCGCTCACCCAGGGTTGCTCGATGAGCCACATGCGCGAGCACGGCCATGGGCGGGAACCACGGGGCGTTTCTTGAGCACTCGTCACCATCGCCGAACCACTCATGCAGTGCACCTGCCGCAACCCCGCCTCCAAGAGTGGAATCGATATCCTGCCAGCCGGTAGGGATTGGCCTCGCATCGCAGCGGTGCCCGAATTGTTGCTGCCGAGCTTCAATCTGCTCGGCCAATGCGGAAATCACAGCCCTGTGGGCTTGTGCCGACACTGGACTTTGAGGGGGAACCGCCGATAGCATACTGTTAGGGTATCACCAAACACAAGCCGTTCAAGAGCAATCCTGGTCGAGGTCAAAAAAGAGTGTCGGGCGGCACCCTGTCTGCGGGCTGGATTAGCGTCGCATCGTTGTTCTTTGGCAAGTTGACCCGGGTACTGACCGGATGGGCCATCAAGACGCCGTCGGCCGCGGGCATCAGCAGCGAGGCGTCCGGCTCGGCCAGCCAACGCTGAACAGATTCTGGCTCCAGGACGGCCGGCATCCGGTCGTGGATCGTGCCCATGAGCGTGTTGGCCGAAGTCGTGATGATCGTGAAGGTGGTGCCCCCATGATCGATCTCGAAGAGCCCCGCCAGGAGCATGGCCTCGCCGTCCGCGCGAGTGATGTACCAGGGCTGCTTGGAGCCGTTGACCCGCTGCCACTCGTAGAACCCGCTCGCCGCAACCACGCAACGGCGCGACTTGAATGCACCGCGAAACATGGGAGAAGTCGCCACGCTTTCTGAGCGTGCGTTGATCGGAGCCACCCGGCCATCGGACCATGTAGGCTTGAGCCCCCACACCGCCATCTCGACGCCGCGCCCCATGTCCAGATCACGCACGATCGGCGCCCGCAGCGTCGGAGCGACGTTATAGCTGTGCTCAAACTGGATTTCTGGCGTGGTCAGCGACAACAGACGGTGAATCTGTTTCCAGCTGAACTGGTGGGTATATCGCCCGCACATGCCCAAGAGTATCGGCCCAACAGCGCCATCCACCCTCCCGCTCCGAACCCCACCCGCTGCCCCCACAAGCAGATTCCACGCTTGGCTACGCAGCATGACGGCCCCGATTGCCGTCACCTCCCCGTCTCCGCCGGCAGGCTCACCAGTGCCGCCGCCGACAAACTGGGCGAACCCATCCTGGTCTGGCTGGCGTGGGGCATTGGCCTCGTGAATCTCGCGTGCCGCCACCCCGGGTACGATCCTGCCCGTGGGCAAACGCGACTCCCTCCACCTTCCGGTATTGCTCACCCAAACGCTCGACGTCCTTTCCCCACAGCCCAATCAGACCATCGTCGACTGCACCGTGGGCCTGGGCGGGCATGCCGCCGCGATTCTCGAACGCCTCAAACCTCACGGCCGCCTCATCGGCATCGACATGGACACCCAGAACTTGGCCGATGCCCGCGTGAAGCTCCAGCGGGTGCGCGGGCGTGAAGGCACCGTGCGGTTTGAGCTGATCCATAGCAACTTCGCCGCGCTGCCAGAGGTGCTCAAGGGGGCCGGCGTGGAGCTCGGCACAGTCGACGGCGTATTGGCCGATATCGGGGTCGCCAGCACCCAGATTGATGACCCCAGCCGCGGGTTCTCGTATCGGCGTCCCGGTCCGCTGGACATGCGCATGGACCCCACGCGCGGCGAGCCCGCATCGACCCTCGTCAACACGCTGAGCGAGGATGAGCTTGCCCAAGCACTGCTGGAGTTCGGCGACGAGGCCGACGCTCCGCACATCGCTCGCCTCATCGTTCAGCGGCGTAAGGACCAGCCCTTCACCACCACCGAGCAGCTTATGGCGATTGTCTGCGAGGCCCGCGACTTCACCATCGAGCGTGCTGCTCACGCGAAGCTCCACCCCGCCGCACGCACCTTTCAGGCCATCCGCATCATGGTGAACACCGAGCTGGACAACCTGGACCAGCTACTGATCGATTTGCCTCGTGTGCTGAAGCCCGCAGGTACGGCCGCGATCATTACATTCCATAGCGGCGAAGACCGCCGGGTCAAGCACGCCTTCCGCGACGGCCAGCGTGCGGGGATTTACTCCGCCGACGGGCGTGACCCCATCATCGCCGACGAGGTCGAGCAGAAGCGCAACCCGCGATCACGCCCGGCCAAGTTGCGATGGGCCAAGCTGTCCGGGTGAAGCGGTATGTTCGAAATCGACAGGGTCACTTCCGCGTCGGCTGCGAGCTGACGAGTTCCGGCCGCCAATCGCTCACGATGATCAGCCGCGGCTCCTCCTGCGGCTCGTCCCGGACCGCGATCAGGAACCGGTCCTTGGCAGGGTCGTAGTCGAGATCCGGATCTGCTTATCCAGTGGCTTGCCATCGAAGAGCGGCTTGGGCACGCCGACGTCGATGCGGCCGTCGTTGCTCGTGATCGTGGCGCTCCACATCCGTTGCGTTGTATCGATCCAGGCCAGCTCGCTCGCGTTGAGCCACCAGTAGCCGCCAAAAGCGATGGGCGTGGCGGAGACCTGAACCGGGGCGAATGGAGTCGGATAGGCGACCACTTTCAGCGTCGCACCGACATCCTCTTCTCTAAAGACCGTGTAAGCCACGACATCATCCGACGGCGACAAGCGCGGACTCCACTCGGGGTCCGGCGTCTTCATGAATGTCTTGGCCGGCTCGTCCCTGCCTAGGTTCAGCGTCTTAATGTCGCCGGTCTTGTTGCGCAGCGGACTCTGAGTGAAGATCAGTGTGTTGCCGTCCGGGGTGACGGAGGTCGCCGCATACTCGAACCCGGGTTGACCTTCCAGGAGTCGGGTACCGGTGCCGGCGCCGATCGGAGAGTTGACAATGGATCGCTGTCCATCACGCACTTCATAGGTGATGATGCCTTGGTCGTTGGGAGCCCACAGCACACCGTAGTTGAGAGTTGTCGCGGGATCGCCGACCGCCGTTCTGACGCCCCGCTCAAGATCAACCATTACGTTGGATACTTCCCCGCGACTGCCGTCGACCGACACCGCCACGCGCCGAGCGTCCTTCGATAGCCTGGCTTCGTAGCCAATCGAGAGGGGCTCTGCGGGATTGGGCATGCGCTCGCCCTTGCGATCCATCCACGCCAGCCTGGCCCGGCTGGGCGAGTAGACCTGTTGATAGACGAGGGTGCCCCGCGGCGAAACACCCCCGCTGATGAACGCCCTCGTCTTGTTGTACTGCACGCCCGCGGCAACAGGCCTAGCGCTCCCTGTGAGCTCGAGGCGATCGAGGTCAAACGGCTGCGCCATCAGGTTCTCATCGCTGGCGAAAAGCAGAAAGCCCGGCTCGATGAACAGAGCCTCGGCGAATCCCTTCATAATCGGCCGCGACTGTTTGGTCGCGGGATCAAAGGCGTAAACGCCCTCGGACTCGGTGTTCCGCACGTAGTAAAGAAACCTTTTCCCATCCGGGAGCATCTGCGGCACGCGATGAGACACGCCGGGCGTGTCGGGTGTGGTGACGAGCGACGGTGTGCCGCCGGCATCACTCACGATGAAGAGGCCGCCGTCCGCGCTGGGGGCGAAGACGATCGTGCCCTTGGTTCCCCACGATCCGCCGCGGCCGGCCGGGGCGTCGCAGAGCACTCGCACGATGCCGTCGGCAAGGTCGATCCGCTTGAGTTTCCGCCCGGCGAAGAACGCGATGGACTTGCCGTCGGGCGACCAGAACGGGTAGATCGCCCCCTCGGTGCCCGCAAGCGCGCGGAACTCCAGACGCGAGAGAGCGCGTAGACAGAGCGATGGTGGCCACGTTCCGTCCTTGGCAATAAGCGAGACCACCACTTGCACGCCGTCGGGAGACACCGCTACGGCCCGGTCGCCCTGAAACAGCACCATTCCCTTGGGCAGCGGCAGGCCCGAGCGAACCACGACGCGTTCGCCCGCAGTGTCTGTGCGCGATGGCTTGACGACGATCGCCGTGACCACCACGGCCGCGATGCCGAGCAACGCCGTTACGAGCACCGCTGGCGAGCGCCACCATCGACGACGCGCTGCCGCGGAACTATGGGCCGCATCTTGCGGCTCGGCGACGGCCCGGCTCAGTTCAAGCCGCGCATCGCCGATGTCGTGCAGGCGCTGCTTGCGGTCCTTGGCCAGGCAGTTGGTGAGCAACTCGCGCACGCGCCGCGGCGTGCTCGCCGGCAGCATCGCCCAGTTGGGCTCGCTGTGCAGGATCGCGCCGAGGGAGTCGGTCACGGTCTCGCCGGGGAATGGACCCGTGCCCGTGAGCATCTCGTAGAGCACGCAGCCGAAGCTGAAGATGTCGGAGCGCTTGTCCACCGGCTTCCCGCGGGCCTGTTCAGGGCTCATGTAGCCGGCGGTGCCCATGATGGCGCCGGGGATGATGGGCGAGTGCTGCGGCGGCGTGGTGAGCGTCGGCGAAGCCGGCTGCCCCGTCATGTTGGTCGACGACAGGGGGCCTTCGGCCGTTCGCGCCAGGCCAAAGTCGAGCACCTTGACCACGCCCTCCTGCGTCACCATCACGTTGCCGGGCTTGAGGTCGCGGTGGATGATCCCCTTCTAGTGCGCAGCTTCGAGGGCCTCGGCGATCTGTTTGGCGAGCGTCAGCGCTTCTTCTACGGGGATCGGCCCGCGAGAAAGGCGACCCGCTAGCGTCTCGCCGTCGATGTACTCCAGCACGAGATACTGCTGCCCCTTGGCGGACTCAAGCCCATAGATCCCGCCGACGTTCGAGTGAGTGAGCGACGCGAGCGCCTTGGCCTCGCGCTGGAATCGGGCCAGACGATCGGGATCCGCAGCGAGATCCGCTGGCAGGGCCTTGATCGCCACCTGCCGGTCAAGCTTGGTATCCGTCGCGAGATACACCACACCCATGCCGCCACGCCCGAGTTCGCGCAGGACTTGAAATGGGCCGATGGCGGCGGGGTGCATTGGTGAAGAGTGTAAGGGATCGGTTCACATCGAGCAGTCGAGCGACTGGATCACGCTTGGGTTGCTTGTCTTCTAGAAGGAGCAAGTTTCAATTCCCGGTTTGCTCGCCTGCCTTGAGGTTTGCTGGCAGTACCATCCAGCCGCACATGTCAACGCCCAACCACACCACGCCTCCGCCCGAGAAGTTCCGCGATCACTTCGACGCGGTGATCACCGCCGTGCTAGCCGCGTGCGACCCGCGCGAGCTGACGGCCCGGGCCCTGCGCGCCGAACCGTTCTCTTCCGCCCCGGTTCACGTCATCGCCTTCGGCAAAGCCTCCATGTCCATGACCCACGGCGCCGGGGAGGTGCTGGGCCACCGGCTCCGTATCGGCTGCGCGCTCGCACCCGCTGGCGTCAGCCGGCCCGCTGGCTTCCCGCAGACCGTCGCCGCCTATCCGGTTGATCACCCGCTACCCACCGATCGCAACGTCGAGGCGGCACAAGTCGTGCGGTACTTCTCCGAAGACTTCGGTAAGCTCGCCGCCGCTGGCAGCGACGCCCAACTCCTCGTGCTCATCTCCGGCGGCGGCTCCGCCCAGCTCACCCTCCCGCCCGACGGCCTCTCCCTCGCCGAGGTCCGCCGAGCCACCGACTTCCTCCTCCGCGCCGGGGCCGACATCCACGAGCTCAACACCGTCCGCAAGCACATCGACCAGCTCAAGGGCGGCCGCCTCGCCCGGATGGCCGCCCCAGGCAAGGTCCGCGTGCTGGCGCTCTCCGATGTCGTGGGCGATGATCTGGGCACCATCGCCTCCGGCCCTTGCCACCCCGACAAGACCACGTTCGCCGACGCCGCCGCTGTCGTGAAAAAATACCAGCGTGGTGGGGGGAGTGGCGGGGGCGGCGAGCTCTCGGAGATCCTCAACTACCTCCAGACCGACGGCTACGGGTCCACCGAGTCGCCTAAACCCGCCGACCCGGTCTTCAAAAACGTTCGCTCCACCATCATCGGCTCCAACCACACCGCCCTCGAAGCCGCCCAGGTCGCGTTGGTGGCCATGGGCTTCGAGGTCGCGGAGATGGTCAACAGCGTGAGCGGCGACGCCGCGACCGTGGGCATCGACCTCGCCCGCCGCGCCAAGAAGCTGGCCGACAGCCCCGGCCCGCGCCCCGCCGCCATCATCATGGGCGGCGAAACCACCGTCCGTGCCGTGGGCAACGGGGTCGGCGGCCGCAATCAGGAACTCGCCCTCGCCGCCACCATCGAGCTCGATGGTCGCCACGACATCGCCCTGGCCGCCTTCGCCACCGACGGCGTCGACGGCCCCACCGATTCCGCCGGTGCCGCCGTCAACGGCCAGCTCGCCACCATCGCCGCCGTGGCCCGCCTCGCCCCCGCCGCGTTCCTCGCCCAGAACGACTCCCACACCTTCTTCTCCCGCATGGATATCGACGGCCACCGCACCCTGATCCGCACCGGCCCGACAGGGACAAATGTGGGTGATCTGCTGGTCGCACTGGTGTACTGAACGATCCTCAGGTAACAGAGCCCGTGGCGGAGGCCGGGGGTCCATTCGCGGCTTGTTCCGTATGTCGGTGCGCCCAACCTCCCGGCTCCCGCCGAAGGCTTGGTCTGTTACACTCAGCACAGGAGCCCCCACATGATCTCCGGCCACTTCACGATCGAGAAGCTGCTCCAGGGCATGCGGAAGGTGAACGCCTCCGACCTGCACATCAAGAGCGGCTTGGTCCCTTGCTACCGCATCGGCGGGCTTCTCAAGCCGCTCAACGCCGAGCCGCTCTCGCCCGACGAGGCCGACCACCTGCTCGACCCGATCATCCCTCCGCACCTCCGCGAGCGGTTCGAGAAGACCGGCGACCTCGACTTCTCCACCTACCTCAGCGACGGCGACCGCTTCCGCGTCAACATGTTCCGCGCCGGTGGTCACGTGGCCGCCGCTATCCGCCGTGTGCGGGCCGAGATCCCCACCTACGCCAACCTGCACCTCCCGCCGATCTACAACGACATCGTCGAGCGCACCAACGAGGGCCTGGTGATCGTCGTGGGCGTGACCGGCTCGGGCAAGTCGAGCACCATCGCCGCGATGATCGAGCACATCAACACCATCCGCGGCGACCACATCATCACCGTCGAAGACCCCGTCGAGTTCCGCTTCACGCCCAAGAAGTCGATCATCAGTCAGCGCGAGATCGGGATCGACGTGTCGGACTACAAAACGGCCCTGCGCTACCTGGTCCGCCAGGACCCCGACACCGCCTTCATCGGCGAGATGCGCGACCACGACACCGTGCTCGCCGCGCTCCAGGCCGCCGAGACGGGCCATCTGGTCTTCGCCTCGATGCACACAGCCGACACCTCCCAGTCCTTCGCCCGCATCCTCGAGTTCTTCCCCACCATCGAGCACGGCTTCATCCGCAGCGCCCTATCCAGCTCGCTCAAGGCCGTGTGCGCCCAGCGCCTCCTCCCAGCCGTCGAGAACTTCGAGGTCTCGGTCGTCCCCGCCACCGAGGTGCTGCTCAACTCGCCCATCGTCCAGCAGAAGATCCGCGAAGGCACCGACGACGACTTCCCCGCCATCATCAACGCCTCGGCCAGCGAGGGCATGCGATCCTTCACCTTCTCGCTCGCTGAACTGGTCAACAAAGACTGGGTCACCAAGCGCACGGCCATGGAATACGCGCCCAACCGCGAAGCCCTCGAATCCATGCTCAAAGGCATCCAGATCAAGTCCCAGACCCTCGTGGGCAAGATCCGCGGTTGAACTGGGGAGGCGTTTTGGACACGGATGAACACGGATCCGCATGGATCGATCCAGAACAGGATCGATTCGAGCGTGCTCGCGTGTAGAGGCCCCTGGAGTTCTCAACACGCGCCCGGGATGAAGGAGGCTCCGGTAGGGAATCCCAGAATGACGCCCGTCGCCTCCGCTTGCTCCCGCGTCCTCATCCCCTCCCCGTCCGAATCCCTCCCCATCCATGTCATCGGTGTCCAAATCCCCGCCTCACCCCGGCTTGCTCGCCTGCATGTTCAGGCTTAGCGGCAGCCCGAACATCCGCAAATCCGTGGTGTCCGGGAACAGCCCGAAGCTATCGACGCGTTCGGGGTTGACAAACCCGAACTGATCGAGCCACATGACCAGCATGTCCTCGGTGTAGCCCACTTTGTGAAAGTCGAACTCGTCGGTCTGCCCGCCGTAAATCACGCGCATGATCCCCAGCCGCTCTTGCGCATTGAACAGCGGCGAGAGCATCATCCAGCACAGAAACGACAGATCCGGCACGCCGATCTTGAACACCCCGCCCGGCTTGAGCACGCGGTAAACCTCCCGCAGCGCCTGCGGCAACTCCTTGATGTAGCCCAGGTGCTCATAGATGTGCGAGCCGTAGACCTCGTCGACGGTGCCGTCGGCGAAACGCGACAGGTCGGTGGCCGAGCCTTGGAAGTCGATCCCCGGCTTCACCTGAATGTTGACGATCTTCCAGCCTTCTTTGACGTGTTCGCCGCCGATGTGCAGGCGAAGAAGCTCTCCGGGCTTGGGCTGGTATGGCGCGTTCTTGCTCATGGCCCAAGCATAACCGCGCTCACGCCAAACGCACCCGGCTCAAAAGCAGGGCGTTGCCGACGACGCTGGCGCTGCTGAACGCCATCGCCACCGCCGCGAGCATCGGGTTGAGCCATCCCGCCGCCGCCACCGGGATTAGCACGACGTTGTACGCAAAGGCCCAGAAGAGCCCCACGCGGATCCGCCGCATCGTCGCCCGCCCCAGCGCGATCGCCACCGGCAGCGCCGCCAGGTCCCCACCCACCAGCACCACATGCCCGGCGTGCTGCGCGACATCCGTCCCGTGTCCCATCGCGATGCCCAGGTCCGCCGCCGCCAGCGCCGGCGCGTCATTGACGCCGTCGCCCACCATCGCCACCAGCCGTCCGTTCTTCTGCGCCGCCCGCACGGCCTCCGCCTTTCCCGCCGGTCGCACGCCCGCCCGCACCTCGTCCAGGCTGAGCTTCTGCCCCAGCCGGTACGCCGCCCGCTCGTGATCGCCGGTGAGCATGAGCGTCTTGAGCCCCATCGCGTGCAGCCGGCGAACCACCGCCCCCGCCTCGGGCCGCGGCACGTCCTCCATCGCGATCAAGCCCAATACGCGCTCGCCCTCCGCCACCGCGACCACCGTCTTGCCGTCGGCCTCCAGCGCCCGCGCGTGCCGCGACACCGCGTCGGCCCCTTCCGGCGGCCTGCCCACGCGAACCGGTCGCCCGTCGATCACCGCCCGTACACCCTCGCCCGGCTCGCTGACGAAATCCGTGGCCGCCGCCAACGTCTGTCCGCCAGCTCGTGCCGCCCGCACGATCGCCCGCGCCAGCGGGTGCTCGCTCCCGGCCTCCGCCGACGCCGCGATCCGCAAGAGCGTCGCCCGATCTGTCCCCTCCGCCGGCACCACGTCCGTCACGTCCGGCCGCCCCATCGTCAGCGTCCCGGTCTTGTCGAGGATCACCAGTTTGAGCCCTGCGGCCCGCTCCAGCGCCGCCGGGTCCTTGATAAGGATCCCGCGCTTGGCCCCAATCGATGTCCCCACCATGATCGCCGTGGGCGTCGCCAACCCCAGCGCACAAGGGCACGCCACGATCAGCACGGCGATCGCCGCCGACAGACCCGTTGCCCAGTGACCGCTGATCCCCCACCCGATCAGCGCTAGCGCCGCGATCACCATCACCACCGGCACAAACACCCCCGCCACCGCGTCGGCCACCCGCTGCACCCGTGGCTTGGCGCTCTGGGCCCGCTGCACCAGCTCGATGATCTGCGCCAGGAGCGAGCCCGCCCCCAGCCGCTCGGCCCTCACCTTCAGCACGCCGATGGTGTTGATCGTCCCGCCGAAGACTTCGTCACCCGCCTTCTTCTCCACCGGCATCGATTCGCCCGTCACCATTGACTGATCCACGCCCGAGGCCCCGCCGACCACGCGGCCATCCACCGGCACGCGTCCGCCGGGCCGCACGATGACGACGTCTCCTACGCGCACGTCATCGATGTTGATCTCAACGACTTCCCCGCCGCGCTCGATCTCGGCCCGCGGCGGGCGCAACGTGGCCAGCGACGAGAGCGCCGCCGACGCCGACGAGCGGGCCCGCGCCTCGAGCCACTTGCCCGCCGAGACCATCGCCAGGATCACCGCCGCCGTCTCGAAGTACAAGTGCGCGTGCCCCGCGTGAGCCGCGCCGTTGGCGAAGAGCATCCAGACGCTCGCTACGAACGCCGCCGTGGTGCCCACGGCGATCAGCGTGTCCATCGTCGCCCGGCCCGCCCGCGCCGCCAACCACGTCCCGCGCGCAAACACCGAGCCGATGTAGACCATCAACAGAGAAGTCAGCCCGAACTGAAGCCACTGCCCCGCGACCCACCCGGGCATAAACATGCCCATCACAAACACGGGGAGCCCAAGCGCCACCCCGCCGATGGTGCGCATACGCCAGTCTGCGGCCTCTTTCTCCGTGGCCGCGCCGACGTTGGCCAGCGACGGGAACGGCCCCTCCGGCTGCCCGTCCGCGGTGCCCACGCCCGGTAACTCCTCCTGCGAACCCACCGCCTTGAATCCCGCTTTCTCCACGGCCTTGGAGAGCGCCTCCACCCCGGTGACGCCCGCGTCGTATCCGACCGTCGCCCGATTGGTCGCCAGATTGACCGACGCCGTCGCCACTCCGGCCGACTTGCCCAACACGCTCTCCAGGTGCGCCACGCACGAGCCGCAGTGCATCCCCTCAATATCGAGCGTGATCCTGGCACCCGGCGGGGTGGGGGGGGCCGGGGTCATGGTGGGGGCGATCTCAACCTCGTTATGCACAGCCATGCCTGACTCTATCAACAAAGCAGGGGCCGGCAACACGCCAGCCCCTGCGGATGTTTTCCCTTGTTTGACGCCGGCTCACTCGTTGCGGTTGCCGAACAGGATCAGCACGTAGTACAGCAGCGTTCCCACAGCGGCCACAGTCGCGGCCACATAAGTCATGGCCGCGGCGCTGAGAACCCGGTTCATCGTCCCGGCCTCGGCGCCCGCGGTTACCAACCCCGTGTCCTGCAGAAGCTTCCGCGCCCGACTCGATGCGTCGAACTCCACCGGCAGGTTCACCAACTGGAAGATCACCACGCCGGAGAACATCACCAGCCCGATCACCGCGAGCCAAAGGCCCAGACCAAAGCCCGCGCCCGCACCCAGCATCATTCCGATGATCGTCACCCACAGGCCCATGTTGCCCACCGCCGCCATCGGCACCACGCCGTTGCGAAGCGCCAGCAGGGGATAGTTGGTCGCGTGCTGGATCGCGTGCCCGGCCTCGTGCGCCGCCACGCCTAATGCCGCCACCGACCGACCGTGATACACGTCGCTCGACAACGCCAGCACCCGCTGCTTCGGGTCGTAGTGGTCAGACAGCGTCCCCGGGACCTCCAAGATCCGCACGTTGCTGATATTGTGCGCCCGCAGGATTTCGCCGGTGATTTCGGCCCCGGTCAGCCCGCAGGCCGCCGGAACCTTCAAGCCCTTGCTGAACGCAGACTTCACCCGCCACTGGGCCCACAGACCGAGCATCATCGGGAAGACCATCAAGAGCAGCATCAGCGTGAGTTGGTTCATCCGTGACTCCTTAAGGGGATTATTCACCCTAAAACAGGCGTGTGCATCAGCATCATATTCTACGTTCGCCGTGGCTCAAAGTTCGACATTTCCGCCAGCTTCCTGTAGGCCTCCCGTTCGGCCTCGCTCAGTTCTTTGGGAACCACAATTCGCAGTTCGACCAGGAGATCCCCTGGGCTGTCTCCCCCCCGACCGGGGATGCCCTGCCCGCGGAGGCGGAGCTTCGCGCCGCTGGAGCTTCCGGGCGGGACGGTGATGGTTGCCTGGCCATCGACCGTCGGCACGGGCACCTTCGCGCCCAGCGCGGCCTCCCACGGCGTGATCGGCACCTGCGTCGCCAAGTCTCGTCCGGTCACGACGAAGCGCGGGTCCGGGGCGAGCTTGATGCGCAGCCGCAGGTCGCCGCGCGACCCGCTTCGGCCCGTTGACTGGCCTTGGCCTGACAGCCGGATGATGTCGCCGTCCACAATGCCGGCTGGAATGCGGACGTCGATCGTGCGTTGCGCGCCGTCGCCCTCGCGGACGGTCAGTCTGTGGGTCGCCCCCTTGGCCGCGTCGGCGAGTGAGACGGCCAGCTCGGCTTCGTGATCGCCGGATGGTTCCGTCCCCATCCCGCCCATCCCCCCCGCACCGCCGAAGGGGTTGCCGCGCGGGCCGCCGCCGCCGAACGTTGATTCAAAGAAATCGCTGAAATCCTCTGACGTGCTGGGCCCGGATCCGCCTTGCCGCGCCGCACGTCGACCTCGACCGCCCTTTCGCCCGCTACCGGCCGAGTCTGGCCCGCCATTGAACTCTTCGCCTTGCTTCCAGTTTTCGCCGAGCTGGTCGTAGCGGGCCCGCTTCTTCGGATCTTTGAGGACCTCGTACGCCTCCTGGGCCTGCTGGAATAGCACCGCAGCCCCCGGCTCTTTGTTCATGTCCGGGTGCAGCTCGCGGGCCAGCTTGCGGTGGGCGCGCTGGATCTCTTCGGCCGAGGCCGTCCGCGGCACGCTCAATGTCTGGTAGTAATCTCGGAACTTCACAGGCATGGCGATGGTACGGAGACAAAGCCCGTGCCGGCGGGCCTGGCTCCATCGGAGCCGCGAGCGCAAGCCGGGGGGATTTGCCCCTTGCAGGCCTTGAGGCAAGTTCAGCCTTGAACAGCCGAACGCCGACGGGCGTAACACCAATAACATGACGGCGGCCCGCTCCCGGCGCATCTTGGCTGGGCAGCGGACCGCTGAGCGGCGAAGATACCGCGTGGAATCTGCCCGCTGCACCAGCCGACCGTACCCGCCCGCTGTACCCGCCCATGAATGCTGAGGAGTTCCCGATGCTTGATGGTTCCGACGCCACCCACGGCCCCGTTCGTCAGCTCCATGGCCGCCTCCCGCGGGCCTTGCTCGGTGCGGGGCTTTTGGGCTTGGCATTGGCCGGGCCGTCTTGGGCTCGCGTGCGACCTCCGGAGCCGCCGGCTGCGCCCGCGACGTCCGACACCGACGCCGCCACCGAGCAGGCCATCCAGCGGGCCTACGACCTGTCGGCCGCGTTCCAGCGTGTCGCCAAGAACGTCTCGCCGACCGTCGTCAGCATCACCGTAAAGAAGGTCGCCGGGCCCGGCGGTGGTCAGCAGCAGGACGAGATGCTCCGCCGGTTCTTCGGGCCCAACTTCCGCAGCCCGCAGCCACAGGCACCCGAGGTGCAGGAGGGCTCCGGCTCGGGCGTGATCGTCACGGCCGACGGCTATATCGTCACCAACAACCACGTCGTCGAGGGGGCCACGCTCGTCACCGTCTCCAACGGCGAGAACACCAAGTTCACCGCGAAGGTCGTCGGCACCGATCCGGCGTCCGACATCGCCGTTATCAAGATCGAGGGCGAGTCATTCCCCTTCTCGCCGCTGGGCGATTCCGACCTGCTCAACGTGGGCGAGTGGGTGGTCGCGATCGGCAACCCCTTCGGGCTCAATCACACCGTGACGGCGGGGATAGTCTCGGCCAAGGGCCGCGTGAACCCTCACATGGACCGGGTTCGGTTCCAGGACTTCATCCAGACCGACGCCGCCATCAACCCGGGCAACTCCGGCGGCCCGCTGCTCAACCTGCGCGGGCAGGTCATCGGGATCAACTCCGCCATCCTCTCTGGCGCCGGGGGCAACATCGGCATCGGCTTCGCCATCCCCTCCAACCTTGCCAGCAGCGTCATGACGCAGCTCATCGACTCGGGCAAAGTGCAGCGCGGGTACGTGGGCATCGTGCTCCAGGACCTTGACGATGATCTCGCCAAATCATTTGGGTTCCGCGGCACCAGCGGCGCGGTGGTCGCCGAGGTCGCCGCCGACAGCCCCGCCGAGGCTGCGGGCCTCAAGTCGGGCGACATCATCACCAAGGTCGGCAACCGCTCGACGCCCAACGTCAACTCGCTCCGCAACGCCATCGCTGCCATCGCGCCCGGCAAGAGCGCCGCGGTCGAGGTCTTCCGCGAAGGCAAGACCCTCTCGCTCGACGTGACCGTCGGCAACCGCGATCAGATCTCTGCCGAGACTTCCGGCTCGGCCGTGGGAGTCACCGTGGCCGACGTGACTCCCGAGGTGCTCGAGCGTCTCCGCGATACCCGGGCGCCCAAGGGCGTGCTCGTGACCAAGGTCGATCCCGAGTCGGAAGGTGCCCGCGCGGGCCTGCGAGTTGACGATCTGATCCTTGGGATCAATCGAGACGTCGTGAGCGACGTCGCCGAGTTCTTGAAGGCCGCCGAGGGCATTGATGCGACGCGCGGAGCGCGTTTGACGGTGCGCACGCGGGGGCAAACCCGTTACGTGTTCCTGCCGCGACGCTGAATTGCTCCGGATTCGTCACGGCCCGGACAAATTGGATAAAGGTTCGGTTCATGGACGGATCAAACTCATCCCGTATTTAGGGAGGGCAGGGATCTTTTCCATTGGGCCGCAACTCGCCATCAATCTCGGCATATATCCAACGTCGGCGTTCAGGCCAAAGGGCCAATGGTTCGCGCTCGCGGAGCCAGCGCCATGACCCCCCGCTCGCGTTTCATTTGGATCGGTAACGGTCAGAGAATCGGAAATCCGCACGTTCGTTGAGTGGGTCACCGTCGCGATCTGTAGCGGAGGTCACCCGGAAAGCCCGGATCATCATGCTCATGAAGTCGACTGCTGTTCGTACCGGTCTGTGCGTCTGGGGAGCGCTGGCTTTGGCCGCCGTCGCCGCCGCGGAATCACCCGAGGTCGGCACCAGCCGCTTCACCCCCGCCCGCGAGCTCCGCGCCCCCGCTAGCGACCTCGACGGCGTGCTCAAGCAGAAGCTCAACGTTTCCGCCTACACGCTCCAGGATGTCGAGGTCGAGAACCGTGGCGCCGGCGAGCTGGCCTTCTCGATGAATCTCGGCGGCCTCGACGTGACCGCCACCGTCAACCCCCATTCGGTTCGCCACGCCGATTTTCAGGTGCTTGTGGACCGCGGGACCGGCGCGCTCGAACCCGTTGAATCCGGCCCGCCCGAGACCTTCCGCGGTGTGATCGCCAGTGAGCCCGGCAGCGTGGTGGCGGGCCAGTATCGCAATGGCCAGCTCTGGGCCCTCGTCCGCAGGGCCGACGGCTCGATTTGGTCGGTGCAGCCGATTTCGGAGATGGTCGACGACGCGCCGGCCAATCGAAGCGTGGTCTTTTCCAGTGCCGATCAGGTCGCCGGGCCGTGGCGCTGCGGGAACGACCTGCCCGGCAGCGATGCCAACGCCGTCAAGCCAGCGCCGGGCAGCGACGAAACGCAGCAACTCGTGGGCGACCGCGTGGCCGAGATTGCCATCGACGCCGATTTCGAGTTCTTCGGCCTTAACCAGAGCAACGTCGCAAGCACGCGGGCCGACATCGAGAACGTGATGAACAGCGTCGAGTCGATCTACGAGGGCGAGGCGATCGACATCTCGTACGAGATCACGACCATCATCGTCCGCACCGTCGCCGGTGCCCCCTACACGCCGGGCCAGACCAATTCGAGCGTGCTGCTCAACATCTTCCGCGACTCGTGGAACCAGAGCCAGCGCACCATCCGCCGCGATATCGCCCACCTATTCACCGGTCGCAATATCGACGGCAACATCATCGGCGTCGCCTTTCTGAGCCAGATCTGCTCCAACGTCAACAACGGCAACGGCTACGGCCTCTCCGAATCGCGATTCACCAGCTCCTTCCCCCTCCGCACCTCGCTGACGGCCCACGAGCTTGGCCACAACTGGGGCGCCGGGCACTGCAACCAGAGCGACTGCCTAGGACCCTGCGGCGTCATGTGCGCCGGCATCAACAGTTGCGGCTCCAGCGCCACCACCTTCTTTACCTGCAGCGCCGACCAGATCATCAACTTCCGCAACAGCCGTCCCTGCCTCAACGCCGAGCCCGCGCCCTCCGTCGTCCCCTTCGTAGACGAGTTCAGCGTCGCGGCCATCGACATCAACAAATGGTCGTGGATCAACGGCGTCGACACCTTCCAGGCCGGCGGTGCCCCCAGCGCCCCCTTCGCCATGCAGATCAACGGCACCAGCACCATCGCCGACGAGATCCGCTCGACGTTCATCCCCCTCACCGGCATCAGCACCGCCCGCGCCAGCTACTCCATCCGCTCCGTTGCCCCCGCCGGGCGGCAGCTCTTCATCGACTATTACGCCAACAACTTCCGATGGAACACGCTGCGGACGTTCATCTCCGAGGGCTTGACCAACTCGTTCTCGCCCTTCGCCGACCCGATCCCCGCAGACGGCCGCTGGGCCGAGTTCCGCCTGCGCTTCCGCACCGACGCCATCGCGACCAGCCAGATCTTCTTCGTCGACAACATCCGCGTCGGGGCCGCTCTGCCCTGCCCGGCCGACTACAACGGCGACCTCGAGCTCAACCAGGAAGACCTCTCGGGCTTCATCACCGCGTACTTCGATGAAGCGACCGGCGTCTTCGGCTACTGGCAGATCTGCGGCTTCCCCAACCCGGCACTCGGCTTCCAGGCCGACTTCAACCGCGACTGCGGGCTCGACCAGGAAGACCTCTCCGGGTTCATCACCGCGTACTTCGATTCGGAAATCTGCCCTTGAAACTGTCCGTAATCGTGGGGTTCAGCCGACGCGCGTCCGCGGCGGGACGGCCCACTGCATCTTGCGGATGAGCGTCGCCCAATAGTTCGTCCGCGGGTTACGCACGAAGCGCACAGGCCTCGGATCGATGCGGATGATCACGCGGTCGCCCTTGCCCAGCCGCGTCGCCGGTTGGCCGTCGAGCATCAGCATCGTCCCCCCGGCTTGGCCGTGGGCGTCACCGCTGTCATCGTTGACGCGCGCCAGCGTCAGCTCGATCGTGCTCGAGCCCGAGACCACCACGGGCCGGAATGACAGCGAATGGGCCGCGATCGGCGTGATGGCCAGCGCCAGCACGTCGGGCGCGATGATCGGCCCGCCCGCCGAGGCGTTGTACGCCGTCGAGCCAACGGGTGTCGAGACGATCACCCCGTCGCCGGTGACATTCGGCCCCGTCTGCCCGTCGATCGAGATGCCGATCGAGATCATGCGGAACGGCGGGCCCGCCGTGATGACGGCGTCGTTGAGCGCCGTCCGCGCCGGCTCCGCTGAACCGCCTGCGGGGATGCGCGTCGCCGAGATCATCGAGCGCGGCAGCAGCGTCAGCGCCGCTCCGCCGAAGAGCGCCCCGGCCTGAGCTCGCAGGGCTTCCAGGTCGAACTCCGCCAGGAAGCCGAGCTTCCCGAAGTTGACGCCCAGGATCGGCAGGTCCATGGCCGCGCAGCGGACGGCCTGCGTAATGAGCGTGCCGTCGCCGCCCAGCACCACCACCAGATCAGCCCCGCACGGCTGCACCGCAGAGCCGTCGGCCAGCGCGTCTAGCTGCTGCACCACCCGGCCCCCGGCGGCGGCGATCAACGCGCACACCTCCGGCAGCGCCGAGACGACCTCCGGCTTGGAGCGATTGACCAGGATGAGCACAGAGCGCGGCATGGCCGCGATGATAGAGCCAAAGGGCCGGGCAAGTTGCACCGACTAATGCCGCGAGGCGACGCTCTGGACCACACGGGTCTCTGTCCGGGCCAGGTGTTTGCCCGCCGCGGAGCGGATGGCCTTGACCAGGCCGGCCGCGTCGATCCCCGCCTGGCCCAACTGCTTGGCCCGGCTGTCCTGATAGATCCAGTGGTCGGGGATGCCCAGGACCGAGACCTGCGAGGCGTCGAGGCTCATCTCTGAGGCGGCCTCCAAGACCGCCGTCCCGAACCCGCCGATGCGGGCGTGGTCCTCGACGGTCACGATGGGCACGCCGGCGCTGAGCAACGATGCGAGAAGCTCGCGATCGATCGGCTTGGCAAAGCGGGCGTCGTAGACGCACACGCGGACCTCGCCGGCCAGATCTTCGGCGGCCTTCATGGCGTCGAGCGCCGGCGTCCCGAACGCCAGCACCGCCACCTGCGGCACGCCCTCGCCGTTGTTGCCCGCGCCGCCGATATCGAAGTTGGGCGTCAGGCACCGCGCCTTGCCCAGCACAAACGGCGGGCAGGCCTGCTGCGTGAACCGGTCGCTCACGTTATCGCGAGGCCAGCGGCACGAAGAGAGCCCCGTCTCGTACGTCCGCATGAACTCCAGCGCGGCCTTCATGCTCGGCTCGTCGATCGCCGCGGTGATGGCGGCGTTGGGCAGCACGCGCAGCAGCGCCGTGTCGCAGAAGCCGTGGTGTACCGCGCCGTCCCCGCCAACGAACCCCGCCCTGTCAAGGCAGAGCCGAACCGCGAGCCCTTGCAGCGAAACTTCCTGGAACGCCTGGTCAAAGGCCCGCTGCAGGAACGTCGAATAGACGGCGAAGTAGGGCTTCCAGCCGGTCTTGGCCAGACCCGCCAGCATGTCGAGGGCGTGGCTTTCGCAGATGCCAGTGTCGAAGGTCCGCTCGGGGAACTTGGGCATCAGCTTGCTGACGCCTGTGCCGTCGGGCATGGCGGCGGTGGCGGCCACGATGCGGTCGTCCTTGGCCATCAGCTCGGCCATGGCCTCGCCAAACGCTGAGGTGAAGCTGCGCCCGTCGCGCTTGAGCTCGACGCGGCAACCTTCGCTCTCGAGCTTGGTGAGCGAGGCCGAGTCGGGGTCGATGACGGGGGTGAAGGCCGGGGGCGAGTGGAACGTCGAGGAATCGCCCTCGGCGAACGAGTAGCCCTTGCCCTTGATGGTCTTGACGTGCAGGACCATGGGCCGATCGAAGTTGCGGGCCTCGGTCAGGAACTCGATGAGCTGCGTGAGGTCGTGCCCGTCGACGGGGCCGACGGTGGCAAGCCCGAAGTGCTCGAACCAGGCGCCCTCGTTGATCATGTGCTTGAAGGCTTCGGAGGAGCGGTGGTAGGCGTGCCGGAGCGTCTCGCCGCCGGGCACGTGCTGGAGGAACTCCTTGGCGGACTTCTTGAAGTCGCTGTAGGTGTGGCTCAAGCGGAAGCGGTCGAAGTACTGGGCCATCGCGCCCTGGGGCTTGGAGATCGACATCCCGTTGTCGTTGAGGATGACCAGGAACTGGCGCTTGAGGACGCCGGCCCCGTTGAGGCCTTCCATCGCGAGCCCGTTGACGATCGAAGCGTCGCCGATGATGGTTACGACGCGGCGGCCGTCGGGCTTGGTGGCGGGGTCGTAGCCCTCGCCGTTGAGGCTGTCGCCGCGGGCCATGCCGACCGCCGTCGAGATGCCCGTCCCGGCGTGCCCGACGGAGAACAGGTCATACGGCGACTCGCGCGGCTCGGGGAACCCCGACATCCCCGTAGCGGTGCGAAGGCCCGCGAGCATCGGCAACCGCCCCGTCAACAGCTTGTGCGGATAGCACTGGTGGCCCACGTCAAACAGCAGCCGATCGTGCGCGAAGTCGAAGACATAGTGCAGGGCGATGCTCAGCTCGACGACGCCGAGGTTGGGCGCGAGGTGACCGCCGGTCTGGGCGACCTGGTGGCAGATCGCCTCGCGGATCTCCTGAGCAAGCTGCGTGAGCTGCTCGAGAGAAAGGGCGCGAAGGTCGGCTTGCGATCGGATGGTCGGGAGGATGGTCATGCTGTTCACGAGCAGAAGGTCGGCAGGAAGTATAACGGTATTTTCAGATATTTTTGAAAGTTTTGCAAGGCAGTTGAGTCGGTAGCCGCACGATCAAGTCAGTCGGAGGATATGGCGCATGTTCACACGTCGCTAACCATGTGCCGCCCGTTCCCCAATAAAGGGGACTACTGCGGTGGAACGTCCTTATAGCTACTTCGTCCGGATCGCCATATACGCCGCCAGGTCTTTCAGGGGTCGCGCGGCTTCACCCAACGGAATGAGGGCGTAAAGGGCGGTTTGGAGCGACCGTTGGACCTCGGCCTGGGCTTGTGGGATGCCGAGGACGCCCGGATAGGTCAGCTTCCCCGCATCCTGATCTTTACCCGTCTTTTTGCCGGCGTGCTCGCTGGTCTGCGTGGCGTCGATCAGGTCGTCGACGATCTGGAACATCAGTCCCACGGCGTCGCCATAGGTCGTCACGGCCTGCAGCGCTGCGTCGCTGAGGTCCACGCGGGCGGCCATCGCGCCCATGCGGCACGACGCGCGGATCAGCGCCCCGGTCTTGTTGCGGTGCACCAGGCGCAGCCTTTGCTCGTCGTTGAGCCCGGCGGGGAAGCCCGCGAGGGTGTCAAAGACCTGCCCTGTGATCATGCCGCTGGTCCCGCGGGCCAGTTCCGCCACCAGTTTGGCGGCGACCGCGGGCGGCTGCACGCGGTCGGTGATCAGCTCGAACGCCATGGTGAGCATGGCGTCGCCGGCGAGGATGGCCATGGCCTCGCTGGTGGCCTTGTGCAGCGTCGGTCGGCCGCGGCGCGTGTCGTCGTTGTCGAGCCCGGGGAGATCGTCGTGAACGAGCGAGAAGGCGTGGATCAACTCGACCGCCGCGCCCGCGGGGAGGCTCGCTGGTCCGGCGCCCGCCGCCCCTCCCAGACGCCCTTCGCTCACGGCGGTGGCGCAGTGCCAAGCCAGCAGCGGACGGAGCCTTTTGCCCCCGCCCAGCAGGGCGTAGCGGACGGCGTCGAGCAGGGCCGCCGGCCCGTTTAGCGAGTCGATGTAGGAAGCGAGATAGGCCTCCACCTCGGCGGCGGGGGCGGTCAGGTGCAACGCTGGCGCGTCGATCGTCATGGCGAGCGGTGCTCCGGTCCCCAGACCGCGCGGGAGATCGCTGGTGCTGCCAGCAGAGTGCGTCTTGTGCATCGAGGAGTTGGACATGGCGAAGTGAAGGTGGCGGCGTTCGTCGTGCCGGGCTCAGCGGCCCTCGTGGCTCTTGAGGATGTCGAACAGCTCCTGAGAGTTTCCCGCGGCATAAATCGCCTCGCGGAAACTCTCCATCTGCATGAGCCGGCTCACACGCGCCAGAGCTTGGATGTGGTCGCTGGTGCGGTCGGGCGGGCTGGCCAGAAGGATCACGAGCCGGACGGGCTTGTTGTCGATGGCTTGGAAGTCGATGGGAGAAGCCGGTTTGCCGATGGCCATGGCGAGGCTGGAGACGCCGGGGCATTTGCCGTGGGGGATGGCCAGGCCAAGGCCGATCCCGGTGGTTCGGGTCTGCTCGCGGGTCCAGACGGCTTCCTTAAGAGCCGCGGCGTCGGTCACCTTGCTGGCCGCGGCGAGCAGATCAACCAGCTCATCGATGGCCCCGCGCTTGTCGGTCGCCACCATGGGCGATTTGACGCAGTTGGGGGAGAGGATGTCCAGCAGGTTCATGCGCGCGCTCGCCAGGGGCGGGGGGGGACGGCCTTCGGAGGGTGTTGAGTGTAGCCGAGGGGCGTGCGAAGCGCCGCCATTGCGGGTTTGCCCAGATTGTTTTAGAACGATCCGCGGAAGGCACGAACCAGGCCTCAACGACGCTCACCGAGCCTTGGGGTTCTTCTTGGCCGCTTTCTTGGCCACCTTCTTGACCCCCTCGGCGCCGGGCTTTTTGGATGCCGCCTTGCGCGCGGGCGAGGCTCCAAGCGCCGTCAGCACCGCCGCCGCGTGCCCGGGGACTTTGACGGCGTCGAAGCGGTGCGTCACCACCCCCTTGGCGTCGAGGATGTAGGTGGTGCGGATTATGCCCATGTAGGTGCTGCCGTACATTGACTTTTCACCCCACACGCC
>Ga0105046_10002411_pt1 | contig 29544 bp, 24 predicted proteins | sample MAT03_FD_78385 | JGI IMG/M metagenome (GOLD analysis project Ga0105046, IMG submission 78385) | Freshwater microbial communities from Lake Fryxell liftoff mats and glacier meltwater in Antarctica - MAT-03 (megahit assembly) | ecosystem: Environmental > Aquatic > Freshwater > Ice > Liftoff... | reverse complement strand
TCGAGCTTGCCCTGGCCCAGCTCTCCCGGGATCGCGCGGCAGCGAATGGGACCGTCGTCGAAGGCGCACACGAAAGGTGCATTCGGCACGGCGGCGTCCTGCACGAGGATGTGAAACACATCGCCGCGATAGCTGGAGAGAGCGACGCCAGCGAACACGAACGGCACCTTCGAGATGGCGCTGCTCTCGCCGAGATCGGAGGGGCCGAGGGGCTTTGCCGCGCGCGGTGGGCCCGGAACGCGCTTGGAGGGTTCGACGACGACCGCGGCCTTTTCGAGCGCCTTCCATGTGCCGTCGGCCGCCGTCGCCAGATCGGCGTATTGCGCAGTCGGCGTCCGCAGCGCCTTGGCCAGCCCATCGCTGCGGTCCACCAGATCGCCGTCGTCGCTCTTGTCGGCCAGACCCGCGTCGCGCGCCGACTCCATCAGCGATTGTGCGACGGTCCCGCAGCGCTGGGGCCACGGCTGGCCCTCGTGAGGCGCGCGCTCGGCGTCGGGCAATCCCATTGCCGTGAGCTGGGCTCCGCGAAGCCGCGTCGCGACCGAGCTCCCCGCGGCGACCGCGTCGCCAAACAGACACATGGAGAGGTCGGCCGCCGAGCTCTGCAGGCGCGATTTGGCGGCGCGGTCCTGGACGACCAGCGTCGTTGCGACCCCCAGCACCAGAAGCACGCCCGATACGGAAAACCCGACGACGAGTCGCTTGCGGCGCCGCTGGTGCTCTTGTCCGAGAAGATCGGTGCTGTCAGGGACGGGCTCGAGCTTCGCCGATACCGGCTCGCGTTCTTCGCTCACCGAGCGACGTCTACAGGAGCTTGCAGGCGGCGGCGACCTTGCCGTCGCAGGCCTTCTTGAAGAGGTCTTTCGCCTTGTCCGGGTCCTTGGCGACGCCTTTGCCGTTCCGGTAGAGCATGCCCATTTTCGAGGCAAACGAGCCGTGATTGGGCGCTGTATGCCATTGTGAAGTATTTTAGCGCGCCGCTCGGATCGACCGCCACGCCGAGATCCTGGTAGAGCATCTCGCCGTGATCGCGGTCTATTGTTGCGAAATCGATACAAGCTTCCCGGCACTCGAGGGAAGCGACAGCTCGGACATGGAGAGCGGCGTAGGTCGAAGAGATTCTTGCCTCGAGACACCCGCTCGCCCTATCGACCTGGCCTGGAGATCGAGCAGGCCGCGCGCGCCGCGGTGGTCAAGGGACGCTTCGAGGCTGAGGGAAAGGAGCGGCAGCGCAAGCGTCGGCCGCTGGGAAGAGGCAACAGAAGATGCCGACGCCCATCGAGGCGAACGCCTTTGTCGCGAGCGAGGAAGACCTCGGGTTGCGCATCATGGCCGGCTTCGTCGCCCGCGAAGGCTTGGGGCACGACGAAGCCGAGCGCCTCACGTGGGGCGACCTCGACCTCGAGCACGGCATCGTTCGCCTCGACGAGAACAAGACCGACGATCCGCGCTCGTGGGCGCTGCGCCACGTCGCCCAGGTCCTCCGCGCCTGGTACCTCGGCCGCGACGAGCCGGGCGACGGCGAGCCGCTCTTCGTCGACGAGGACGGCGAGCACCTCCGCGTGACCGCTGCCGATCTCCGTGCCGCCTACAGGGCCGCCGACCTCGAACGTGGCGAGATGCACGACGTCGGGCCCGCGACGCTGCCGAGCGGCTTCCACGCGCTGCGCGGACTCTTCGTCGCCGATGCCCTCGCTCGCGGCAAGTCGGAGACGTGGGCGCTACTGGCAGCAGAATTGGCAACGCCCGCCGAATGGGGCGGGCGCTTTCGTCAACGATTCCAGGTAGTGGGGCATGAAGGACTTGAACCTTCAGCCAATGGATTAAGAGTCCACTGCTCTACCAATTGAGCTAATGCCCCGAAGCAAATTCGCGAAGAGCAAGCAAAACGAGAAGGGAAAGCGAGGAAAGTCGAGAGAAGGGAAGCGGTGCGAACAGGAGGTAAGCAGTCGAAAGTGAAGCGCGCCCGGAAGGATTCGAACCTACGACCCTCGGATTCGAAGTCCGATGCTCTATCCAGCTGAGCTACGGGCGCCTCTGCAAGAGGCTGTAAGAGCGAGCCTTTGGGGGCTCGCCAAAGCGGCGGGACGATTATCGCGCGCCGCGAAAAGTGTCAAGCAGGAGTCTTCGCAACTTCACGATTTAGGCTAACATGGCGCCCATGACCGCCGCATCTCAGGCCGCCTCCAGCTCGTCTTCGGCCACCCTGTTCGACCTCCTGAAGCAGGGCGTCTCCCGTCGTGAGATCGAATCGCATCTCGACGGCCTGGCCATCCGTGAGCGGCTGGAGCAGGTGTTGGCCGTAGCCGGCAAAGACGTCGGCCGGCTCTACGACGCGGTGGAGGGCGCGCCCACCATCGCGCTCGAGGACATCGCCCCCAAGAGCGAGAAAGGAACCGTCATCCTCGAGGGCCGCAATTCACTGCCCGGGCCCGTCTCGCGCTTCCAGAAGCGGTTCCAGTGGGTGGGTGACGTGCTCACCGGCTACAACCACCAGTGGGTCTCGCCACTGACCGGTCCCGGCTACTTCGTGGTCGAAGCGGCCCCGGGGACGGGCGCCCACCCGACCGAGCTCTTCTTCGACTACACTGTCACGCCGCCCGCCGCGCCCGCAGGGTGGCCTCCGTACAAGTCGAACGATCGCGGCGTGTCGAAGCTCGTCTACGGCGGGATGATCGACACCTGCCGTCGCGTCGCCACCGGCGTGCTGGTCGGCAAGGCCTACAAGCACGGCAAGGCGGAAGGCGCGTACTTCACGCTCACCGCGGCGCGCTGAGCCGGCGAGCTGTCAGCGCGAAAGGCCGCGGACGAGCGCGAGCAGCACGGCGCCGGCGAAGAGGGCCATGGCGCCCCACCACGCGTGCACGCCCTCCACCGCGAGCCGGGCGCCGGTCACGCTGGTGGCATAGAGGTCCGCGGCCGTCAGCAACACCGCGAGCAGCCCAAGAAGGAGCGGCGTGTGCAACCACGACGGAAGAATCGGCGCGCTGGGAGACTGGCCCGGGCGCACGCCGAGGACGACGCCTTCACCCTTGGCCGCCCGGCGCGCGGCGACGGCGGGCGCGAGGCGCGAGTGCATCGCGTTCGACGTCGTTCGCGAGGAGCTGTCGTCGACCCGACAGATGATCGGATCGGTGTCGAGAACGATGTCGGACACCAGCTGTGCGGAACGTGGGCGCGCCCCGGAGGGAGAGCGGTCGGGCGGCTGCGCAGCCGGCTGCGGCCGCTGAGGCGGCTCGCTCGGCAGCCGTGACGAGGGCGGGGGGCGGTACCCGCCAAAATCGGGAATCGCCAGCTCCAGCGCGGGCGGAGGAGGCTCGGATTCGAGGGCACGGCTGCGTTTCCCGGAGCTCGGTACGTTGGGCTCGACGAGGCTCGGCCCCAGCAGGCTCGAGGGACCTCGGAGAAGGGTCGGGGCGATGCCCAGCGAGCGCTCGAGCTCGCTCCAGAACGCTTCGATGCTCTGCGTACGGGACTTCGGATCGACGACGACCGCCTGTGCGAACGCGCGCTCGGCACGCTCGCCGACGTCGATGCCGACGGTACGTGGCGTCGGTCGCCGCGTCTCGTCGAGCGCGGCCGCGAGCATCACGTGCATTTCGCCTTCGATGGGAGGGCGACCCAGGATCAGCTCGAGCAGGCTCAGCGCGAACGCGTAGACGTCCGTCCACGGGCCGGTCTGCCCGAAGCGCTGCGGAACCCACTGCTCGGGCGATGCATAGGAGGGCGTGAAGACGTTGGTCTCGGAGCCGGTGACGCCGCCGGCGCGCGCGGTCGCCAAGCTGCGTGCTTTGGCGACGCCGAAGTCGAGGATCTTGAGCGACGGCTCGCCGGCATTCTCCACCACGAACAGGTTGTCGGGCTTCACGTCGCAATGGATGACGGCGATCGGACCTTCGGGTGATGGGAAGCTGTGGGCGCGGTGGAGGCACCGCGCGATCGGCGCGAGGAGGTCGATGGCGCGGCGGAGCGAGACCGGCGGCTTGCCCTGGCCCGCACGGCGATCGATGACCGACGACAGGGGCTCGCCGTCCAGCCATTCGAGCGCGATGAACGGCACGAACCGGCCGTCGGGCGCGATGAAATGATCGACGTGAAGGGGCCGCACGACCTCGGGGATCGACGCGGAGAGGCGGAACATCAGCTCCGCTTCACCCCGGAACTTTTCCAGAAACTCGGCGCGGTGGGTCGCGCTGAGCGACGTCGGCATCTTCAGGCACTTGAGTGCGACCGGCGCGCGGAAGGCGCCGTGGAGTGCCCGGTACACGACGGCGAAGCCACCCTCGGCGACCGCGCGCTCGACGTGGAAGCTCCCGCACTGCGTCGTGTTGACGATCCCGAAGATATCGCCCGAACTGGCGCTGCTCGTCTCGGGATTCGGCATCTCGATGGGTGGTTTGGAGTGAACACGAGCCCCGAGCCAGGTCGAGGCGGCGCTGGTGCAAGCGTACACCCTGGCGATGTCGACGAGCGTGTCGTCGTGGGGTGCGCCTTCGCACAGGGCGCACAGGCACCCAGATCGGCGGCGGTGCCTGCGTTGCCCGCTGCGGTGCGTGCTCACGTACAGGAAGTACGCTCCGCGCGCTCCTCGCGGGCGCCTTGGCCTCGCCGCCGATCTGGGCACCTGTGCGCCCTGTGCGCCTGGATGTGCGTGGCCTAAATGGCGAAGTGCTTCGGTGTGGCCGCAATCCTGACGACCCGACATTCCGCTCGTGCTCGCGGTCGTGCTCGATGCTGCGCTCTGACGGCACCCGAGGGCGTACCGTTCCGGTCCAAGTAGAGCCTGTTCATCGTCCCTGCACGGAGCCGGCGCGAGAAATTCGAGCACGAGCACGAGCGGCGCGGTCCTGCTTCGCGCATGACGGACTGATCGGGATCGGGACTTCGGCCAAGCACATCTAGGAGGGCGCTGGGAAATCACGAACTCCTGGACGTGAGCACGCGCGCGACTCGCCACCGACGTCGCTTGGTCTCGACGAAAACCACGTCGCCGCCTGCTCGGCGCTTCGGTCCGGCCGATACGCACCCGGGCAGCCCTTGTTTTCCGCCGGTAGCGGCGTGCTAAGACCGGCGCGATGCCGCTCAGCGAGCTTCCGCCGCCGCCTGCCGAGTCGACCGGTGATGAGCTGCCGCTCATCAGGAGCGCACCACCTGGACCCCGCGCGCGAGCACTGACCGACAAGCTCGCGGCGCTCGAGAGCCCTGCCTTTCAAAAACGAAGGGATGCCCGCAGAGAGGCTGCGGGGGAGGAAATGGGTCCCATCGTCCTGTCGCGCGGGCTCGGCTCGAACGTGTGGGACGCCGACGACAACCGCTACGTGGATCTCGCCGCTGGGTTCGGAGCGGTCGCGTTGGGACATGGCGCGCCTTTCATCGAGCGGGCGATTTCCTCGCAGTCCGGGCGGCTCGTACAAGGGCTCGGCGACATGTACGCGAGCGAGCCCAAGGTGGCGCTGCTCGAGCGCCTCGTGAAGCTTCACCCGTCGCAGCCGGCGCGGGCCATGCTGGCGGCGACCGGGGCCGACGCGGTGACCGCAGCGCTCAAGACGGCGCGCCTCTTCACCGGCATGCCCGGCATCATCGCGTTCGAGGGCGCGTACCACGGCCTGTCGTACGGGCCGCTCGCAGCGTGCGGCTTTCGCGGAAGCTACCGTGCGCCGTTCGCCGATCAGCTCAACCCGCACGTGCGCTTCGCGCCCTACCCCCGCGCCGCTGCGGATCTCGCGGCGTCGCTGGCCGCGGTCGACGCAGCGCTGGTGGCGGGTGGTGTCGGCGCCATCCTCGTCGAGCCCATGCTCGGTCGGGGAGGCTGCATCGTGCCGCCGGAGGGCTTCTTCGCGGCGTTGGTGGAGCGCGCACACGCACACGGCGCGCTGGTCATCGCCGATGAGATCTGGACCGGGATGGGCCGTTCGGGCGCGATGGTCCTGTCGGCGCGCGAGGCCGCGGCGGACATTGTCGTGCTCGGCAAGGCGCTGGGCGGTGGGCTGCCCATCTCGGCATGCCTCCTGAGCGACGCCGTCGCGCAGGCTTGGGCGCGCGACGAGGAGGTCGTTCACACTTCGACCCATGCCGGCTGGCCGCTTGCATGCGCGGCGGCCACCGCGGTCCTCGACACCATCCGCTTCCGCAAGCTCGACGCGCGCGCCGAGGACGTCGGTGCCCGGTTCATCGCGAGCTTGAACGAGCGCCTCGCGGCAGCTCCCGGCTTCGTCGCGGTGCGAGGCCGCGGGCTCATGGTGGGCGTCGAGCTGTCGTCGGGTGCGCTTGGTCTTCGCGCGTTGCGCGGCTGGCTCGCGCGTGGCTTCGTCGCAACCACCGGCGGCGCGGGCCACGAGGTCCTGGTCGCCACGCCGCCGCTCACCATCGACGAAACGCTGCTCGATGCGGCGGCCGTCGCGCTTCGCGAGGTCCTCGATGGCGCTGCCGCCTCCTAATCCGGGCGCGTCGCTCGGTGGCGAACCGACCCACGACACGTTCGCCGACACCGACGCGTTCGCCGACAGCGACGCCATCGCCGAGAGCGATGCGCTGCACGCCCGGGTGCGCGAGGTGATCGCCGAGCACGGATCGCGTGGCGCGCCGCCGCTCAGCGAGGTCGACTTCGACGCGCTGGCGCTCGATCTCGCGCGCTTCCAGCAGCGCTGGGTCGCCCCGTTCGGGCGGCTGGTACACGCCCGTGGGATCGATCTCGAACGGGCCACGAGCGCCCAGGCGATCCCCGCCGTTCCCACGGATGTCTTTCGCCTGGCCCGGGTGGCGGCGCACCCCGCATCGCGCGACGAACGCACCTTTCGAACCAGCGGCACCACGTCCGAGGCGCGCGGCGAGCACGCACTACGCACCACGGCGACGTGCCGCGCGGCGGCGATCGCCTGGGGTGCGCGGCTTCTGTTTCCCGATTTCGATCGGGTGCATCGCGCGATCGCCCTGGCCCCGTCGTCGTCGTCGCTGCCCGACTCGTCGCTCTCGTTCATGATCGATGTGTTCGCGGATCACCTGGGCGCCACGATCACCCACCACGTCGACGCGCAGCTCCGTGCCATCGATCTCGAGGGCCTCGCACGATCGTGCGCGGTGGCGCGCGACGAGGGGCACCCCGTACTGCTCTTCGGGACGAGCTTCGCCTTCGTCTGGGCGCTCGACGAAGGCGGCGGCCTCGATCTCCGGCTGCCGTTCGGGAGCCGCGCGATGTTGACTGGCGGCTTCAAGGGAAAGACGCGCGAGGTGAACGAGGACGAGCTGCGACGCGGGCTCGCCGCGCGTTTCGATCTGCGGACCTCGCACGTGGTCGGCGAATACGGCATGACCGAGCTTTCGAGTCAGCTCTACGACGCGCGACTCGAAGGCGGCGTCCGGCCCGAGGCCTATCGCGCGCCACCCTGGGTGCGCGTGGTCGCGGTCGATGAAGTGATGCTCGAGCCGGTGCCGCCGGGACAAGAGGGCATCGCCCGCATCGTCGACCTCGCCAACGTCGACTCGGTCGTCGCGGTACAGACGGCGGATCGGGTGCGCATCACCGAGGACGGCGTGCTGCTCTTCGGGCGCCTGCCCGGTGCCACGCCGCGCGGCTGCTCGCTCACCGTGGAGGAGATGCGCGCCTCCTGGGGCACGTGATGCGAGACGACGACCAGCGTTGCATCCGCGTGCGCTGTGTCCTCGCCGTCGCGCGCCGCATCCACGATCCCGGTGACGCTTTGGGAATCGAGGCGCGGTCCCGGCTCGAGATCGTCTCGGGCCTGTCGCGTCAGGGCATCGAGCTTTCGCTGGCCGATTGTCTCGAGACCCGCGTTGCGCCGGCGCACCTCGATCGGTTGCTCTCGCGCGTCGCATCGGCGCCGCGCACCTGGGTCGTCGCCTCGGCCAACGTCTGCACCGCTGCGGTGCGCTCCATCGCGCTGGCCGTGGCCACCTCGCCGCGCGTTGCGGTTCGACCGTCGCGCCGCGATCCGGTCGTTGCCGAGCTCGTCGTGCGGGAGCTCGCTTCGGACCCGGCCTTCCTTGCGGTCGGCGGCGACATCACGATCGAGGCGGAGCTCGCGACAGCGCCGGGAGACGAGGTCCATGCCTACGGGCGCGACGCGACGCTCGCCGAGATCGCATCGTCGCTCCCTCCCGGCGTGATCTTGCGCGGCCACGGCACTGGCTTCGGCGTGGCGGCGATCGCGTCGGACGAGGATGTCCCGGTCGCGGCGAGCGCGCTCGCACGCGACGTGGTGCGCTTCGATCAGCGTGGATGCCTGTCGCCGCGCGTGATCTTCTGTGATGGTCCGCCATCACGAGGTCGCGATCTGGCCGTCGCCGTCGAGCGCGAGCTCGAGGACTGGCTGGCTCGCGTCCCGCTCGGCCCCGCGGCGTCGCATGAGCGCGCAGAGCTGGCCTTGTTCCGCCGCGCGATGGAAGCGGTGGGAGACGTCCACGGCGACGAAGGACACCTCGTCGTGTCGCTACCGTCGGTTCGCACACTGAGCCTGCCCCCGGCAGCGCGCGCGCTCGTCGTGCTGGCGGCATCATCGACGTCCGTACTGCCCTTGCTTTCAGCCATGTCTCGATTCGTCGCCGCCATCGGATGCGGCGACCGCGAAGAGCCGCTCGCGCGAGCGCTGATCGGCATGGCTCCCGGTGCACGCGTCTCGGCGCTCGGCGAGATGCAGCGACCCCCGCTCGACGGCCCGGTCGATCTGCGACACCTCGAACCCTGAAGTCGAGTGGGCCGCAGACGACTGGCGGCCGCCAGGGCTCGCTGCTCGCTCGCCACCGATTCGAACCGAAAGAGTCGTGTTTGCGAGCGTTTCTTTGCGCTTTGCCGCTGGCACATCCTTCGCAATCACCACTCGCGCATCGCCGATCGGGCGATCGAGGAGAGGTCATGCGACAGCTGGCTGAGGGCGCCCGTGCGCGCTGGAAGAACTTCGTCGAGCAGAACGCCTGGGTCCCGCTCGTCGGCAAGGCGATGGCCATTGCGGTCTCACTGGTGATGCTCGCCGCGATCGGGGCCGGCCATCTCGACGGCGCGATCGATCTGGGACCGGCTCGTGCCGAGGCTGCGACCACGAGGCGTGCAGCGCCGGCGGGGTCGGCGACGCTCCGCCCTTCCGCGAGCGCCAGCGCCGCGGCTGGCAAGGCGACTGCACCCTCCAAGATCATCCTCAACGAGGCCAGCGCCACCGAGCTCGAGAAGCTGCCGGGCGTGGGCCCCGCGAAGGCGCAGGCGATCGTGGCGTTGCGCGACAAGCTCGGCGGTCGCTTCAAGCGCTTCGAGGATCTGCTCCGTGTTCGCGGGATCAAGCGCAAGGCACTCCTGAAGATCCGCGAGCATGCGCTGCTCGATCCGCCTCCAGCGGACGCGCCCCCCCAGGATGCCAGCCCATCTCCGTCGGCGTCTGCCCATTCCGCCGCTCCGCGGTCGTGGTAGCTCCAGCGCGACCCATGTCACGCCCCGACGGCCGCGCGCTCGATGAACACCGCGCGGTCGAGATCATCCCTGGTTTCCATCGCAACGCCGAGGGCTCCGTCCTCTACCGGGCCGGCGGCACGGTCGTGCTCGCCACGGCGTCGGTCGACGCGCAGGTCCCCACGTGGATGGCCGGGCAGGGTCGTGGCTGGATCACCGCCGAGTACCAGATGCACCCGCGATCGAGCCCGCACCGGCGCGAGCCGCGTGATGGTCGCGGCAAAGCACCGAGTGGCCGCACCCAGGAGATCCAGCGGCTGATCGGCCGGGCGCTGCGCACCGGGATCGATCTCTCGCTCATCGGCGAGCGCACCGTCAGCATCGATTGCGACGTGCTGGAAGCGGACGGCGGCACCCGCACCGCCTCGATCACTGGCGGCTTCATCGCGCTCGCGCTGGCCTTCGGCAAGCTGATCGCGTCGGGCGCCGTCCCGCGCGGCATCCTGCGCGATCAGGTCGCCGCGATCAGCGTCGGCCACACCGAGGCCGGCCTCGCGCTCGATCTGGACTACCGCGAGGACTCCAAGGCGCGCGTCGATCTCAATCTCGTCGCCACCGCTCGCGGCGCCATCGTCGAGGTGCAGGGCACGGCCGAAGGCGAGGCCGTCCCGCGGGCCGACGTCGATCGGATGATCGATCTCGGCCTCGTCGGCATCGCCTCGCTCGCGGATCTGCAGCGCCGCACCCTGGCTGCGGCCGGCGTCGACCTGGCCGCGCTCATGCCGCCCGCTTGAAGCCGACGGCGCCACCCGATTCGAGGACGACGTGACCGAACTCAAGCCCCGAGACGCCTCCGAGCTCGAGCCCAAAGGCGCCAAGTCGTCGGTGCAGCCGGTGGCCTCTGCGGCGCGCCTCGCCATGACGGTGGTCGTTGCGACGCGCAATCGGGGCAAGCTCCTCGAGCTGCGCGAGCTGCTCGCAGGGCTGCCGATCGATCTGCGCTCGCTCGACGACGTGCTGCCCCGCTTGCAGCCCATCGTCGAAGATGGCGCGACCTTCGAGGAAAACGCGCTCATCAAGGCCCGAACCGTTGCGGAGGCTGCGCTGCTCGTGACGATCGCCGACGACTCGGGCCTCGAGGTCGACGCGCTCGGCGGCAGGCCTGGCGTTCGCTCGGCCCGTTTCGCGAGCGAGGCCGCCACGGACGCCGAGAACAACGCGGCGCTGCTCGATGCCCTGCAGGAAGTGCACGGAGACAAGCGCACCGCGCGCTTCCGATCGGTCATCGCGGTGGTCGACCCGTTCAGCGAGGCCCAGCCTCTGGTGGTCGAGGGGCGCTGCGAAGGATCCATCGCCCGTGAGGCGAGGGGGACCGGCGGCTTTGGCTACGATCCCCTCTTCGTGCTGCGCGAGCTTGCTCGGTCCATGGCCGAGCTGTCCGAGGTCGACAAGAACCGGGTCAGCCACCGTGGCCAGGCCGCTGCGCTCGTTCGTCTCCATCTGGCAGACCTCTGCGCGGCGCGCCTCCGCGACGCTGAGGCCGTCGTGGGGCCGGTGTGACCGACTCGGCGGAAGCGAACGCGGGTCCCGCGGGCACGAAGAAGAAGCAGAGGAAGGCGAAGCCAAGCGGCTCGGCATTCGACCCGCTACCCGACCCTCGACTCGCGCCCCTGACGACGCCCGACCCTGAACGTGTCGCCGCGCGCGCGCCCGCCCCGCCGCGCCTCGCCGCAATGAAGGCGATGGGTGGCGTCGGGACGCTCGGTCTCGAGGTCGCGCTCAGCATCATGGTGGGTCTCTTCGGCGGTCAGTGGCTCGACAACCGCTTTGGCGCTTCCCCGTGGCTCACCCTGGCCGGCTCGGCCTTCGGCCTCGCCGCGGCCGTCCGCGCGATCCTCCGCCAGATGCGAATCATGAAAAAAGAGGCTGCCAAAGAAGAGGCCGCCGAGGGCAACCCTGCGCCCGTCTGGGAGTCCGACGGTGATCGCAAACGCCGCGAAGATGACCAACGCCAGGGCGAGGACCTCGACTCGGATGCCTCGGACAAAGCGTCCAGAACGAAGGGGGACTCGTGAGCGAAGCGAAGACCAAAGGCGCGAGCGGCGATCCGGCCATGCGGCAGGCCATCATGGCGGTGGCCGGTACGGCGCTGGTCCTCGCGGTGCTCTCGGGCTTCGCCTACGGCGTTCCGGCCGCCCTCGGCGTGGTGGCCGGCGGTGCCCTCGCGACCGCCAACCTCGCCTTTTTCGCGCGCCTGGTGGCCGCGTTCCTCACTCAAAAGGGCAACACCGCGCCCTGGGCCGTCCTGGGCATGCTCAAGCTGCTGGGGCTCTTCGCGGTGGCCTACATCGTCCTCAATACGGGTCTCTTCTCCGCGATCTGGTTCGCAGTCGGCTACGGCTCGCTTCCCATCGGCATCACCGTCGGCACGCTCATGCGCAAGCCGGCCGAGGAGCCGGACGAGATCGCGGGCCCCACCGCGGAGACCCCAAGGGCCCCCGAAGACCCCTCGGAATCGCGGGCTTCCGCACCTATCAAAGGGGAAGGCACACCGCCCGACGAAGATGTGTTAGACGCCCCTCGCCGCGACTGACCTCGCCGGCAGGCCCTGACGACCGATGCCGAAGCACACCTACTGGTTCACCTTCATCCTCGACCTGTTCCCGGCGTTGAAGCACAACGCGTCGGCACTCGGGACGAGCTTCATCGGCCACGAGCATCCGACCTGGCGAGGGACGGAGCCGGTGCTCACTTCGTTCCTTTACATGGGCATCCTGGTGGTGCTCGCGCTGTACGTCCGCGCCAAGTTCCGCCGCCTCGATGAGGCCGTCGTCCCCGACGACTCGCTCACCTTGCCTGGGTTCTTCGAGATCTTTCTCGGGTTCTTCTACGGCATGGCCCGTGACGTCATGGGACCCCACAACGCCAAGCGCTACTTCCCGATCATCGGCGGCGCGGCGCTCTTCATCTTCTTTTCGAACATCATCGGCCTCATCCCGGGCGTGAGCTCGCCGACGTCGAGCCTCAACGTCACGATGGGCTGCGCGCTCGCGGTCTTCCTCGCGTTCAACTACTACGGTCTGAAGGAGCAGGGCTGGGCGTACATCGCTCACCTCGCCGGCCCGAAGTGGTACCTGGCGCCGCTCATCTTCCCAATAGAAGTGATCTCGACCTGCGTCCGCCCGATCACATTGGCGATGCGGCTCATGGTCAACATCTCGGTCGACCATCTCCTCGCCGCGATCTTCCTCGCGCTGGTGTCGCTGTTCGTCCCCATCCCCATCGCCCTCTTGGGCGTCATCGTCTGCATCGTCCAGACGATCGTCTTCGCTCTCCTGACGTCGATCTACATCGGTCTGTCGACGGAGCACGCTGAAGAGCATTGATTTCCGGGGGGCCGAAGCTGGCCTCTCTCGCACTCTCGGTACGCTTTTCTCTCTCTCCCCTCGCGTTCGACCCAACGTGAACGTCTGAGGGGCTAGTCAACAAGGGCGATACGGACTACTGGACCGTCGCCCGAGACACTTGGTTTCGACTTTACCCGCCCCGTCAATGGGCGGGCGCTCAGCCCAAAGGAGCAAATTCGGATGTCGCGCAAGAGCAAGCTGTCGGTCTTCCTCGCCACGTTCGCGGCGACCTTCCTCGTCCCCGCGCTCGCGCTCGCGCAGCAGGCTGCGGCGTCGAACAAGTTCGATTCCAACTCGGGACTCGCCATGGCCGCCGGCATCGCCATCGGCGTCGCGGCGCTCGGTGGTGGCCTCGGCCAGGGTCGCGCCGCTGCGGCCGCGCTCGAGGGCATCTCGCGTAACCCGGGCGCTGCCGCCCGCATTCAGACGCCGATGATTCTCGGTCTCGCCCTCATCGAGTCCCTGGTCCTCTTTGCGTTCGTCGTCGCCTTCCTCCTCCAGGGCAAGATCGTCAACATCTGAGCCTGCAAGCGCTCACGTGAGACTGCCGCGCGAGGCAGGCTCCGTGGTCGTGGTCGGCATGGGAGAGCCCTCTCGGGCATAGGTGTTAGCCGACTAACACCTATGGCCCTCTCGGGGGGCCTCCAGCAAAGCCGTGCTCGCCGTTACCGGCGGGTTTTGCTTTGTCCAGCCTGCCCGCCCCAAGCCGACGCCCCTACTCATCCAGCGGATGCCAGCGTGAGGTGAGGCAGTTCCGGGTTTCCCTCAGCGCGAAGGCCGCGTCTTTCGCACCGCATCCAGCGCAAGGTGACCGAGCAGCACCAGCCCCCCGAACACGAGCACCGCCACGCCGACCCAGAAGAGGCGCGGGTTGCCAGCGAGCCAGGCACCTCCCCCGAGGCATGCTGCGACGACGAGCCCGCTGAAGAGGCGCCTTCCGAGGCGATCGAGCGCCAGCGGCATGTCCGGATCGAGTGTGGTGATGCGGAGGCGTCCGAGCCGTAGATCGTCGAGGATCTCGCGGGTCTGCTGGGGGACGTCGTACGCCGCTCCGGAGAGCTTCTCGAGCGCGCGCCACGCCTCGATGCCCATGCGCTCCGGCGAGTAGCGGCGGCGGAGTAGCTCGAGGAAGTGCGGCTTCGACTCGGTGAGGATGTCGAGCTCGGGATCGATCTCCTTCACCAGACCGTCGAGCGTCATCAGCGCCTTGCCCATGAGGAGGAAGTCCGGCGGGATGTCGATGCCGAACTTCTTCGCGCCGTTGGTGAGGTCGCCGAGCATCGCCGCGATATCGAGCTCCTTCAGCGGCTTGCCGAGGTACTTTTCGCTGATGGTCGCGACGTGGGCGCGGAAGGCGCGCATGTCGACCTTCTTGGTCGGCGTGCCCAGCGCGTAGACGGCGTCGGCGATCGACAGGCTGTCGTTGCGCCCAGCGGCGACCATGAGATCGATGCAGCGATCGCGCGACTCGGGCGACAGTCGTCCGACCATGCCGAGATCCACCAGGCCGATGATCGGGTCCTCCGCCGAGCCGGCGATGAGCATGTTGCCGGGGTGCGGATCGGCGTGGAAGAAGCCGTCCTCGAAGATCATCTTGATGACCAGCGAGACGAGGACGCGCGCGATGGTGTGCCCGTCGAGGCCGTCCTTCTTGATCGCGTCGTAGACCTTTTTGCCGGGCAAGAACTCGAGCGTCAGGACCTGCTTGGAAGATGCCTCCTTGTAGACGAGGGGGAAGCGGACCTGCTGGCTCGCGATGAAGTTCTGCCGGAACCGGATCGCGTTGTCGGCCTCGAGTGCGAAGTCGAGCTCGGCGGTGATCGCACGATCGAACTGATCCACCAGACCTGCCGGGGAGTAGCGACGCGACTCGGGGATCGTTTGCTCGATGAGGCGCGCCAAGCGGTGGAGCAGCTCGAGATCGCGCGCCACGGTCTCGCGCGCGCCGGGGCGCTGCACCTTCACCACGACGTCGCGCGTGCCGTCCTCGGTGCGGAGCACCGCGCGATGCACCTGCCCGATGGACGCAGCGGCGAGCGGCTTCTCCTCGAAGCTGTCGTAGAAGCGGTCGAGCGGCGCGCCGAGCGACGACTCCACCGCGATCTTGATGTCGTCGAAGGCGAGGGGCGTGACCTCGTCCTGCAGCTTCTTGAGCTCACGAATCCAGTCGGCAGGCAGGACATCGGCGCGGGTCGAGGCGATCTGGCCGAGCTTCACGAAGCTCGGCCCGAGCTCCATTGCGACCAGGCGCACCCGCTCGGCGAGCGGGCTCGACTTGGTCTCGGCCTCCGCCTCCACGACTTCCTCGTCGACCTCGCCTTCGGCGGCAGCCCCACCGGGCGCGGACGCCGGCCCGCCGTCCCCGAGGAGTGGCATCTCCTTCTTCTTGGCCGCGTTCTTGGTCGCGCCCAGGCCGATCCGCCGCGCCAGCTCCCCGAAGCCGTGCCGGGCGAGGACGACGTAAATCTGCCGCAGGCGCTCGAGCTCGCGGAATGTGGAGAGGATAGCGACCATGTCGTTTTGCGCGGTTCTTCCCCGGGAGATCGCCGATCCCTCAGTACACGTAGACGGGAACGCCCGCCTACACACATTAGGGGGGCGCCTCGGAAACCCTGACCAGACCCTCCAAAGTAGGAGAGGAGTCGAGCCTGGACGTGAGCACGCGCGCTGCCGGGATCGCGCAGGTATCGGCGAAACTCAGCGCCCTCCTCAGCGAACGCGGACCAGCGTGCCGACAGCGACAGGGCTCGGTAGCACGGCCGTCCAACCGGCCGGGAGGCGCGGCTCGGTGAACCAGAAGAGGCGCTGCGCGTCGAGGGGCGTCAGGTTCACGCAGCCGTGCGAGCGCACGTTGCCGAAGGAGCGGTGCCAGAACGCGCCGTGCAAGCCCACTCCCTTGGAGAAGTACTGCACGTAGGGGACGTTCTCCATCCGGTACCAGCGGCTGGCGTTTTCGTCCTCGAGGTTGTCCATGTTCGAGGACAGGAGCTTCACCCAGATGCGGTGGATGCCTTTGGGCGTTTGGTTGTACGTGCCCTGCTTGCCCTTGCCGCTGGAGACCAACGTCGCGAACACTGGCCGGTCGCCCTCCCAGGCGACGAGCGTCTGTGTCTCCAGCTCGACGTCGATCCAGCGCTCGCCAGACGCGACGTCGACATCGGTCGGCGCACCCTCGAAGGTGGGCCTTCGCAGATCCTTCGTTGCGAGCCAGTGCCCTTCGCCGACGCGGACGAACTTGCCTGAGGCGTCGTCCTCCGCGATGTCGACGCGCACAAGCTGCGCGATCGATCGCCCGACCGGACGCGCCGTCGTCGCGGCCGCGTAGATCGGCGCCGACTTGGCGACGACCCAGGCGAACTTCGCCTTGGCACCAGCGCGTTCGCCGTCGGCGATGTCACTGCCCTTGAAGCTCGAGGGGCGAACGGGCACCAGATCCCGCATCGGCACCCAGAGCTCGTTGCCGGTGCGGCCGTACGTCTCGCCGTCGATCGCGCGGGTCTCCACGATCGCCACCGCGAATCCCGGCTCGAGCTGCATCGCCGGCGTACCGATGTCGACCAGCCGGGCGTCCTTGTAGCCGAAGCTGCCATTTTGACCGACGAAGTAGTAGGAGAACGGCAGGCCGTCCGGCGAAGGAGCGAACGATTTCAGCGCCGCCGGCACGGGCGGCCCTGACGACAGCTGGAGGTTGTCGGCGCAGATCCAGGCGTGAGGCCCGACCCGCAGCCATGCGGCGCGACAGCCCGTTCCACGCACTGCGCCGAAGACCGGGAGGCGTGCATCGCGCATCGCCGAGCCGACCCGGGGCGCGCTTCGCGTTGGATCGCGAAGGATGAACTCGTCGCCCCGCATGACCCGCGCGCTCTGCGTGCCTTCCGGCAGCTCCACTCCGGCCTCCGACCAGGGGCCGGAGAAGGAAGGAGTCTGCGCGGACGCGATCGATCCGCTGGTCGCCAAGAGCGCAGCAGCGACTCCGAGGAGGCGCCGCTTCAGGCTCGCCCCGAGGCGCGGCCGGAGTCTCATGACGAGATCAGCGGTATGAGAAGCGGATCTCGTGATCGCAGATGCGGTAGAGATCGCCTTCGGCGATGGCTTTGCGCGAGATGCGCTGTCCGTTGTACTCGACGCCGTTCGTCGAGCCCATATCGACCATGTAGTACTGGCCGTTGATGAACTCGACCATCGCGTGCTGTCGCGAGACGTTGGGATCCTTGATCGTCAGGTCGCTCGACTGCTTGCCGCGCCCGATGATGTAGCGGTCCTTGTCTACGATGGAGCGCTGGCCCTGGTAGTACGCGGTCAGCTGGACCGACTGCGGAGCAGGCGCTGCCTGCGGCGGCGGCGGCGGAGGCGCGTACGCCTGTTGTTGCGGAGGCGGTGCATAGCCCGTGTTGGGCGGCGGGGGCGGCGGCGGGAAGCCACCGGTCATCCCCGGGGGCGGCATGCCACCCGGCTGCTGGCCGCCGTAGTAGTTGGGCGGAGGCGGAGGCGGCGGAGGCGCGACCTGCATGCCGGGGGACGAGTACCCCGACCCGCCCATGCCGGGCCCCATGCCCCCAGGCCCTATGCCGGGAGGGGGTGGCGGCGGGGCAGAACGCCGCTGGGGGGCGCCCGGACCGGGAGGAGGCGGCGGCATGCGCATGCTCGGTGCAGGGCCACCACCCATGCCCGGCGGCCCAGGCATCGCGGGCGGACCCTGCGGGCGACCCGGTGGAGGCGCGGGCAGGCTCGGCGGTCGCTTGCTGGTGCTCGCCGGCGCGGGAGGCCCACCCGAGCCACGTGCCGACATCGGCTGCTGCTGCGAGTATCCCGGCTGCTGCCCGAACCCTTGCGGCGGGCCGCCGTTGCCGCCGAAGGCGGGGGCCGCGTGACCCATCCCGGGCGGAGGAGACGTGGTGGGGCCTCCAGGTTGCGAAGGGAACTGCGGGCGCCCACCCGGCTGGTTCTGGTTCTGAGGGCTGTAGCTGCGCTGCCGCGCGTACTGCTTCATCGACTCGTTGATGAGGTAGTCGATGGAGCATTCGAGCTCGCGCGCCATCTGCTCGAACGTCTCCCACAGGACGTCTCGGCACTGGAAGGACCGCGGGCTCTTCTTGTTCGGATCCGCGCTCATCTCACTTCTTCTCCGCTGGCTTCTTCGCCTCGGCAGCGGCCTCAGCAGCGCGCCGGTCGATCGCCGGGATGATGCAGAGCTTCACGTAGTCGCCCACCGTGCCGATATCCTTGATCTCGGTCTTCGTTGGATCATCGGATTTGGGAACGAAGCAGGCCCACTTGCACTCCGCGTCTTCCTCGCAGACCGGCGTCCGGGTCGAGTCGCTGGAGAGCGCCTCGAGCGTCGGCTTGTCGGCCGGCGTACCGGACTGGAAGTAGTAGCTGACCGCCGTCACCTTCGCGTTGACGCTGCTCGACGTGAGGTGCGGCTTGATGGCGTCGCGCGGCACGCCTTCCTTGAGATCCCCGATGGTCGCGCCGTAGGTGATGGCCTCGGGCATCGCGAAGCCCTTGGTCTCCTTGGGCAGCTTGCCCATGAACTCGTCGAGGTGCTTGAGCGTCGACATGCGCAGGAGCGTCGTCGCCGCGGCCCGCCGCGTCTTCCATTTGTCGACCGTGAAGAGCCCGTAGAGCTTTTCAGCGACGGCGTCGCGCGGCATCTCGCTGATGCGGCGGAACGCCTGGTCGAGCACCTCGGGCGGTGCCGCGGCGTCTCCGGCGATGACGAACAGACGCTCGACGTCTTTCGGGTTCTTCGGGTCGAGACGACGCTCCACGGCGGCAAGCGCGGCCTGGCGACGCGTCAGCGCCTGGTTCTTGTCGGAGGCGAGATCGAGGCAGAATTCGGCCGCGGCGCGCCCGCCCGTCTTCTTCAGCGCGCCGAGCACGCGCATCAGCTCCTCGTCCTGGTACTGCGTCAGCTGCGCCTTGAACTGCTTCTCGGTCGGCTCCAGCTTGGACGCTGCGTTCGCCGCCTGGAGCTTGGGCGTCGTGACCTTCACCCAGTCGTCGGACAGGGTGTACTTGGCGATCTCGACCGTGGCCTTGGAAGCCGCCTCCTTCGTCGAGTCGCTGCCGAACTCCTGGGTGAGCGTCGCCATCTTGTCGAGGCGCTTGGTGTCGCGCGTCATCAGCGCCGGCAGCCCGGTGATGGAGTCGGCACCGAGGTAGCGCAGGAGCTGATCCGTCGCGTACTGCTGCGCTCGACTTTCGATGCGGTTCTCGAAGTCCGCCATCGCCCAGCCGCCGAGCGCCTTCTTGAGGCTCGTCTTGAGCGCGTCGTCGGTGACCAGCTCCTTCCCTTCGTAGGTGAGCATCGCGTACGACGCGTCCTTGTAAAGGAACGAGGTGTCAGCGGTCGGTGCCTGCCCGGCTTGCGCCGCGGGCGGCGGCTTCTTGAGCTCGGTGATCAACGCGGGGACGAAGCTCGCGAGGATCGGCTGCCGCTCCTCCGGGCTCAGCTTGGCCAGCGTCTCGACAAGTCGCTGGATGCCCACGCTCTTGCCGCCGCGCGGCTTCATCCGGACGAGCGCGAGCGAAGCCTCGACACGCAAGGCCGTGTCGTACTTGCCGTGCTCGAGGACCGACTCGAGCTTCTCCGGACCATGAAGCGTCGTTTCCCAGCGGCGGATGTCGTCGTCGTCGACGCGGCACCCCCCGAGGAACGCCGCGGTCAACAGGCCGCCGCACAGGATCGCGATACTGCGTCCTCGTTTTGCCGTGCTCGTCATCATCACCTTGTGCTCGGAAAAGCAGCGTCTTGCCAGGGGCGCCAGCTGATGAGGCGCTCCTGGAAAAAGGCCGGCCGATGGTAACGCCCAGGTACGGCATCGCTCAAAGGATTTGCGGACGGCTCCCCCTCCGAGATGCGGCTGGAGGCTCTGGCCTGCTGGACGTGCTTACAGTGTCTCGGTCAAGTTGGCCCGCCTGGGCCGCCGCGCGTACGACACGAGCCGAGATCCCCGAATCCGTTGGACTTCCAACGATTCGCCATGATCCGACCGTCGATGGCCACATCCCCGCGCCGCGCGAGCCCCAGCAACGCGTCCGAGCCGAGCCGTGAGCGCTCGCCGGCCTCGCGTGGCCCGTTCGGAGAAATCCCGGCAGAAGTCCCTACAAAAGCGGGAGAGCCCGCGCCTGCTGGGACTGGCGCGCCCGCCGCCGCGCGCGTCCACACCTACGCCCGGGAGGCCGGCGCGGTCGTCCTGCTTGCATCGTCGCTCTACGCGGCGCTCGCGCTCGCGTCGTTCCAGGCCGACCCCGTCCACCCCGAGGTGGTCGGCGCCGACTGGGTGGGACCGGTCGGCTCCGCCTTTGCCGGGGTGTGCGTCGGCGCGATCGGGCTGGGCGCGTGGCTGGTCCCGGTCGAGCTCTTCGCGGTGGCCCTGCCTCTGCTCGGAGCGCCTCGACCCTCCCGCGTCTCACGCATCACGCACTTCGCCGGCGACGTCCTCGTGGCGACCGTCGTCGCCGCCTTGGTTCACATCGCCGCGCCGCAGACGACCGCCTTCGGCACGATGCCCGTGGGCGGTCAGATCGGCGAGCTCTTCGGCGAGGTGCTCCGCTCCCTCTTCTCCGGGATCGGCTCGACCATCATCGGCTTCACGGTCATCTCGCTCGTGCTGGTGGCCCGCGCGTCCTTCTCTTTCATCGAGACGATGCGCAGGATCGGTCGCTCCGCCGAGATGGCTCGCGACCGGGGTGCGTGGGGCCTGCGCCAGCTCGCTCAGGCCTGGCGCGAGGCGGGCACGCTCGAGCTCGCCGGCGCCTCGGTTGGCTTCGCGAGCGGGCGCGGACTGCGCATCCGGGAGTCGGAGGCCGACGTCATCATCGCGGCCCTCGCCGACGACGAGGACGACGCCGTGCACGGCGGACCTTTCGCCCGCGCGATGAGCGACGGTTCGAGCGGAGACGGCGACGCCTTGCCCGAGCCACTGGCCCGTCGCAAGGCCGACCTCATTCCGGACGACACGCACACGCCGTTGCCGCCGGCGCTGCTCATACAGGACGAGATCCCGACGCCCGATCCGCCCAAGAAGACCCGGCGCGTCCCTGCCGCCGCCCCGATGGAGGACGTGCCGACCCCGTCGCCGATCGCTCCGGTCGCCGCCCCCGCTTCAACCCGGAAGCGGCCCGCCGACAGCGCCAAGCCTTTGGCCGATGGCGGCAGGGCTCCCGCGGAGGTCGCTCCACCGCGTCCGCCGGTGCTGGTCGCGCCTCGGCTGGAAGTGGCTCCCCGGCCTCAGCCGAGCGCGGAGCCCGGCATCCGCATCGTGGACACGTCGGCCTCGATGGTGGCCGAGAAGGTCGCGCCCACCAAGATGGTGCCGGCGATCGGACAAGGCTTCCGCCTGCCGCTCTTCGAGATGCTCGATCTTCCCGAGGGCGGGGTCGTGCCGGTCGAGCACGCGCAGCTCGAGGCGACGGCAGCGCAGCTCGAAAAAACGCTCGTCGACTACGGCGTCAGCGGCAAGGTCGTCGAGATCCTTCCTGGGCCGACCGTCACCACGTTCGAGGTCGTCCCCGCTGCTGGCACCAAGGTCTCCAAGGTCGCCAGCCTCGCCGACGATCTCGCGCTCGGCCTCAGCGTGAAGGTGCGCATCATCGCGCCCATTCCTGGGAAAAACCGGATCGGGTTCGAAATCCCCAACGTTCGCCGCACGCCCGTGAACATGCGCGAGCTGGTGGAGGACCGCCGCTTCCAGGAAATGAAGTGCCCGTTGCCCTGCGTGCTCGGGCGCGACATCGTCGGTGCGCCCTACTTCGCCGATCTCGCCGCGATGCCGCACGTCATCGTCGCGGGTGCGACCGGCGCCGGCAAGAGCGTCGGCCTCAACGTCATGCTGGTCAGCCTGCTCTATCGGCGAACGCCCGATGAGCTGCGCTTTCTCATGATCGATCCCAAGGTCGTGGAGCTTGCGCCATTCGATCGCATCCCGCACATGCTGCTGCCGGTCGTCACCGACATGAAGCAGGCCGCCAATGCCCTCAAATGGGCGGTGGACGAGATGGAGCGTCGTTATCAGCTGTTTGCCAATGCGGGGACCAAGAACATCACGACGTACAACGGCTATGTCGAGCGCGTGCTGCGGGGCGAGGCCAAGCCGCCTAAGCCGCCCGCCAAGGTCGCGGCAGTGGGCTACGACGGCACCGAGGTGATGGTCGATGCGGCCAAGGACGGCAGCGACACCGAGCTGCCGATCAAGCTGCCGTTCATCGTCATCGTGGTCGACGAGTTCGCCGACCTCATGATGCAGCAGGGAAAGGACGTCGAGACGAGCGTCGCACGCCTCGCCCAAAAGGCGCGTGCCGCCGGCATGCACGTGATCCTCGCGACGCAGCGGCCGAGCGTCGACGTCATCACCGGCATGATCAAGGCGAACTTCCCCACGCGCATCGCCTTCCGCGTGGCGCAGAAGGTAGACAGTCGCACCATTCTCGACGAGCAGGGCGCCGAGCACCTGCTCGGGCGTGGCGACATGCTCATCAAGATGAATGGCTCCAACGACACGCGTCGCGTCCAAGGACCCTTCTGCACGGAGGAAGAGGTGCAGCGGGTCACCGATTTTCTCCGCCTGCAGGGCGAGCCCCAATACGATGAAGATATCCTCAAGCCGCGTGACGAAGAGGGCGGCGCGGAGGACGACGACGGCGAGCTCGACAGCATGTACGACCAGGCGGTGCGCATCGTGTCGGAGACGCGCCGCTGCTCGACGTCCTGGCTCCAGCGCAAGCTGGGGCTCGGCTACAACCGGGCTGCGAAGATCGTCGAGACGATGGAAAAGCGCGGCCTGGTCGGCCCGGCGAACGGGGCCAAGGACCGCGAGATCTTCATCGAGACGATCTGAAGCCATGGATGCCAACACCGAAGGCCGAAAGCCGAATGCCGAGGTGGTGGCACCAGGACCGCGGCGAGGGAGGTGTGGCCGAAAATGGCACAGCATGGCCACCAGGCCATTGCGCTAAATACATAGAATCATTGTGATCTGAGCCTGGCTTCGAAACTGCATACTTTGGGCTTCATGAAGAGGTCCTCCTCCTATCTTTGGATGCTGGTCGCCGCCGCGGCGGTCAGCGCGACCAGTGGCTGCAGCGACGGCGACACCGACGACGACGCGACCTCATCGTCGTCCACCGGGGCCGGTCCGACGACCGGAAGCGGCGGCGATGCCCTCGGCGGATTCGTGTCTGACAACCCCAGCGCAAGCGCCGACGATCTCGGCAACGGCAGCGACGGCGGTGAAGACGAGGGCTCGGCGGCCGGCTCGGGAGGTGGCAGCGGAGATCCTGGCGGCGAGCCGCCCGCTCCCGGCGAGGAGGAGGACCCGGAGCGTGCGATCGCCGAGGCCGATATCGTGCAGCTCCACGACGGCAAGCTCTACGCATTGTCGCGCTTCAGCGGCCTGTCCATCATCGACGTGTCCGGCGACAACCTCGCGATCATTGGTCGCAAGCCGCTCGCCGGAACGCCCTTCGAGATGTACTTCGTCGATGGCGTCATCTACGCGATGTTCGGCGAGTGGGGCCATTACGTCGAACACGACGACGGCTCCTGGGAATGGGTGATGACGAGCCATCTCGAGGCTCTCGACGTCGCCGACCCCACGTCGATCGAAAGCGTCGGGTCCTTCGAGCTGCCCGGGTACATCGCCGACTCGCGGATGGTCGGCGACATCATCTACACGGTGACCTTCGAGGACGGCTACTGCTGGGAATGCGACATGGACCAGCCGGAGACGACGGTGACCTCGCTGTCGGTCGGCGCCCCCGGCGAGATCGCTGTCATCGATCGCCTCAGCGTCGACGAGCCCGACGCCAATTCCTACGGCTGGAATCGCAGCATCTTCGTCAACGAGGACCGCATGTACATCGGCGGCGTCGAGTGGTGGAACGACACTGGTGACAAGTCGACCATCCGCGTCGTCGACATCTCCGACGAGGGCGGAGCGTTGCGCCAGGGTACCACCGTCGAGATCGACGGGCAGATCCTCAATCGCTGGCAGATGGACGAGTTCGAGGGCGTCTTGCGTGTCGTCAGCCAGCCCTGGGATCCATCGATCAATCCCTCCATCGAGACGTTCGAAGTCGACTCCGCCGACCTGATCACGCCGCTCGGTCGGGGCGAGCTGCACCTGCCGCAGCCCGAGTCGCTGCGGGCGACGCGCTTCGACGGCGATCGCGCTTATGCCATCACCGCGGTCCAGACCGATCCGCTCTTCACGATCGATCTTTCCGACCCGGCCAACCCGCACCAGGTCGGCGAGCTCGAGCTGCCCGGCTTTATTCACCACATCGAGCCGCGTGGCGATCGCCTGCTCACCCTCGGCTTCGACGCCGGCAACAGCAACGGCGGGCTGCACGTCTCGCTCTACGACGTATCGGACATGGCAGCGCCGACCGAGATTCGCCGCATCAACTTCGGCGGCGAGTCGGGCTGGTTCGGCGAGGACCAGGACCGCATCCACAAGCTGTTCAAGATCGACGCCGAGCTCGGCCTCATCATGATCCCGTTCGCCTCGTGGGATTGGGATGATGGCGGCTGCGGCGCCTACGAGAGCGGCGTGCAGCTGATCGACTGGAAGAATGACGATCTGACCAAGCGCGGCCTGGCGCCGATCCGCGGCGAAGCGCGGCGTGCTTTCGTGGAGGGCGATCGCCTCTTCACGCTGAGCGACGAGCAGCTGCGCACGTTCGATTTCTCCGATCGCGACGAGCCGGTGAAGAACGGCGAGCTGCAGCTGGCCACCCATGTTTCCAAGGTCGTGGTCGGCAGCGAATTCGTCGCCCGCCTCGCCGCCGACTGGTGGACGAGCGAGCCGCGTCTCGACATCGTCGACAAGGCCACCCCGGACGCGGCCGACCCGATCGGCTCGGTGGATCTCGGCGCGATGCTCGCAGCCGCCGAAAACGACGATTCTTGCTATGGCTGGGGCTACTGGGACACTCGCCTGTTCATTCAAGGCTCCGACATCTACGTGGTGTGGCCTTCGTGGGACGGCGCAACCGCGCGCTTGGCGGTGATCGACGCCTCCGACCCGAAGGCGCCGCGCATCGCCAGCCACCTCGACGTGCCGGTCGACGTCTACAGCTATTACGGCTGGTACTACTGGGGCGGAAGCAACCTGGTGGCCGACGGCGAGCCGGTGGTCCAGATTGGGTCCAGCCTGGCATTCCTCCAGATTGACATGCCGACCGACGAGTATGGCTACCCCGAGTACTACGGAGATGCCGCCCAGACGCGCGGCGCCACCGTTCGTGTGATCGATCTCGAGGACGCCGAGCAGCCGCGCGTCGCTGCGCCGGTCGCCCTGCCGGTGGGCGCCGGCCATACCAAGCTGGTCGCCCAGGGAAGCGAGGTTCTCCTCTCGCATTGGGAGCCCCTCGCCGAAGACCCCTCCAAGGCGCGCTTCTACCTCGACCGAGTCGACGTCTCCGACCCGGCGAATGCGACGCTCCTTCCGAAGATCAACGTCCCTGGCTCTTTGGTGTCGCTGGATGACAGCTCCGGCAACCTCCTCACCGTCGACTATGCCCGCGAGCGTCTCGAGCATGTCACCTCGACCGTTTGCTACGACCGCTTCGGCTACGGCGCCTCGTGGTGGCCGGACGGCTACGTCGACGGCGAGGACTACTGGGACTGGAACGAGACCAGCCTGGGCCTCTGCACCTTCATGCATCGCACCCTGCGCCTCTCCGCGGTCGACCGTCTCGCCGCGACGGCTTCGAGCCTCGGCGCTCGGCCCCTGCCCGACAACCTCTGGTTCGACCGGCTGCACGTCGGCGACAACCGCGTCTTCACCACCTCGCAGGAGCAATACGCATACGACGAGGACGGCAACTACGAGCAGCCCGACGCATTGGTCTGGGCCATCGGCGGCATCCGCGAGGGCGAGCTCGAGGTGCGCACCAAGTCGCTCGACGAGGTGTGGTGGGCCTATCCCCTCGAGGCACAAGGACAGCGCCTCGTCGCGATGACCTACCCCGGCTCGATCCTCTCGGTGGACGCCTCGGATCTCGATGCGATCACCGTGAAGAAGCACGGCGACCTGCCCTGGTACATCCAGAGCGTCGCGTTTGATCGGCAAGGGGATCGCGCGCTGTGCAGCCTCGGGCCTTATGGCCTGGAGATCGTCGAGCTGGACTGACGCGGGGCGAGGCACGACGAACACCCACGGGTCGCGGGGCGCAAGTCTCGCGGCTCTTGGTCATTTCTGCGATGCTTTCGTGGGGCATGGGCGACGAAAGCGCGTATGGAAAGCCTGCAGGCGGCATCGACGCCGTGGTGCGCGTGGCTGCTGCGCGACCTACTTCCCCGAGGCGAACGCCCTGGTGCCGCTCGACAGCTTCGCCGACGGCAGCAGGACGCCCACCTCGAAGAGCGTGATCGTCACGCTGGCTCGGTCTTCTTCGCCGTAGACGCCATCGCGGGCGCGCCACCCGCCCTCATCAGATCGCGGATCTCGATCATCACGCTCTCGAGCCGCGCGCTGCGCGCAGTGCGCGCATCCTCTACCGCCTTGGCGGCGAGGTCCTTGGCGTCGGCGTCGGCCTTGGCCTTGGCTTCCGCCTCCGCCGTGATCTTCGCAGCTGCCTCCAGGTCAGCCTTCTGCTGCTTCGCCATCGCGCGCGACATCATCTTCACCAGGGCGAAGACGGCGACGGATACCAGGAAGAAAGTGATGATCGTGTTGATGAATGCGCCCCACCGCACGACGACCGCGCCACCCTTGGCGACCATCTCGTCGAGGTTGGCGTAGGTGCCCGGCTTGGGGGCCTTCAGCGTCCAGAAGAGGGAGCCGAAATCGATGCCGCCGGTGATCAGACCGAGGAACGGCATGATCATCCAGTCGGTCAGCGCCTTGACCACGCTGCCGAAGGCGCCGCCGATGATCACGCCGACCGCGAGGTCCACGACGTTGCCCTTGAAGGCGAACTTCTTGAACTCGTCGATCATGCTCTCTTTGGGCGGGTCGACAGCCTTTTCGTTCTGGCTCATGGCAAGGGTCTCGTGGGGAAAAGGATGGAGAAGGTTGCGAGCGGGTCGCTCAATGAGCTGATGAAAAGCTCACCGTGGGACCGACCGAAAGAAACAGCGCGTTGCGCACCCGATAGTCGTTGAGGACCAGCGGCTCGCGCAGAGCTTGAAACGCGTAGTCGAGCGACGCCCAGGACACGAGGCGGAACGACAATTCGGCGCGGAGATCGACGTCGGTGAAGTTGAGCGCGCCGCGCTCGTTTCCCGGCCGTTCCGGATAGAGAAACGGCGTCATCAGGTCGATGCGGGCTCGATACCTCAGGCGCGCCACGCTGATCACACCCTCCACCTCGACACCGCCTCCCATTCCAGCGCGCATTGCGCTTTCGGTCGCCTCCACGTCGATGAACGGGGTGGTCGGGTCGTCGCTGACTGCGAGCTGCCCATCGGCGAAGGTCTCGCGCGCGGCGGCGCCGAGATGAATCGCGACGCGCGCTGGATCCACCTCGACCGGGAGAAGGACCGGCCCGACGTCCTGCCGCAGTCGCAGTGGTGCGCCCGGATCGGTGAGGCCCAGCGAGCGCGCATCCACGAGCTGGCGTCGACCGTCGGTCTCCAGGATCGAGTGCGTCGTCGTCGAGTCGTGATCGAGGCTGCTGGGAAGGGGCGAAGCCTCGAGGCTGACGCGGGCGAACGTCCCCCACCAGGAGACTGCGCGCCAGCGCCAGACCGATTCGAGCGATACGCCGTCGCGCGCCTTGGCGACCTCTGCCGCGCCGCGCGCCTTGCCGATCGCCGCCTCGACGTCGACGCGGCTATCCCAGGTGTGCGCGCCGCGCTCGAGCTCCAGGATCCCGCGCATGGCGAATCCGACCGCCGCCTTCGTGCCGTCGTCCTGTCCCGTCCAACCGAGCGAGTCGGTGAGGCCGAGCGTCGCCGTCGTAGCCAGCTCGCCATCGATGCCGTCGGCCCGCGCCGAACGCGAGGCTGTCGCGAGCATGACGAAGGCCACGAGCGAAAAAGGTCCGTTGCGCACGTCGAGCCGGACCTTGAACAGACAAGCGACAAGGCGGGAAGAGCGAACTCGCTCGCCCCATGGCTCGCCGCCGTTCCCTGGTGGCGGTACGTTTCTGTCGTGTCCGACCTGCCCACGCCTTGCTTGCACGACGGCATGCTCCGGGGTGCCGTCGCCCGCGCAGGGCGACCTGGAAGGGGAGCGCTTGCCAGTCTCGCTGCCACCGGTGATCGACGCGCACATCCACGTGTTCGCCCGTCCGCTCTTCGAGGCGATCTGGCGCTGGTTCGAGCAGTACGGTTGGCCCATTCGCTACAAGCTCGACGCCGACGCCGTGGTGGCATTCCTCCGCTCGCGCGGCGTCTCCGGGATGGTGCTCCTCCACTATGCACACAAGCCGGGGATCGCCCGGGCGATGAACGCGTTCGTCGCCGAGGTCGCCCGGCGGACACCGACCGCGGTGGGCGTCGCGACTGTGCATCCCGATGATCTCGATCCGGCGGCGATCCTTGCCGAAGGCTTCGCGATGGGCCTGCGCGGCGTGAAGCTCCACTGCCACGTCCAGTGCTTCGGTCCGGACGACGCGCGACTCGACGCGATCGAGGCGACCTGGCTCCTCGCCGAGATCGTGCTTGTGCGGACGGTCGGTCAGCAGGCCATCGCCGCCGCGATGATCACTGCCCCCGTAGTGGGGTCGCGCTCCTCGGCGCCGCCGCCGTCCTCGTCCGGATCACCGCGCATGCGCTGTTTCCAGCACTGTTCACCTTCCTTTTGACCTTCACGCTGATTCGCCGCGGGCTCTGTCACCGCCTTTGTTGAGCCGCGGCGGCCGATGGGGGGCACCGCTCGATCATGAGACTTCGAGCAGCGCTGGCGACCGTCGCCGTGATGACCATGCTGGCCAGTTTCGCGGCCTGTGGCGACGATTCGGCCTCGAGCGGCTCGGGCGGCTCGGGCGGCTCGGGCGGCAGCGGGGCGACATGTGCACCGCTGTGCGACGACTGCGTGGGCGAGGAATGCTCTTTGGCCTGTGACGCCGACGCAGACGGTCTCTGTGCGCTGTCATGCACCGATGGCGCCGACTGCGATCTCGACTGCGGTGGCAAGCCCTGCGCGTTGACCTGCGACTCCGGCTCGAACTGCAAGTCCGACTGCACGCTCGAAGGCGGCTGCACCGCCGACTGCAACGGGCAATCCACCTGCGAGGTCGACTGCTCCACCACCGGCGACTGCGATCTCGGCTGCAACGGCGGCTCGACCTGCGACGTCACCTGCGAGCGCGATTGCGGGGGCGGCTGCTCGGGCAACGCCGATTGCGGCATGCAATGCACCGACAACTGCGGCGTCGACTGCACCGGCAACGCGGTCTGCGAGCTGACCTGCACCACCAACTGCTTCATGTGCTGCCAGGGCTCCTCGGACTGCCGGCTCGACTGCACCGACGCCGAGGTCACCGAGTGTCCCGGCAAGGGCGGCAACGGTACGATCTACGTCTGCGGGCGGGATTGTCCGACCGACGACGAGTGTGCGAACGGCCCCGCTCCGAGCACGGGTGAAGGTGGCGCCGGCGGTGGCCTGCCCAGCGGCTCGGGTGGCTTGGGTGGTTCCGGTGGTTCGGGAGGAGGCGAAGCGAAATGATCGACATGCTCAATCTACGCTCACGCATTGCGATCTGGCTCCTGCTTGTCGCCGCGTCTGCGGCGTGCGGCGACGACGCGATCGACGCCGGGGCAGGCGGCAACAACAACACCACTTCGAG